>Ga0163154_10003514_pt1 | contig 21617 bp, 15 predicted proteins | sample OliLakLV19MP9P1_FD_148649 | JGI IMG/M metagenome (GOLD analysis project Ga0163154, IMG submission 148649) | Freshwater microbial mat bacterial communities from Lake Vanda, McMurdo Dry Valleys, Antarctica - Oligotrophic Lake LV.19.MP9.P1 | ecosystem: Environmental > Aquatic > Freshwater > Lake >...
GCAGCGACTTGAAAGTTCCTAAGCCGCGACTGCCCATTACGATCAGTTCCGTCTGCTCTTCTTGAGCCACGCTTACAATGCGCTCCAACGGGTGTCCTAACTCCCACCGCATTGTATATTCTACGTCATACTCACTGAGCAGATTGTTCATTTGTTGTTCGACTTCGGACTGCACGTTTTTGGAATATCGTTTGGTATCCTGTTCGTATGAAGCCGGAAGTTCCGCCGCGCCCGCCATTGGCGCGGGAGCCAAAACGGGGTTGAAGACATGAAGCACCAGAAGTTGCCCCTCGAATTTCTGCGCGATTTCCGCCGCCGCTTCTGCCGATTTCTGAGCCGAAGCAGACCCATCCGTTGCCAGCAAAATTTTCTTGAACATACAGTTTTCCTTTCTGGGACAGCGCGTAATGCTGTGTTTGCAAAGCCGCACGGCGTTCAGCGCACATCAAAATGGAGCAAGGAGCATGAAAAGTGATCTCACCTGCGACATTGCCCGAACCGCTCAATACCGTCACGATAATCAAATGTTCACGCGGCAGATCGACAACGATATTTTTTGCGATTGTTGTTCGCGTGCGCCGCAAATGGAAATGATCAATGAACTCGCTCCGCAAAATCTGCCAGCACTTTGCCGGAACCGCTCAATAAGGATACCTCCGTAGTTCACCCTTCGGGACGAATCTGCAAATTTCTGGAATATTCTCTGTTTGCGCTGTTGAGATCAAGGGCGGATTGCAACTTTCAATACCCCATCTCGGCGACTGCCAAACAACTCGTAAGCCTCGCCAATTTGGTCAAGAGAAAAAGAATGCGTCAGCAACGGCGTCAAATCTACGCGACCTGCCCGAACAATTTCAATCAGTCGCCGCATTCGCTCCTTGCCGCCGGGACAAAGAGTGGTCACGATCCGAAAATCACCTAAACCGGCGGCATAAGCATCGCCCGGAATCTGCAATTGACCCGGATAGACGCCCAAACTGGAGAGCGTGCCGCCGGGACGCAAACAGCGCAGAGCATTCTCAAAGGTCTCCTGCGTTCCGAGGGCTTCAATCGCCACATCTGCCCCGCCGCCTGTCAATCGCCGCACTTCCGCCATGACATCCTGAGCGCGGTAATCGAGCGCAATATCCGCGCCCATGCGCCGGGACATCGCCAGACGATTGTCGTCGCCATCTACACCGATAATCAGAGACGCCCCCATAAGTCTGGCTCCCGCCACTGCACACAAACCGATGGGACCCTGCGCGAAAACAACGACGGCATCGCCGATTTTCACCCCTCCGGATTCCGCACCGCTGAACCCCGTCGAGGCAATATCGGCAAGCAGGACAACCTGCTCGTCGGTCACACCTTCGGGAATCTTGGTCAGATTGGCTTGTGCGTAAGGCACCCGCAGATACTCGGACTGCGAGCCATTGATGGTGTTGCCGAACCGCCATCCGCCGATTGCTTCGTATCCGTCGCCATGCCCGCACTGAGAGAGATGCCCCGAAAGACAGCCACGGCACTGACCGCAGGGCGTGATCGCTCCCACGAGAACGCGGTCTCCGATTTCGTAGCCGGTGACGCCGAGACCGAGTTCCTCGATAACACCTACTGGTTCATGCCCGATGACAAGACCCGGCTTGACCGGATACTCGCCGCGCACAATATGCAGATCGGTGCCGCAGATTGTCGTCAGCGTGATTCGAATGACTGCCTCGCCCACTCCCGGTCGGGGCAGGGAAACCTCTTCGATATGGAAGTCATTCACGCCGCGAAAGACATTGGCTCTCATTGTTTTCATGATTTTCTTCTCCCTGTTTTTCGTGTTTGGTCTGCCCGCTGAATCAGCAGGCTTCTTTCACCGAAACTCGGCGTGATCAATGCAGCAGCGAAAGAACTCCCCCTCGGTGTCGAACTGCTGCGTTCCGAAATACCATCCCACACGCAGTTGGGTAGGAATAGTATAGCCGTACAGAATCGGAATGAGTTATTCTTGGCTATTAATAGGCGAGCGAAAAGTATCTCCTCAATCTCGTTCTGCCTCTGACACCTTGATAAGTCTGCTCGCTTAAAGGGCAAATATCAGCCTGTAAAGCGACACTCTCAATCTCATTAGAAACAGTTGCCGATTCTGTGTAGATACCTATGCATATAGGAGTGTCCGGCTTCGCTATAACGCCAGATTGGTGATATTAAAAAACGCTTGTGGATTTTCGTAGCCTTCATCACTGGGCAAATCCACGCACTTCGCCGCCGCAACTGATAAGCGATCACAGCGTTCGTTTTCGGTGTTCCCTGCATGACCCTTGACCCATTCGAAACGAACGTCCTGTGAAGCGCATAAGTCGAGCAGACGCGCCCATAAATCCGGGTTAACTGCTTTTTCTTTTGGATTGCGCTTCCAGCCGTTGGCACGCCACTTTGCCGCCCAGCCTTTTGTTAGGCTTTCAGCAAGATACTGCGAATCCGTGTAGATCGTAACCGCGCAACGATAGCGCAAAGCCTCCAAGCCAACGATAGCCGCCATGAGTTCCATTCGGTTATTCGTCGTCAAGCGGAATCCCCCCGATATTTCCCGGCGTTTCTGACCGTAAAGCAAAACCACGCCATACCCGCCGGGACCGGGGTTGCCCATGCAGCCGCCATCCGTGTAAATGGCAACGCACTTGAGGCTGTCTGCACTTTCTGCCATACAAAATTCTCCCAAATCAGAAGAAATACAGTGGGTCAACGAAGCAGATTTTCGATAGCATCACAGGAAAGACCTAAGCCGTCCTCTGCCTGTATCACCCCTGCCGCTTCTGCCGCCCGCGTCCTGTAATCGGCACCGTGGAGGAGAGGCTCAAGTTCTGCCGCCGCACGAGCCGCCGAATATTCACCTCGTCCGATGACACGCGCCACACCGAGCCGCTCGACACGGGCGGCATTGTCCGGCTGATCGAAGGCATAGGGCATGACCAACTGAGGGCGTCCGGCACGCAGAACCTGCGCCGTTGTCCCGACGCCGCCCGAATGCACGACACACGCGGCACTCGGCAAAACTTCCGAGTAAGGCGCGTATCCGAAGGCTGCGATGGTATCCGGCAAGACTTCGCGCACTGTATTTTTGCCTGTCAGTAAAATCGCTCTTCTGCCAAGCAGTCGCGCCACTTTGACGCTTTCTTCATAAAAATTTCCCGCGTCCACAACGGCGGCGGAACCCAAAGTGAACACGATAGGGGCTTCTCCCGTCTCCAAAAACGTCTGGAGTTTGGGGTCGGTCTCGCCGGCGTACTGCTGTTTGTCATAAAATACAAAGCCAGTCTGCACAGTATTCGCCGCCCAATCCGACTGCGGTTGAGCGAGAACGGAAGAAAACAGTGCCAAAGTGAGATAAGGCGAGTATTTGTCCTCGAACAACGGGCTGCGTGTTCGGGACAGACCCAGTTCACGCCGCAATGCTGCGACAGGCTGCGCCCAGCTTCGAGTCGAGCGTTTGCCCAGACTCATCAGGGTGCGATGAATCCAAACCGGAGCGTTGTGCAGTCGCTTTGTGAACGGCAGCGGCGCAATCACGGAGGGATCATATACAGAAAAGAAAGAACTCGGCGACAGAATGACGGACACCCATTTGCGCTGAAATTTTTCGGCGACGAGAGGCGCGGGAAATACAATTTCGCCCGCGACGATCAGGTCTGCATCGTGTACCACCGCCGCTAAATCCTCGTAGGTTTCGCGCAGGTGCGGCATCAACAATTGGCGTATCAGAAATTCCGGTCCTTTTTTCAAATCCACAATGCGGGGAATCAGTTCCGGGTCTTCCGGCGAGAGATTGAGACCGATGGGATGAAAAAGGAGACCGATACGTTCGATTTTAGCGCGGTAAAACTCGCTTGTCGCTATGGTGGTTTTGTGTCCGCGCCGCTGCAATTCGAGAGCAAGCGCGATCATCGGGTGCAGATCGCCAAGCGAACCGATAGAAGCAAAAACGATATGTTTAGGTTGTTTTGAGAAAGATGCACCCATTTTAGTGTGACCACCTGAAATGCTCGACGCTCCGCAAATTCGAACGGCTCGATCCCCTGATAAAAGCAGTCCAGTGTAGAGTCATCATTAGACCTCTTGTAAGAGTACAGCAACAATGAATTGTTACTGTCCAAATCTCATTGCTGAGATTTTGCCGGGTGTGCGGGCATTGAAAATACCCGGCACGATGGCGTTCCGCCAAGCGTCCTTCGGACGCGATACGGTTGGAAGGTTGTGCCGTCCGAAGGACGGTTAGCCGCAGGCTATGCAGACGGGGGTTTTAAACCCCCGGTTAAGAGCAGCAACGAGATTTGAACAGCAACAATGAATTTCTCTGCTTGCGGCGTTCCGCCGTGCCGTGCTTCGCACTCTCAAAGCAGGGGGATTTCGTCCGTAGGACGTCTGTTTTTGAGTCGGGTACGTGATCTCTACCCGACTGAGGCAAGAGGTCTAAAACAAAAACCCCCTCTCAACACACTTTGCTGAGAGAGGGCTTCGGTTTCTTCGATAGTGTCTATGCCGCCTGCGTTTTGGTCGCAGGAGGCAGGGACGCTGTTCGTTTTAGTTCGTCCACGATCAGATGTCGCGTTGTGAACTCGTCATCTTGAACAATCACCTGCTTGCCCTGCCGCGTCAGAGCGTTGATAATCAACGGACCTAACAGATTCGCTGTCAGCCCGCGAGGATTGTTCTTCGGGATCGTCACGATAGCAAAAACCAGTGTCGGCGTTGCCGCGTTCAGTCCCAATAATGCCGCATCGGAATCGCTGATCGTCGGGGCGTAGTCGGGACGAAAATCGCACGGCTCGACAACGGGGAACGCAACTGCCGGTTCGTCCAGAGATTGCAGCCATCGAAACGCCGTTTCGTCATCACTGTGGATCACGATAAACTGACGGCACGCCTCAAACCCGATTACTCCTTCCGCCAGCGTGATGACCAACTCTTCGTCAATCTCAATCGTGCCGAATCGTGTTGTTAGCAGACGCTTCGCTGCTATGGAAATTTCCGTCACGGTTGCCACCGCCTCGCCCGCCGCATATAACAGCGACAACGCCGCTTTGTTTGTCCGTTTCTCTAAAAGCATGGTTCTCTCGTTCTCACTTGCCTAAGATTCCAATTTGATCCATGAAACACACGAAAACAAAAAAGCAAAAAACACGGAAAGCAATGCAAACAATTCGGAAATGGAACAGTTGAATTGTCCCCGTGTTCTCCGTGTCTCCTGTGGTTCCTTCTGACTTAGTAGTCGGTTAGTCAGAGTTCTATAATTTGCCCATTGGGAGAAATCGCCTTGATAAGACCGCAACTCCCGTAAAAAAATTATAAAACTTCGGCTCACTGACTATTAGCGTATATAATCCAGCAGACTGCTCTTGAAGCCGCTCGCCGTTGCTTGCAGTGCCGCCTGATAGCCCAACTGGGCAGTTTGCAATTCCGTGATCGATTTCGGCAGATCAGCGTCTTCGATTTGCGACACGAATTCGGTAAAACTCACCTTGAGACCGTCGTTGCGGTTTTTGGTCTGCTCGATGCGCTGAACTTTCGAGCCGAGATCGGTGCGGACGTTGAGCAGATTGCCGAGCTGCGTATCCAATTTCGCCAAGTCCTCGCGAGAGGTCAGTTGAACCTCTCCCGTCGAGACATGGTTTCGCAAGTCCTTGAGGACAGCCAAGATGGCGGGAAACACTTTGTCGCCCGTCACATTGGTAACCATCTCTTCGCCCCGCCCCACATCGAGTGTCAGATTACCGTCTCCATTGAGGAAAGTTCCGCCCTGATAGGTAAAGGTATCGCCCGCATTGATGAACGGCACGGTTTGGGTGCGTTGTCCGCCGAACACATAGCGCGAACCATACGCCGTATTGCCCAAACTGCCGACTTGGGTAATGATATTCTGAATTTGGTTGGCGATACCGACACGGGACTCCGTGCTGATCGTATCGCTCGCCGCTTGAACCGCCAAAGACCGCGCCTGACGTATCAATAGCGTCACGCCGTCGAGAGCAGTCTCGCTGGTAGACATAAAACCCTTCGCCTGATCCATCGTTTTGCTGTATTGGTCGAGGTCGGCAATGCGTTTGCGAAAGTTCAATGTTTGAGAAGTCCCTGTCGGATCGTCGGACGGCTGATTCAACTGTCTGCCCGTCGAAACGCGCCGTTGTGATGCGTCCACTCGTGCCGCAGCGACTTGGACACTGAAAACGGCACGATTCACCGATTGAAATGTGCTGACTCGTGTTATCATGGTTTATCGTGCCTTTCTATCCGCGTCCTGCGCCCATGCCGTTGATCACGCGGTCAAGTGCTTCGTCCATAAACGTAATCACTCGCGCCGCCGCCTGATAAGTGCGCTGATATTGAAGCATACTGGTCAGCTCTTCGTCGAGCGAAACGCCCGAAACCGTCGCTTGCTGTGACCGGAGTGACTCCAACACTTTGCCCTGATTTTCGGCTTGAAGATTATAGCCGCGCTGATCGGCTCCAACTTGTGCCACATTGCTGCCGTAAAACTCGTTGAGCGACAAATTGCCGACTAAGCCCGCGTTGGACAGGCGCGAAAGGGCGCGGGCGTTGTCGCCATTTCCGGGCGCAAACGGCGTTCCTGCCAGTAAGGGCGAGGCAGCCGCAATCGCATTCAAATCGTTTTGGACGGTCACATCGAGGGCGATGTCTGCCGTGCCCGTTCCGGCAAAGAAACTGCGTCCTGTCGCACCGTCAAGCCCGTATCCCGTCGTATGCAGACCATTGACCGCCGTAATGAGATTGGAGGCGAGCGTATTCATGTCTTCGATGTAGCCTTCTACATGAGTTCGCGCCTGAATCAGACCGTAAATCTCGCCGCCGCGCAAGGGAATCGTATCGCCGTTTTCGGTGACCAATCCGATGCCGCCCTGTGTTGTAATTTTCGAGGGCAAAGTCGAGGCGATGTCGTTCTGCACCAAAGCGAAGCCGTTCACCAGAACATTGAGTTCGCCGTTTTCGCGCCCTGTCGTCGAATCTTTGACCGGATAAGTCTGCACGTCCACAATACTGCTCAGGCGATTGATAAGCGCGTCACGCTGATCTTGGAGATCGTTGGGATGCTCGCCCATCGCCACACTGGTTCGTATCTGTTTATTGAGTGAAGCGATTTGGACAGCGATCCCTGTGACATCTTTCGCTTTATCGGTGACTTTGGACTGCACTTCCAGCGCGATTTGTCCCAGCGTCGTATCTGCCTGACGGAACGCGCTGACCAACGCCTGTGCTTTGTTCCGCACAGTGGCGCGAATGGCTCCACTTTCGGGATTAGCGGACAGGTCGGCGAACGAATTGAAGAAATCGGTCATCAATTGCCCGATGCCCGTAACGCCCGGCTCGAAATAGACCTGTTCGACGCGCCCCAAAATATCGGTCAAATGGGCAAGTGCGCCCTGCGTCGAATTGGCTCCGTAGATGCGCTGATCCAGAAACTGATCGCGTACTCGGTTGATGGAGTCGATATTGACTCCGGTTCCCAACTGTCCCAACTGCTCACTTCCACCCCCCGGATAAGTAAACGGGTCGGATGCTGAAAGCGAGATGGTCTGCCGGGAATATCCCGGAGTGTTGACATTGGACATATTGTGGCTGACGACATTCAACGCCATTTGACTGGCATTGAGAGCGCGTCTGCCGATCTCCATTCCATAGAATGTTGATGGCATAGCGGCGGTTTTCTCCTCTCCCTGATGACTACACCGGACAATTCCTTTTGTCCGGGAATGCTGCGAAGGGATTAGGGATTAGGGATTAGGGATTAGGTCAATGCCTGTTCCCTTTTTCCCTGCCCTTTGTCGTATTTTCAGAGGAGAGGGAGAACAATCGTTCCATCGGAAGCGGTAATCTCCAATGAAATCGTCCTAACCCCTAATCCCTAATCCCTAACACCTAAACCTTGCTGTCAATATACAGCGTCGGTACGGCAAGACTTGCCGGGTTTGTGCCGTAACGAGCGGGCTGAAACGCGGCTTCCGTGATAATGTCGAGACTGAACCGAACAAAGTCCAGAGTGGTATGAATCAAGGCTTTGTTCTTTGCGGAAATGGTATCGAGTTTCGCTTGAATCTCCAGAATTTGGGTGCGAAGCTGCGAGAGAACCACGCGATCCCGCTGCGGCAGTTTCGGCAGCAAGCCGGAGAGGTTCGGAACCGTCTCCATGCCGAGCGAAACGGCGAGGTCGCGGGTGGTCGTTGTGCGTGAAACGTCGAGCGTCTCCTGCACATCGAGGCACTGGCGCATCTCCATTTCCAAGTGTGATAGTCGGCTCATTTCGCGGCGCGTGATGGCGTCGGTCTGTGCCGTTGTGAGTTCGATGAGACGCTTGCCGTTCAATACTTCTTGCTGCAAAATGCGTCGGAGCGTTGTGAGACTTGCCTGCGGTTTGGGCATCGTTGTAGTTCCTTCTCAGCCCGCGAAGGCGGGCTTTGCATCGTCAGAACGGAGTTTCAACTCCGGTTAGCGTAAAATATTCAAGGCATCCTTGATCATCTGGTCGGGGTTGGGCGGCAGGGTTTTTTCCAGTTTTTGGAAGAGCATCCTGCCGAGTCCGAATTGCCCCGTTTTGCTGAGGTTCTGCGCCATCAATTCGTCGCGCATTTCGGCATAAAATTGCGATTGCGAGCTTTTGCCGAACAAGGAACCTTCGCCCTGCATGGTCTTGTGGGCTTGCTTAAGTATCTGTGTCAAAAACACCGCTTCGAAGTCTTGGGTAGCTTTTTTGAGCTTATCGCGCTGTCGGGTATAGCCGCTTCGCAGTTCTTCAATGGTTACTGTTGACCCAGTATTGTTATCGGGTAAAATCGGCGCAGACTTGAGAGCCATCGGGCTGTTCATGTTTATTGCACCTCCAATTGCGCGTTGACCATGTTCGCGGATTTCATCGCCTGCAAAATCGCGATCAGGTCGCGGGGCGTCACGCCGAGCGCGTTCAATGCCCGCACCAACTGATCGAGTGTAGTGGTTGCCGGAACCACCGCCAACTGCGATTTCTTCTCCGTGACTTTGGTATCTTGAAGCGGAACCACCACGCCCGGATTCGGGTTGAACTGCGCGGGCTGAATGATCACAGGATTGTTGTCTATGCGGATCGAGATAGACCCGTGTGCCACCGCTCCGGCAGCGAGCCGCACATTGCCGCCCATAACGACGGTTCCGGTGCGTTCATTGATCACGATCCGGGCGGGCGAATCGGGCGTAATACTGAGAGTCTCGATCTTGGCGATAAAGCCGATCAGGTTGCCCTTGAAATCGTCCGGTAATCCGATGGAGATCGTAGACGCATCCAACGCCTGCGCCACATAGCCCGCCTTGTGGATGGCGTCGGCGATACGGCTGGCAGTCGTGAAATCCGGCTCTCGCGTCGTGATCTGAATCAGTTTGCCGTCGGTCAGGGTCGTTGGGACTTCCTGTTCGACAATCGCGCCTTTGGGAATGCGCCCGATATTGGTGAAATTCTTCTGGACACTGGAGCCGCCCGAACTGAAGTTGAAGCCTCCGATTGTGAGCGAACCCTGTGCGACGGCATAAATCTCTCCGTTAGCGGCAAGCAGGGGCGTGCGGATCAGGCTGCCGCCTTGCAGCGATTTAGCGTCACCAATCGAAGAGACGGTTACGTCAACCAGTCCGCCGTTTTTGGCGAAAGCGGGCAGGTTCGCCGTCACCAGAACCGCCGCGACGTTCTTGACTTGTAGTTGCAAGAGCGGAACATCAATGGTCACGCCCTGTTTGCGGAGCGTATTGGCGATACTTTGCACGGTGAAAAATGCCGCCTGACCGTCGCCTGTCCCTTCGAGACCGACGACCAGCCCGTAGCCGACTAACTGGTTGCCGCGCACGCCCTGCACATCGGCAATGTCTTTGATGCGAGCCAGTCCCGGCGCGAGTGCCGCCGCGTCATAAAGGGGCGCGGCTTTTTTCAGTGTTTTGGTGTTATTGGTTGGCTTGGTATTGGCGTTCTGGCACTGCCCGACAACGGGAATCAGAGCCATCAGCGCGACAGCAAAGCGTAGTATGTTGAGTTTCATGAATATCTCAGGCAATTGATCTCCGGGTACAGAAACGTACCCGCACAGGTTTCGTAATTCGGGTAGAGATCACGTACCCGACTCAAAAACAGACGTCCTACGGACGAGCCACTTGGGAGGTTTGCGGTTCCCTTAAAAGTCTCTGTCCGCCATTGATGCTAGGGTAAGGCGATAACCTTACAGTTTGTGCGTCCGCAGGACGCCTGTTTTTCAGCAGGGTACGTGATCTCTACCCTGACCCGAAGGCGTTTTTCAGCCGGGTACGTGATCTCTACCCGACGCAAAGGCGTTTTTCAGCAGGGTACGTGATCTCTACCCTGACCCGAAGGCGTTTTTTAGCCGGGTACGTGATCTCTACCCGACGCAAACGGGCTAAAAGCATAAGGCTTTAGAACAAATACCGGAAAATGCGGGTGAGAAGTCCCGGCTTCTGCGTGTTGCCGATCAAGCCCTTGCCGTCGTAGCGGATCGCGGCGTCGGCGACCAGCGTAGACGGAATCGTATTTTCGCGGGTAATGTCTTCGGGGCGAACTAAGCCCGAAAAGACAACGCGCTGAGTCTCATTGTTGATCGCGACGTTGCGGGAGCCTTCGATACGGAGCGTGCCGTTTGCCAAGACCTCTTTGACCGTCACGGAAAGTGCTGTAATGAGGGTTCCGGTACGCGTTGTTTGTCCCGCGCCGTTGCCACCTCGCGACTGCCCCGCCGAGAGCGACAGCCCGTTGAAGAGCCGATTGAACAACCCTGTGCCGTTCAAGATACCGACGTTTTCATCCTGTGAGAATTTGGTATTGGCACTGGATTGCGCCGTCGTGCTTTCGGCAATCGTCACGAACAAAATATCGTCTACATTGTGAGCGCGAGCATCGGTAAACAGCGATGACATGGTGGAACTTTTGCTGCCCCTGATCGCTTTATTGGCTTCCTTAATTGGGAACAGCGAGTCAGAGCGTGCCATCCACGCGGAGGCAACAAGTGCCAACATACTCAATCCAAATGTCACGCTGCTACGAGAAGTTGCTTTCATAGTTCTGGGTCACTTTCTTCCGAGATTTCGGGTGTCGCTTCTGCTGTCGGCTCCAAGTCGGCAATGCGAACCGTGCGCGAATCGACAATAACGGCATCCAAATCTTTCTTCGTGTCGGGCGCATGAACCCGAATCGTGTCGCCAATCGCTCCGCTTCCGCGCACGATTCCGGGAGCCGTAATCCGTACCGCTCCGATGATATATTCGATGGTCACGCGGTCATTGTATTTGACGGCGGGCGGCATCTCCAAGAGATTGAGTGAGATGGGCGCGTCGGCATTCACTCGCGATTTCACGCGCTTGCCGACTGCCTCTCTGAGCGTTTTGACAGGGCGCACAAAGCCGCTCGGCAAGTCGATTTTGGCGAACGCAACGTCTTCCATCGTCAGAATTTCGTTCGGTTCCAAGGTGCGTCTAGCGATCAGAACGAGGGTGCGCCGGGTGACCTTGAACGAAACTTCCACCGTCTGCTGAATTTTGCCGTCAATTTTCAATGCGACGGGAACCGTGAGTTTGCCCAGTGTCGGTTCGCCGCGTACTGCTCCCGTTGCAAAGGTCACATTGCCCTTCGGCAGCAGCACAGAATTTGTCAGCGGAATCGGCTCGATGGTGGTATCCGCCATCTCTTTGATTCGATCTTGGGCAGCCGGCAGTGCCGCTTTGACGATCTCATCTGCGGCAATATCGGACTTGGCGCGGGCGATGCTCATTTCCGGCGGCGCGACAACCTCGATATTCGGCTTTTCCAGCCGTGCGCCCCGCAACCGAACCGTAATATCGCCGGGGCGAAGCAAGCGGGTCATACCGGGCAGGGGAGAAGTCCCGATCAGCAGCTGACTCAACTGCTTGATGGTCGCCTTATCGTTGCCCGTAATATCCGCGATTTCACCGAGTGTGAACGACTGTCCCGCCACTTCCGGGTTTACCTTGACCATCACCGTAATCTGCACGGCGACAGGCTTAGGCGCGGAAGTTTTGGGAGTTCTGACTGTGATCTTTGCCGCCGATTTTGCCAGAGCAAATGGCTTGCCCATCGTTTGGGTGGAAGCCGTCTGCACCGCCGCAAGGCAAAGCAAAGTGAGTGCTGAAAGTCTCATAGTGTCACCATTCCGGGTACAGAAACGTACCCGGCTAAAAAACAGACGTCCTGCGGACGAAATCTCCAATTGAAAGTGATGCGCGTAAACAGGGCATTTTGCGTCCGAAGGACGCACGGCGGAACGCCCCCAGCGGAGGAATTTATTCCGCCGTACTTGTCGGGATGGGGCTGCATTCCCCAATAACCTAATGACCTACTACCGTTTGATTGAATTGGTGGTGCTGAGCATCTCGTCGGACGCCTGAATCACTTTGGAGTTGGTATCGTAGGCACGCTGAACGATGATCATGCGAACCATCTCCTCGACAATGTCCACGTTCGAGGATTCCAGCCAGTGATGTTGAAGCGTGCCGAGTCCCTGCTGTCCGGGGTTGGCGTCTATGGGAGTGCCGGATGCCGCAGTCGTGGTAAAGAGATTGCCGCCAATCGCCTTTAAGCCGGATGGGTTGGAAAAATTGGTCAAACCGACGGTTCCGACGACCTGCGGATTCGCCTGTCCGGGCAGAGTGACGCTGACCTCGCCGTTCGCCGCGATATTGACGCCCAACTTATTCGGGGGAATAATGACTTCGGGCTGAACCGCATAGCCTTCGGAAGTGACAAGCCGCCCTGTGGCATCAATCGCGAATGCACCGGAGCGGGTATAGCCTATCCCGCCATCGGGCATTTGGATACGGAAAAAGCCGTCGCCGCGAATGGCAATGTCATACTGCCCGCCCGTATTGAGCAGGGTTCCCTGTGTGAAAAGGGAGTTGGTGGTTCCGGCAGAGACGCCCATTCCGATCTGTGAGCCTGTCGGCAGGGCGGAGTTGGGTCCGGTTTGTCCGCCCGCCTCACGCATCTGCTGATAGACCAAATCTTCGAAGTCCACGCGGCTGCGCTTGAAGCCGGTCGTGCTGACGTTGGCGAGGTTGTTGGCGATCACGTCGAGATTGAGCTGTTGAGCGCGTAATCCCGTCGCCGAAGTGAAAAGCGAACGAATCATTTTTCATGTCCTCCTGACAAATACGGCAATAGGCTGCCGTATCGTAGTGAACCCCGTCAATCAGTCGGGGGTTCGAGGACGGCTTCCCCATAACTCTCAGTTATGGAAGTCCAGCCGTCAATTGTGGGTTGTTGGGTAATTCCAGTTCGGGTACAAGAACGTACCCGACTGAAGTACAGTCGTCCTACGGACGAAAATCCCCATTTGAGAGATTGGCGTCCTCATTGGGAGGCTTTGCCTGCAACCTGTGTTATGGGAAGGGGATAACCTTTGGGTGCGCGTCCGCAGGATGCCTGTTTTTTAGCCGGGTACGTTCTTGTACCCGAACCTGCATTGCCCAACGACCCAATGACCCAATACCCCAATGACCTAACGACCCAACTATACTTTGCCGATCTCCGACGCGGCTTGCTTGAGCAGTTCGTCCTGTGTCGTGACGGCGCGGTGTGCCATCTCGAAATTGCGGGACACCACGATCATGCGAACCATGCCCTCAACGGGATTCATATTGGATTGCTCCAGTGTGCCGACAGAGACTTTCGGGAAGCGGGCGGGCGTTACTCCTGCTGGCACTGTTGCCCGAAACAGACTGCCGCCGTCTTTTTCCAAAATGCGGGTATCCACCTGCACGATTTTGAGTTTGGCGACGATTTGCTTGGCAGCGGGATTGGCAGGATCATTCGCCAAGATATTGCCGGTAGAATCAATCGCGATTCCGGTGCGTCCCGGAAGCTGAATAGCTTGTCCTGCGGCATTGACGAGCGGCTGACCGGATGCAGTATAGAGTCCGCCTTTGCCATCGGTTGAAATATCGCCGGCGCGGGTATAGCGTTCGCCGCGAGGAGTGTTCACGGCAAGAAATTGCCCTTGATCGAGCGCAATATCGAGCGGGCGTCCGGTTTGTGTCATCGCTCCCGGTTCCCAGTTGATGACAGAGGGCTGTGCTTTGACGCCCAAACCCAAATCACCAATCTCAGGACCTTTGCCGGAACCGTTGTTGAGGCGGTTGAGTGCCATGCCCTGAACCGCCCGAAACGTCTGCGAGTCTCGCTTGAAGCCGACAGACCCGGCGTTGGCGATATTTTGGGCGAGCACATCCTGCAAACTCTGTTGTGCCAGCATTCCCGTTGAGGCGGCATAAAGCCCACGTTCCATCGTATGTCTCTCTTCTGAAATCTTCCCTCTCAGGAGAAGGTTTTGGGTGAGGTAAACAAAAATCCTCAGTGAACCTGAAATTTTCAGGCTCACTGAGGATTATCGGAAACGCTAAAAGCGGTTCTCAGGTGTTTTTTATAGGTTTATGAACCCGCCGCCGATTTTTCTGCGTCTGTAGGTCATTGGGTCTGTAGGTCATTGGGTCATTAGGCAAGGTGTTTTTTGCTTTGTATGGCGAAACTGGTTTTTTAATGACCCAATCGCCCAATGACCTACAGACCCAACAAAGTTAGTTCATGGGTTGCGCCGAACGCACCATATAAGTGTAGAATCCGACGGCAACTCCCAAGTAGATCGACAATCCAACAAAGAACATTGTTGTCATTGTATGGTATTCCTCTGAGATTCTATACTCTTGCCGTATTGCCGAAGGTTCCTGTACAATAGAACAGTCGGACGAACACGGCTCATATCATTCTTACTTTTTGGAGGACGCAGATTTTGGCGTCTCGTGACACAAATCGCAAAACCGAAAATGCACTGAACTTATGCGTAATGATACTTATTGCGGGCGCATTGTTCCTCGTTTTTCAGGCGAAACGCGCTCCACTGCCAACAAATGCCGTTTTGCTCAACTCCGTCACGGCGCAACAGTTGGCGCAAGCATTGGAAATCGAGACGCCGCTGGCAGAACGCATCATCACTTACCGCACACAGCAGAACGGTTTCGAGAGTACCGATCAACTCCTTGCCATTCCGCTTCTGACTTCCGATGAGGCAAAGCGTGTTGCGGAAATCACCAAAACGGTGAGTTTCCGTTCCACAGCGTTCGATAAGACACTTCTCAACAGTTTCTCGGAACAGATGGCGCGTCGAATCATCGAATATCCCTTTCCCTCTACAAAAGAATTGACAGCCAAAGCACTGGCAAAAGTTCCACTCTTGGAGACAGAAAAGGTACGAGGGCAGTTAGGGCGGTTTGTGGTTCGCACGCCGCAACAGGTATTTTTCCATTTCGGGTTGTGCAGTGCCGCGCTGATCGTGATTGTCTTTCTCTATACGCCGTGGCTGCGCTCTCGAACAGGCGGCGATCCGTATCTTGTTCCGCTGACATTATTGCTGACGGGCTTCGGCGTTGTGATGCTGTTCAGTATCAAAGACCCGCTCCATGACGGACTTGCGTTTGAGAAACATTTCACCGGCTTGCTGATGGGGCTTGTCGTGATGACGCTCACGGCGAGTCTGCGCCCGACGGCACGACTGAAAATCAAGAATTATCAGTATGTGTGGGTTTTGGCGGCGGTGGCACTGGTCGGGATTTTATTTGTGTTCGGGAGCGGTCCCGACGGGGTGCGCTTGCGGGTGTTCGGGTTCCAGCCAGTAGAGTTGGTGAAGCTGTTCGTGGTGTTTTTCCTTGCCGCCTATTTGAGTGAGAAAGCCGACTTGATTACGGACGCCTCGCGGAAGTGGACGCCGGATAAACTCAAGGAAGTCAAGCGCAATGACGGGCGGGCGACGTTCGCGGTGCAGTTTCCCCGCTTGCAGGATATTGGTCCCGTGATTGGAATGTTCGCGATCACGTTGTCGCTGTTCTTTGTGATTCGGGATTTAGGTCCTGGTGTTCTCTTGTTTATGACGTTTATTGCGGCGATCTACTTGGCAACGGGACGCGGGGCATTTGTGGGTTGGGGCGCGGTTTTGCTTTTCGCGGGGGCGTTTGCTGCATACAAAGCGAATCTCGGCGTCTTTCCAACTCGCGTCGAGATGTGGCTCAGTCCGTTCAAGAACGCGCATCCGAACGGCTTACAGTTGGGCGAGTCCTATTGGGCGATGGCGTCGGGCGGCATCGAAGGGAGCGGGTTGGGCTTGGGAATGCCGGGCTTGATCACGCGGGGCGGCTCGGATTTGGCGTTTGTGAGTTGGGCGGAAGAGACTGGTTCCATAGGAGTATTTTTGGTGCTGACGCTGTATGTCGTCCTGTTTTGGCGCGGCATCCATATCGCTCTCAAAGCGTCCAGTGATTTCGAGCGAATGCTGGCGTTCGGGCTGACGCTCTTGCTCGGCATTCAGACGCTTCTTATCTTGTGCGGAGTGACGGGAATTGCGCCGCTCACGGGATTATCGCTGCCGTTTCTGTCGTTTGGCAAAAGCGCGTTGATAGCAGATTTCGCAATTATCGGGCTATTGCGGGGCATCTCGGCTCCGCCGCAGGGAGGCGTGGGACGCCCCGCGCCCCGTCCCGAAACCCTGAGCGCGGCACGACTGACGGCGTTTGCGTTCGGAGCCATCGTTTTGTTCGGAGTGGGAATTGCGCGGGTGGGGTGGATGCAAGCGGCACAGGCGAATACGCTGGCGGTCAAGCCCGTAATGACGCCCGACGCCGACGGGGTTTCGCGCCCGCATTATAACCCACGTTTGCTGGCAATGGCGAAGGGCATCGAGCGCGGCAGTATTTATGACCGCAAAGGCAGGGTATTGGCAACGTCTCGCCCCGAAGAGATTCGCAAAACGGCTCCCGGCAAAGCGTTCGCGACGAAGTTGATTCGGTCTGGCAAGCGATACTATCCGTTCGGTTCCGCGTGCGCTCATCTCGTCGGCTATCTCGATCCGAGTATCGGCGGTCCGCTCGGCATCGAAGCGGGTTATGATGCGGAGATGCGGGGCTTTCGGCGATATGCGGAGTTGCTCAACGATTATCGGGGACGGCATGGCGCGTTTTTCCGGCAGAGGCGCGGCAAAGATGTGCATCTCACGGTGGACGCAGAACTTCAGCGCGAGGTTCAGCAGGTTTTGTTCGAGGTGACGGGCAGACTCAAGGACAAAAGGGAACAGGGAACAGGGAGAAAAGGAGAGAATCTTACTCCCTATAAGAAAAATCGGGCGGCGTTTGTGCTGAATGATCCGCAGACGGGTGATGTGCTGGTGGCGGCAACTCTGCCGACGTTCGACCCAAATACACTGACTCCGGCGCAGTATCGCGCCCTTGTTGCCAGTCCTGATGCGGCAGAACAAGCGACACTGGTCAATCGGGCGACGAATGGACTGTATCCTCCCGGTTCGACGTTCAAGATTGCAACAGCGGCGGCGGCATTGAAACTGCGCCCCGATGCGAGGTCGTTCGGCGTCGTCTGCAATCAAATCGATCCCGAAATTCGGTGGCAAGCGAACGGCAAAACGTATGTGCGGCGCAACACTCGTGACGATGCGGGCGATCCGGCGTTCGGAACGCTGAACATGGCAAACGGCTTTCGAGTGTCCTCGAATATCTATTTCGCCAATCTCGCTGTGTCGCTCGATCCCAATCGGTTTCGCGGCTATCTGACGGATACTTTGGGCTTGCGCCATGTTCCGGCTCAAGCGAAGTTCGATGCGGATTTGCCCGATATTGGCTATGGACAGGGGCGGCTGTTGGTGTCGCCTGTGGAGATGGCGCGGATTGCGGGGAGTGTGGCGAATGGGGGCAAACTGATGCAGTCGCGGTATGTGGCACGTCTTGCCGACTCGAAGGACAAAGACGCCGTGAAGAAATTTCCGCCCGAAATGCTGTCTCAGGCGATGAGCGCGGAGTCGGCAGAAAACTTGCGGGAAATGATGCGCTCGGTGGTGACGAATGGAACGGCGCGGGGCGTGTTTTCTGATTCTCCGATGATTGTAGCGGGCAAAACGGGAACGGCGCAGAACGAGCGGGCGGATAAGGAGCCGCATTCGTGGTTTGCAGGGTTCGCGCCCTATTCCTCTCTCGACGCGCCCAAGCCTTCCACTGTTTACGGCTTTGCGTGCGTAGTGGAGAACGGCGGCTATGGCAAGCGCGTGGCGGCTGTTATCTGCCGCGATGTCCTCAAACGGCTCAAATAGGAAAAATAAGGCACGGCGGTAAGGATTTGTTCAAGATACCTGCTGTTTAACTCTTTTGTAAGGGACTTTCAAGAAAAAGAGCGTTCCACTTCTGCAAGTCCCGCATTGAGTCCGCGAAGGCGGACTTCGTGCTTTGTGGTATCGGTTTTAACCGCCCGCCAAGATGGAACGATTTAATTTTTGAGAGTCCCTTAGTAGATCGATAGTAAAGTGTAACCCGGAAAATTTGGTTGTGCATAGGTCGAAAGCCCTATTTTGTACGGCTTCAAGTCAATAATACTGTCAAACAGCGATTGCCTTGTCCATTACAAAGAGTTATCGTCTTCGTTCTCCCCAAAAATTTCTCCTAAATAACCCCGTGCCGAATCCCGATAAACAGAATCGGGAGGCATTTTCCTCCTCACTTTTCTCAAAAAGATCATTGGCTCTGAGAGTTTTAGGTTTTGCCTAATGACCCAACGACCCAACGACCCAACGACCTAAAAAGCCTATGTCTGTCCAACTCGCCTACAACACATCGCCGCGTCTGCTGTCCGAAGTGGAACTCGCTCACCCCGAACTTCTCTGGCAGAGCAAAATGCAGATTCAACTGTGCGACATAACGCGCACGCTCAATCTCACCAATTTTCTCGGCAAAAATTATCCCGCCCTCAACGATGATCTCATGGTGAAACTGCTCGGCATTCGCAGCACAGATCGCGTTCTCGATGTGGGCGGAGGCGATACGCCCTTCGCTCGCGCCGATGTTGTCACTGATGCCTTTCCCGACGATGGGGCGCACCGCAGCGGGCGCAAATTGGGCGCGAACGGCTCCGTCAAAAAATTCGTCGAGTGCTTCGCCGAAGATCTGCCGTTTGCCGATCAGGAGTTCGATTTCGCCTATTGCCGCGCTGTCCTCGAACACACCGTAGACCCTGCCGCCGCGTGCAAAGAGTTGATGCGTGTCGCAAAGCGCGGCTTCATCGAAACGCCCTCACCCATCACGGAATATCTCGGCGGACACCCGACTCACCGCTGGATAGTGTTTCTCGAAGACGTTCCCGGACAAGGCACAACCCTTGTCTTTCGCCGCCGACCCTTTATCAAAGCCCCGTTCCGCTACTGTCTGCGCGGCAAGTGGTTCACCGATACCGATTACTATTATTGCGCCGAGTGGCAGTTCCGCAATGTGCTGTGTACGCAGTTGGCTTGGGAAGGCGAATTTCCCTTCCGAGTGGAAGAGACGCCCGGCTTCGACTATGACGACCCGATTCAAGCGGCGATGTCGCATCTCGATACCGCAATGTGCGGCTTGCGATTCGGGAATTTGCCGGTGAATATTCTCCTCGCCGATGCCGATGCCGCAATTGGTTTCCGCCCAGAGTGGGGCTTGGCGCACAGCGTTCGCGGCTGCATTTTGTGGCACGGCGGAGAACATGAAAAAGCCCTCGTTTCCTTCCGAGAGGCGGCACGCTTGGAACCCAATGAGCCGACATTCCGCCACAATGCAACAATGCGGGCGGGCGTGGATGTGCCGCAGCTCAATATCCCGCCGCTCGAAGATGAAAACACAGTTCTCCTCGAAAACTTCGCGGGCAAGGTGTTTCATGCGTTCGTCGGCTATGACGAGTATCTCGCCAGCGACCTCAACATTCAGCCCGGCGAGCGCGTTCTCGATGTCGGTGGCGGTCAGCGTCCGCTCAAGCGTGCCGATGTCAGTATAGACTTAGATGTTGAGGATGGCTTGCACCGCCAAGGACAAATCATCTCCCGCGAAAAGCCGTTGGTGTGCGGCAACGTCGAAGAACTTCCATTTGCGGATAAAGCGTTCGATGTCGTTTGCTGCCGCATGGTTCTGGAACACGTCCTCGATCCGATCAAGGCGTGCAATGAACTCAAACGTGTGGCAAAGCGCGGCTTCTTGGAGACGCCCAATCTCTTCTGGGAAGCGTTCTATGGACACCCGACGCATCGCTGGATCGTCTCTTGGGAGGCACAGACGCGCACGCTTGTTTTCAAACGCAAGCCTTTCGAGCAGATTCCGTTCCGCAGTGCGATTCTGCCTACACTGCTGACTCAGCGCGATATTCAGCACTCATTCGAAGTCAACTATCGCAATATCACCGCCGCTCAAATCGAATGGGACGAGGCGAATCCGTTCAACGTCCGTGTAGACGATGACGGCACGGTTGCCTTCGATTACCTCGGCAACCCGGAACACGCGACGAACGCCAATCTCCATTATGTCCGTGACCTCTTGCAGCAGGGCGTGCCGCAAATCGCCGAAGCCGAAGAAGCCATCCGGGACGCGCCCCTGCCGATGCAGCGCGAAGAAGCCATTCAACTCCGGTTGCATATCGCTCGCGCCATGAACGATACCGCGACTGTCCAACGCCTCCAAACCCTGCGAATGGAAGGCTACGACAGCATCACCGGAATCACAACCCGCAAAGGCGCGTTCGTCTGGTCGGCTCCTCTGCGTGATCCGAGCGGCTATGCAGATGAAGCCCGTCATTTCCTGTTTGCTCTTCACAAAGCGGGCGTTCCAACTGCCGCCCGCGAACTGCGCTGGAGCAACAAAGTTACAGCATTGACCCGTGACCGCGAACAGATTCTCAATGAACTGCTGTCCACGCCGCCACCGCCGCACGCGATTACGGTCAGCCATATTCTCGGTTCGATGCTTCAGCGCGACCCGAACAGCCGAATCTGTGTCGGGCGCACCATGTTCGAGACGGATCGCATTCCGGCGGATTGGGCAAATAACTGCAATCAGATGGACGCCGTTTGGGTTCCCAGTGAGTTCAACAGAGAGACGTTTGTCTTCTCAGGAGTCAAGCCTGAGAAATTGCGTGTGGTTCCGGGAGCCATAGACCTTGCGCCTTATGACCCGAACTGCGCCCCGCTCCAAATTGACGGCGCACGCGGCTTCAACTTCCTTTCGGTCTTCGATTGGACACTCCGCAAAGGCTGGGACGTTCTCTTGCAGGGCTATCTCGAAGCGTTTTCGCCGAACGACGACGTGGCATTGATTATCAAAACGCACTCCTCGATGGGCTACACGACGGAGCAGATTGGCGCGATGATCGGAGAGCATATCACCACCGTTCTTGGGCGTGATATGAACACGATTCCCGATATTATTTTGCAGGATACCAACGTCCCCGATTTCCGTATGCCGAACCTGTATCGCGCCGCCGATTGCTACGTCATGCCGTCTCGCGGCGAAGGTTGGGGACGCCCGTACATGGAAGCGATGGCGATGGGCTTGTCCGTGATTGCGACCAACTGGAGCGGACAAACGGCGTTTTTGACGCCCGAAACCGCCCTGCTTCTCGACTATCAACTCGTGGATGTTCCCGAAGCGGGCTGGCGCGAAACTCCGACCTACAAAGGTCATAAATGGGCGGAGCCGTCCCTTCCTCATCTCAAAACCCTGATGCGACAGGCTTATGAAGACCGCACGGCAGGACGCGAACG
>Ga0163154_10003517_pt1 | contig 21603 bp, 12 predicted proteins | sample OliLakLV19MP9P1_FD_148649 | JGI IMG/M metagenome (GOLD analysis project Ga0163154, IMG submission 148649) | Freshwater microbial mat bacterial communities from Lake Vanda, McMurdo Dry Valleys, Antarctica - Oligotrophic Lake LV.19.MP9.P1 | ecosystem: Environmental > Aquatic > Freshwater > Lake >...
TTATAAACCAGCAGATAGTCTTTTACAATTTTAATACGGGAATCTTTATATCCGGAAGGCTTACCTATTTTGGGGAATGTCGCAATGATTTCTGCTGCATCATTAAACAACTCATTCAACTTTTTGCTGTAGATTATCGACTTATTCCTATTCTTCCAATATAGCAATATTTCCTTTCTGTCATTTTGTACTTTCTCCGACCAGACTATTTTTTTAGCCATTCGATGATTTCAGTATTAGCGGCTTCATTTGTTAAATATCTACCTTCTTCAATATCTCGTATCCCTTTATCAATTTCAGATTTTTGATCATCAGTTAACATGATCATATCAATTTCCTGTGTACTAACTTCTAGTATCCTATAGACTTCTTCAAGAATTGTATGATCGTCCGTCGACAGGATTTTATCGATCAATTGCTTTTTCATTTCTTTTGATGACATAGGAATTAAATTTAACCAAATTTAGAGTATGTATTTCAGGATCGTATTGATTTATTAAAGCTTTCAGCCAACAGGCATGCTTTAATGTCATCAATTTCCAAAATTGGGTATTCAATAATAATATCCGATTGGCCAATACCTCTTGCAAGCATTTTTAATATTTGTTCAACTGATATCCGCATTCCTCTAATAACAGGTTTGCCTGTTAGTATTGAAGGATTGGTGGTTATTCTATTTAGCAATGTAGTATCCATATTCAGTGTTTTGGTAAAGTTAATTAATGATTTATTTTTTAAAAAACTTAATTCACCTGTAGGGGAATTGAAAAAAATCAGATTAAAATCCTTATTTCTATGATTGATGCCTGTCCATTGTTATGCTTTATTACAAAGAAATAAATTGTATGATTGCCTTCACCAATTCATTTATCTGCTCTTCTGTATTAAAAGAATGAATACAAATTCTTATTCGTTCTTTACCAATTGGTACGGTTGGAGAAAGAATGGGTCTTACAAAAAAGCCTTTTTCAACCAGGTGATTGGCCAGTGCTTTAGTTGCAAAATTATCACCTATCATAATACCCTGAATGGGGGAGTGGCTGTCGATAAAATTAATTTGCTTATTGGCAGTAATGTTCTGCCGGAAGTATTCTACCATCGCATTCAATGCGCTGCGTTGGCCAGATGGTAATAATTGATAAGAACGTTGAATCTGCAAATAATTTTGTGGCGGTAAGGCGGTGGTGTAAATAAAAGATCTTGCCTGATTGATTAAAAAATTTCGTAGAACCTGGCTTCCGGTAATGGCTGCAGCATGCAGCCCTATTGCTTTTCCAAAAGTATGGATGCAGGCATAAACTTCGTTTTCCAAGCTGTATTTGCATACCAGTCCGTCGCCTTTATTGCCATACACGCCGGTGGCATGTGCTTCATCAACTATCAGTAAGGCATCATTTTTTTTGCATAATGCTGCTATTTCAATTAAAGGAGCCTCATCGCCATCCATTGAATAAATAGATTCTATAGCCACTATTTTTTTGCCTGTTGCAGCCTGTAATTTCTTTTCAAGATCAGCAAGGTCGTTGTGTTTAAAACGCAGGCGGTTGGCATAGCTTAACCGCATGCCATCGATGATGCTGGCATGTATGTATTCATCGGAAATGAATGTATCGCCCTTGGCAGCAATGCAGCTAAACAAACCCACATTAGCCGTGTAGCCGCTATTGAAAATAAGCGCTGCTTCCCTGTTGTGAAATTTTGCAATCAGTTGTTCTGTTTCTTCTGCCAGCGCTGAGTTGCCGGTAATAGAACGGGAACCTGTAGCACCCGAGGGTAATGTATTTTTCTCATCAATATTCAGCAAACCGGATTGTGCAAAACCGAGGTAATCATTGGAGCTGAAATCGACGCTATTATTGGTGTGCACCAGCGTACGCAAGGTACCTGCTGCGTTTTTATCATCCAGCTTTTGCTGCAGGTATTGATCGAACAATTCGTTGGGTGAGGTTGATTTCAATGTGAGTAATTGAGTTAAAGTTTACAGCTTTTTTAAAAGCTGTAAACTTTTTATTGAAGTGTAAACCGTCAATAAAAATTATACAACAGCTTCAACCGTTTCATTTTTAGCAATGGTATCTTTAAAAGCCTTTCGTGGTGTAAGTCCCAACAGTTTAAACATTTGCATGTCGGTATCAAAATCAGGGTTGGGCGTGGTAAGTAATTTTTCTCCGGCAAAGATGGAATTAGCGCCAGCCATAAAACACATGGCTTGTTCAGCAATACTCATTTCATTTCTTCCGGCGGATAAACGCACTACACTTTTAGGCATAATAATTCTTGCGGTAGCAATCATGCGAATCATTTCATCAATGCCCACCCGCTGGTTGTTTTCCATTGGTGTGCCTTGTACCGGTACCAATGCATTGATGGGCACAGAATCCGGGTGTTGTTCCATGGTAGATAGTGTGTGTAACATTTTTACCCTGTCTTCATCGGTTTCTCCGAGGCCAACTATGCCGCCGCAACATACGCTGAGTTTGGCTTTGCGTACATTGTTCAATGTGTTTATCCTATCGTCGAAAGTTCTGGTGGTGATGATGTTTTGGTAGTTGTCGCTGCTGGTATCTATGTTGTGGTTGTAGGCAAAGCAACCGGCTTCTTTCAATCGTTCTGCCTGATCGTAGGTTAACATGCCTAAGGTGCAACAAACCTCCAGCCCCATCTCGTTTACTTCACTTACCATTTCCAGTACCCGGTCAAAATCTTTGTTATCTCTTACTTCCCGCCAGGCGGCGCCCATACACAAGCGACTGGCGCCGTTTGCTTTTGCAACCGCTGCTCTTGCTTTTACTTTTTCTACCGTCATTAATGGTTCTACTTCAATATCGGTTTGGTAACGGGCAGCCTGCGGACAGTATGCACAATCCTCTTTACAGCCGCCGGTTTTAATAGAGATAAGGCTGCTGATCTGCACTTCCGCATAGGCTTTATTTTCCCGGTGAACGGTTGCAGCTTCGTACATTAAATCCAGCAATGGCTGGTGATAAATTGCTTTTATCTCGGATAAAGTCCAGTCGTTTTTAACAGTCATATTGGTGGTTTAAAAATGATTGCTGCAAATATATTGGTTCAATTAAAAGAAACAACATTTGAAAAAACAAGTTTGTTGAATAAAGTAATCCCGTTGTAATATTTTTTTATTATTTACGAAATAGAAATAGGTGTTTTAATCTCATAGCTTTAACTGTATTGAGCTACTGTCTATTTACTTTTTGCCTTGATGCAAAAAGCAACAAAAAAATTAAGGCTGCATAAAAAAGGCTAAAAATTAAATTGATTGGCTAAAATGAAATTAAGTTCCATCTTTAGAATATAACTCAACTTTAGTGCGACTTACAAGCTAATTGCATGGCCAAACATTGGTAACATCAATTTCATTTTTTAACGCCAATCATTTTAATTTTCTTAACGCCTTTTTTATGAGGCCGTTCGAAATGCAATGACAGTCGTTCTATGTAATTATTCTAACTAATTCTACTAAATAAACCAACAGTTTTTGAAACTAAAAAAGTTTGATTCACGAATGCAGCTGGAATTTAAGTTCCCCCTTTGGGGGACAGGGGGCTAATAAGACTCCTGTTCATTAGGAAAGTCCCTGCTTTTTACATCGCTAATGTATTGCCTGATAGCGCCTGTTATCTGTTCATCTAAATTTAAATACCTGCGCAGAAACCTTGGTTTAAATTCTGTGTTGATGCCCAGCATATCATGCATTACCAGTACCTGTCCGTCGCAATCGCCACCAGCGCCAATGCCAATGGTAGGGATGGTTAAACTTTCAGACACTTCTTTGGCAAGCTCAGCAGGAATTTTTTCCAATACGATGGCAAAGCAGCCTGCTTCCTGCAATAGCAAAGCATCTTTACGTAATTTATTGGCCTCAATTTCATTGGTTGCTCTTACTACATAAGTGCCAAATTTATTGATGCTTTGAGGGGTAAGGCCCAGGTGCCCCATTACAGGTATGCCGGCACTTACTATCTTTTTTACGGAGTCAATTACTTCTTCGCCGCCTTCCAGCTTTACGGTGTGGCCGCCACTTTCCTTCATTATTTTGATGGCAGAAGCCAGCGCAATTTCAGAATTGGATTGATAATAGCCAAACGGAATATCTACCACAATAAGGGATCTTTCTCTTGCCCTTACCACACTTTGTGCATGGTAAATCATTTGATCGAGGGTGATGGGAAGTGTGGTGGCATGGCCTGCCATTACATTACTTGCACTATCGCCTACTAAAATAATGTCGATGCCGGCGGCATCAAATAAGGTAGCAAAGGAAAAATCATAGGCGGTAATCATGGAGATTTTTTCTCCGGCCAGTTTCATTTTCTGTATGGTGTTGGTGGTTACTTTTTTGTATTCTTTTTCTGGTGACATGCTGCGATCCGGGGTTTTAAAAATTGAAAATAAAGAGATACTGTATTTCAATAGCTAAGTGGAGTTGGCCCTGCATTAGAAAAAAACAAATCCTTGAAGCAATCTAGGCTGTAAATGTATAAAAGAATTTGGGTTTTAAATTGGATTATCATTGATGGGGCATAGTATTGCTTTAATGGTTGCTTTGTAGTAGTTGGGATTTTAAAGGAATGGGATAATAGACGTTGGTCTATTATTTTATCTGTCGTAAAGGACAAACTGCTATTGTTGTAAGCAAGGTCATGCTCTTTTTGCGTCGGGGTTTTACGGTTATGGCTTTACAGAGGTGTGCACCTGCTGTTAAAACCCCGCCGGGACTGAGGTATTGTGTCCCGGCTGACAATGTTATTAAGTTAAGGGCCTTTTGACGGCTTTAGCCAAACAACTATTTCAGCTAAAGCCACACAATTTGGTTTCATTCTTAACCTCGCCCTATAGGGACGAGGCAATTCAAATCATTAGCTTAATGACATTGCTCGCCGGGACATAAGTTTGTAAATAAAAGCTGTCTTTGAGGTAAGGTACCCGGCCTTCGTTGCTCTGCAAACCAAACGTTTTGTTTTCATCATTGGGGTGATATTCAAAACACTTTCCGTCAACCTTAATTTTTACCATAATAGTTTACCGGCTTGTTTTTAAATAAACCCCTGTCACTGCCGCCTAACCGTGTTTTACCGTTTTCAGCACTAGATCACAAATGATTCCGTATAGGATGGTGTGCAATTCAGCTGCAAGCACTGCATCTATCTCATGCTCAAAATGAAGTTGTTTTTTACAAAGTTGCTATATATAATTATTATTAGTCTATTGTTTTAAAAATTGCTTTGACTTCCATTCCTTTCCATTCCAAACCTTGATGTAGTAAACATCGGGTTTTAGAACGCTGATATTAACAGTTACTTTTTTAGTGTTTCCATCATACTTTTTTGTAAATACAATTTTTCCAATCTTATCCTGAATGCTAATCTCATATATCCTGCTTGAAGTTAAAGAAGTATTTTCGTCAAGCATCATTACATCCATATCAGTGTCAACTGGATTAGGAGCAATTACAATATTACCACCTGCGACACAATCCGGCGCAAATTGAAGATAGTCACCCTGCAAAGTTCCGCATGGGGTGGCTACGATGGCCCTGATAGTGTAGTAGCGGTTATCCCTCCTTAATGGATAATCTGTACCATCTAATGCACTTTCTAAAAACACAAATGGATTGGAAGCGTTACTCATATCTTTTGCATACCAATCGCAATTAGTTGCACCGGGTATTGGAGTATAGCTTGCATATAAATATGGACCAGCATCACAATTGATAGTAACATTGGTAAAATTAATAGTGGAGGCTCCTTTGCCTATAATTAATTGTTTAGATACGGTTGTTGCGTTTGTACATCCTGAGCCAACAGCAGCAATTAAAGTAGTAATACCATTTGATGTGCCTGACCTATTAACCGTTACAGGATTGGCAATTGGGTCTGGAATATTTACTAAATTAGGTGGATTCGCAGACCAAGAAACTGTTGCACCTGCAGGCAAGTTGATAGAATAATTCTCTCCCGCACAAATCTGATCCTTAGAACCAGTAATAGTCAAAATCGAAGGACATATTTTTATACAATTGATAGCTGGATTTTGTTTCTGTAAAATCCAGTCACTGCTGGGCTGTGTATAAGATATATGAATTTGATTTTGCGTTGGTACAAAATAGTCTTCTACACTTGCCGGGTTATTGCAGGCTACTGTACTACATATATTTGAAAATATATTTGCCGAAGGATTGTTAATTGCTAAAGAACTGACTGTTGGTACAAAACAAAACCTGGGCTGTAAAACTGTAGTTTGAACATAGCCCTGAAAAAACGAGGGTAAACTATTTTGAATTATTGCCGGATCAAACCCAAAATTTTCCAAATCATAAACGCCGCCTGGTGCATTATCTAATGGTAGCATATTTGTAGTTGACTGAGCATGGCATTTTACAAAATAATTTGATACATTAATAACAAATAATATTTTCTTTTTACTGTAAATATCTCCCCGGTAAATTTCTTTACTGCCTGTTTTTGGAACGGCATCAATAAAAAAATCTACTCCTATGGATGACTTGGTAGAAAAGAGTGATAAAGGGAATTGCCAAACCATTGCCCACGAGTTAAACTGAGGACTGCCCCACCCATTAACCAAACCTGCCGCTGTTAGTGGTGCTCCAATTGTCATAATAAGAGACCTCCACAAGTTTCCAAAATAGGTCATACTTCTTTCCCCATTCATTACAAGTAATCTGCTATTATCCGGGAAGTTCAATACCCCATTGCATGCCCCATTTGCAAGCGTTAAATTCTTACAATTAAGCGGCCAACCCATTCCATTAATCTCACTCAAAAAATTATCATGAACTATATTATTGGCCGTTAATGTTTGACCATCGGCTCCTCCAAGATCATATCGCTGGATAAGCATTTGTTTAGCAGCGGGAGAATTAAACATTTGCAAAGCATCTACAATAGCAGGAAATAAATCCACCCATCTTACATAAGGAAAACTTCCTCCGACATTTAATATTTGAAATGGGCCTAAATGCTGCACTGCTGCTTGTGCCCCAACAGGTATGTTGGCTCCCCAGTGAGGTGAATCGTGGCTGATAAACAACCTTATTTCATGTGCTACGCTGGTAAGTTCCATATCTCTTAATGCATATCTGGCAATAAGCCCACCCATACTCATGCCTATTATCACGTTTTGCTGCCTTGCACCATTATAATTTTGTTTACGGGTATTTACAATTTGTATGACCGTTTCCATCAGATAGGCATTACGTTGTATGTAATCTGTTCCATTGGCAAAATTTAGAAATATAAGGTCATATTCATTAATATCATCTAAGCCATTGTTAAGGGTGATTGTTGTGCGACTATTCTGGTCAAAATTTAGATAATCTAAATAACCACCTCGACCACTATATGTAAATCCTCCATCAGGGTCAAATCCTTCTACAACAATTAAGGGTTTTCTAATTTGCCCCGTGGTATTATTCTTTGCAAAATCAATTGTAATATCGCCTTGCCCTAAAACACTAAGGTATGCTTTGCTGGCGGTAACTGATTCAGTGGTAGCAGGGGTAAAAGCTGTTCCATACCTGGAAGCCAGAGTCAGTGGGCTATCATACACAACAAGTTTTGTATGGCTGTACCTTGTAGTGCCATCTGTGTAGACAATCTTAATATTTAGGTTGTAAAACCCCTTGGTGTTATATGTAAGGTTGAAAGGGGTATTGAGAGGAACGATAACATAGCTGCTACCTGTGGCTGTGTCAATAGCAATGCTGCTGATGGTTTTGCCGGTGTTGGTTTTAAATAACTCGGGACGAAAAATAATATTATTATTGCCTGTAAATAATGCCTGCCTTGTGGGAGCGACTGCAAATAGTTCTTCTGTTTGATAAGGGCTTTGTGTTCGCCCTGCCACATCATACAATCTTCCATTGGTGATGCTCATTAAATTGGCAGTAACAGCGTCATCCCTAAAGCGCTGGTAACTATAATATAGCCCCGCAAATGTTATGGGCATGGTTGTGTAATTATATTTTTTTATCAAACGATTTATAGTATCAAGATACAACATGTTAGCATTTCCATTAACCTGGCTGCTGTAAAGACTGCTATACAAAACCCGCCATTCATCAATTGAAACAAAATTACTGTCGTGCAGCCCATTGCCTTTATAATTATCAAGGTTTAAGAATTCAATTCCATAATCTTTTAGAAAGCCAGATGTTACCAAACTTTTATTTACGTTCTGGAAAATATAATTCATTTTACCAAAGTACTGCGTGGTGTCATAGGTTTGGGCATAAGAAAAGGAAATACTTAGGAACAATGCTATTCCTGTAATCTGTTATTTTATATGTTTCATTTGGAGATATTTTAGATATAAAAAATAAGGGTTAAAAAGCTATTTAACTAATAGGTTCTTACATCAAACCTGCCATTCGTTATTAATAATGTATCGCAATTGGATATTGGTATTTTGCACTCAAATAAACCGGAAACAACTCTATTTATTGAATCTATCCTTGTGAGTGTTATTTTTCCTTGTGTGGCATAGCTGTTAATAATACCACTGCCTAATAAACCGTTGCATGATTTATTTGCACTCCACAATATTGATATATTAAAATTATCAGGTATCAAAAAAGGATTGTTTATAAGGTAGGCACCTCCATCTATTCTAATTGTCATACGTTCAAAATAATTTGTATCACCATCAACTCCAGTAAGCGAAGTAGTATCATTTGATATTCCTGCATTCATTAAAGAAATTCCAGTTCCAGAAATCCAATTTCGTCCATCTATTTTGCAGGCAAAAATATTTGCACCAGTTTGAGTGGCTGGGGGTAAGCCATCATCTGTGTTAGGCCTTACAGGCTTACTTCTTTTACATTCATTTGCCATTAAAATTGTAGTAATGGCAAAGCAATAAAGTAACTTTTTCATGAGTATGTAATTTTTTTTGGCTAGCCACCTTTTGTTGGGTTGCTGATGCATTAATTAAATTTCAACTTTTTGAATTTAATAGTTCTTATGCAAACATAAGTGTTAATCTAATTGAAAAATAAGGTTAAAACACGGTATTTTCTGATTGATTTTATTCGTATGGACAGCTAAATTACCAAGGCCTTTAATAAACTTTTTTAAGCGATTTAAAATAAGCTACAAGAACTGAACAGCGAAATTTAAAACTTAAAAATAAAAGTAACCACAAGGATAATGTAGAATAAACTCACCTGCTTTGACAGCGCCTGCGGGGTGCCTTCTCCTGTGCTGGCGTGGTTTTCACAGCAGGCATCCACCATTGTAAAGCCATAACTGTGAAACCCCGATGCAGAGGGAGCCTGCCCCAGCTTACAACCACAGCTGCTTTATCACCGCATCGATCAACATAAAAAAATCAACTCAGCAACCGGCTTTTACACTATTTTAAATGGCGTTGCTTCATCAGCAATACTGACGGGAGTAAAGCTAATTCAATTTTGGTTTCTGCCATTCACGCTTTGAAAGCAGGACTCCATGTAATATTGTAATAAAAGCTGAACAAAGATTTTTTGCTGAAAGGCTGGCGGATAGCAGCGGATACCCCGGTGAGGGCCTGTGCGTTGGCCTTTGTGCCGGAGTAGCAGCGGATAGCCGCAACCAAGGCTCAAATATTTTGATTGGCTGACCGCCCCAGAGCCTTGATTTTATACTCTTTTTCTACTATTCCGGGCAGGGAAAAATTAGCTGCTGCCAATGGCAGTTTCAAAAAAATGCTAAATAACCACAAACTATAATCTGCAAAGCACAAACTAATTATATTTGCTGCCTTAATAACCTATTACTATATGAATTATAAACGGATCAACAACATTACCGGGTGGATTATTTGCATCGTTGCATGCACTGTGTACATAATGACGATGGAAGCTACGGGCAGTCTTTGGGATTGTGGCGAGTTTGCATCTAGCGCTTATAAATTGCAAATTCCGCACCCGCCGGGAGCCCCGTTTTTTGTATTGATTGGCCGTTTATTTATGATTCCGTTTGACCCTAAACATGCTGCTACCGGCGTAAACCTGATGAGTGCATTGAGTAGCGGATTCACTATTTTATTTTTGTTTTGGAGTATTACCCACTTTGCTAAAAGGATTGCCTTAAAAACCAATGATGTTTTAACCAGCGAACAAATTTTCGGCATTATGGCTGCAGGTGTTGTGGGCGCTTTGGCGTATTGCTTTTCTGATTCTTTCTGGTATAGTGCCGTTGAGGGTGAGGTGTACGCTTTGTCTTCTTTTTTTACAGCCATCGTTTTTTGGGCCATGTTGAAATGGGAAGATGCTGTGTCGGAAGAGGAAAAACTCGGTATTAAAGGACATTTTACCAGCGCAGACAGGTGGATCATTTTAATATTTTACCTGATGGGACTTTCAATAGGCGTGCATTTGCTAAACTTATTGACCATACCGGCCATGGTAATGATTTATTACTTTAAACGCTATAAGGTTACAGCCTGGGGTTCTTTTTTTGCTTTTTTAATTGGTTGTGCTATCACCGGTATTGTACAAAAATTTGTAATTCAATATACCATTAAAGGTGCCGGTGCATTTGATGTACTTTTTGTTAATGATTTTGGTCTGCCTTTCTTTAGCGGTTTTGCTTTTTTCTTTGTATTGCTGGCTGTGCTAATCTATTTTGGATTGAAGATGGCCAATAAAAATAACTGGAATTTCTTAAAGCTTGGCTTGTGGAGTTTCACTTTTATGCTGATTGGTTATTCATCTTACCTTACTACATTGATCCGTTCAAATGCAGATACCGCTATTGACATGTACAATGTTGATAACCCCGTTACCCTGGTTGGATATTTAAGCAGAGAGCAATATGGTGATACGCCCATTATGTTTGGCCAGGATTTTACAGCAGGTAATGTTGCAGGCGATGAATACACCCCCGATTATACCAATGAAGAGACTTATATTAAAACTGCAAACGGTTACGAAAAGAAAGGCCGCAAGCAGGAAGTAACCTATCGTCCGGAAGATGTGCATGTTTTTCCCCGCATGTTTGATGGTGGTAACGAACAGGGTCATGCTGATTACTATGCAAGTTTTGCCGGCATTACCAAAGACCCTAAAACCGGGCAATGGAGCGATAAGCCAACCTTGGGTGATAACATTAATTTCTTTGCTCAATACCAGGTGGGCTGGATGTACCTGCGTTATTTTATGTGGAATTTTGCCGGTAAGCAAAACGATGTACAAGGTGTTTCGCTGGGCAATGTAAGAGATGGTAACTGGAAAACCGGTATCTCATTTTTAGATAAAATGAGATTGGGCGATCAAAAATTTATGCCGGATAGTATGAAGCATAACAAGGCCAATAACAGCCTTTTTGCATTGCCGTTGATACTGGGTATTTTAGGACTGATATTTCAGTTTAAGAAAGACCAGCAGGATGGCACCATTGTAGGTTTGTTGTTTTTCTTTACCGGACTTGCCATTGTAATTTACCTGAACATGCCGGGCAATATGCCAAGGGAAAGAGACTATGCATTTGTGGGTTCTTTCTATGCCTTTGCCATTTGGATTGGTTTGGGCGTATTGTATGTAAAAGAATTGTTGGCCAAACTAATGAGTGGCACCATTGCCAATTATTTGGCAGCAGCCATTTGTATTGCAGCAGTGCCGGTATTAATGGCTAGTGTGGAATGGGACGATCATGACAGAAGTAAAAAAACAATGGCACGTGACCTTGCTACCAATTATCTGGAAAGCTGTGCACCAAACGCTATTGTAATTTCATTTGGTGATAATGATACTTACCCGCTTTGGTATGCACAGGAAGTAGAAGGTGTACGAAGAGATATAAGGGTTATCAATAGCAGTTTGCTGGGTATTGACTGGTACATTAACCAGTTGCGCTATAAATTAAATATGAGTGATCCTATTGATCCTATCTGGACAGCAGAACAAATAGAAGGTGCCAAAAGAGATGGGGTTTATTTTGTACAAAAACCAGGTGGAGACCCTAACATGGCGATGGATTTATATACCATGATGAAAGATTATGCCGGTAGTGATGATCCGGGTAAAATGGAGCAAACTAGAGATGGGATTGGTATTAACACCTACCCAACTAAAAAAGTAACTGTTCCTGTTGATGCAACGTTGGTTCTTCAAAATGGTACTGTTACAGCAACCGATAGTGTAGTTAGCCAACTACAATTTGATATACCTAAAAATGTATTGCAAAAAAATGATGCAGCTATTTTAAATATCATTGCGGCCAACAAATGGAAGCGTCCTATTTATTTTACTTCAGAAAGAATCAGTCTTGGTTTTGATAAATACATTCGGCAGGATGGGCTTACCTACAGACTGGTACCGGTAGAAAATGCGGAATTGAATAAGGAGTGGATTGTTGATAAAATGATGAACAAGTTTGTATTTGGTGGTGCCAATAAACCTGGTGTTTATTTTGACGAAGAAAACCGCCGTCACTTAAACAGCATCCGCCTTGCCTATGCCTCTGCAGCGGCTAACCTGGCAGACCATGGCAGCAAAGAAGATGCGAAAAAGATGCTGAATAAATGTGATCAGAACATGTTGCAGGAAAACTTTGGTTATGGCAGTGTATCCCGCTATCAACAACACAATTACATTTCCATGCAGTTTTTAGAGGCTAGTTACAAAGCCGGTGATACCCTATTGGCTGATAAGGTGGAAAAGAGTGTTAAAAAAGATTTGGAACAGCAAATTGCCTACTATGCAGCATTGGGCAATATGTCTGTATTGGAACTGCAACAGGGAATAGCTAAAAGTTCTCAGATGCGTTATCAGCAGGAAAGGGATGAATACATGGCCAACATAACGGGTAAATTGCGGATGGTTTATGATGATGCTGAAAGAGCCTACCAGTTTTTAAGAGCAATAGAATCTTTTAATCAGCAGTATAAAAACCCAATGCCGGTGCAGGTAGAACAGCAGGGGCCCATCAATAATAGTGTGCCGGTGCCTGCGGCAGCGAAGAAAGATACCGATTAAAAGAAACAGTTACAGGAAATGTATTTTAATAAAACCCCTTGCCATGGCAGGGGTTTTTTTTTGAGCAACTCTTGTAAATGTTTATGCCACCGGGTATTTATATTTAGTAAAAGTGTAAACTTTATGTGTATATTGATAGCAGGATCAGTAAACCTAAAATCATAAAAAATCAACAAATAAAATGGGCATACTTTCAACTGGAAAAACAATTTTTTCCAACACTCACCAACATCAATAAATACATCCGTAAATTCGTAGTTGATTTTCCTGGTGGTTAAAGAATTTAATCAACTTTTGTTTGTTTAAAATGCCAGTTAAGGATCGAATAAATAAACAATTTTATTTATTTAGTGTTCAACCGGAATAAATTTACATCACCTGTTAAGAATCAATGTTACTTAACAACTGTTTACTATTTATCAAAACAAACTTTTTTAAAGCCACCTAAATAACATGCTTACAATCTTACCCGGTTACTTTTTTCTTGCAAGGCGTTTTAAAATAGTGGCATTTTGGTTATTGATTTTTTCAACGGGCCTCGTTCCTTTTAAAAAATTGTATGCGCAAAAGCAACAGGTTGTAAAACCTGTGCTTAAAAGATGCGGAACCATGGAAGCCCTGCAGCAGGAGATGGCACAAAACCCCGCCCTGTTGGAGCGTCTCCAAAAGGGGCAGGCAGATTACCTGCGTTCGCTTACCAGCAAGCCTGCACAAGGCAATCAGGTAAACAGGCCGTTAGCTTTACCCGGCCCGGTTACAATACCGGTAGTAGTGCACATCGTATTGCCCAATCCATGGAGTATAACAGATGATGCGGTACAGTTTTTTATCAACAGATTGAATGAGGATTTTGCCGGCATTAATGCGGATAGTACTAATGGCGTTGGGTTTTATCCTGTAAGAGGCCACTCGTTGTTAAGATTTACATTGGCTAAAAGAGATGTGAGTGGGAACTTTACAACAGGCATCATCCGCAAAAGTGGCACTACGCAAATATTAAGGACTACCGATCAGCCCATAAAAAAATCGACAACTGCCACCGGTGGTTCAACAGGTTGGGATGTTACCAAATATTACAACCTGTATGTTGGTGATGGTAGTACTGCAGGCCTGTTGGGTATAGCGCCAGCAATAGGTATCGGCGGGCCTGCCGGCAGCTCCACTGCAGATGGTGTATGTGTAGATTACCGTGCTTTTTCCAACATTTGTTTCTCTTATCCCGAATTTAAATTGAGCAGAACTTCCGTACATGAGATTGGCCACAACTTTGGTTTATATCACCCATTTGATAATGGCTGTTCCTCAAACGATTTCAATCAACTAACTTCTGCAAGCTGTTCGTTACCGCCGGAGTTATTGGCACCGGCTGATGATATTCCCAATCAAAACAATCCTACAAGTGGTTGTCCTGCAGGGGCTATTGCCAATGGGTGTACCCCTTCGGTAGCAAGAATGTTTCAAAATTTTATGGACTATACGGATGATGCCTGCTATTCTATGTTTTCTAAAGGATCAGTAAAAAGGATGGAGTGGGTATTGGAAAATTGCCGCTCGGGATATCTCACCACGCTTGGTGGGCAATATCCTGCAGGTATGCCTTTATTAGATGCAGCCGTTAATAGTATTGTTAGCCCTGGAGGCAGTGATTTTAATACCAGCACCTGCACTGGAATCAGCTATCCGGCCCTTAGTTGTTCTGGTGTATTTATTCCCCGTTTGCGCATTACAAATACAGGTACAAACACACTCACTTCCATTACAATCACAACAAGCATTAATGGTTTAAATGCTGTTACGCAAACTATCGCTGTAAATATTTCAACTGGTAAATCCCAGGTAGTAGAACTTGCTGCGCAGGTTGCCGTACCCGGTGCTAATGCATTGAAGTTTTCTTTGTCTGCTCCAAATGCCGGCATTGATGCCAATGCTGCAAATAATGATTTAACAGTAAATTTTACAATATCACCGGAATTAAACTTGCCTTATACAGAAAGTTTTCAATCAACTGTTTTTCCGCCTGCAAATGGTTCCGCTATCATTAATCCGGATGCGCCGGCAGTTACCTGGACAAGAACCACAGCAGCCGGACGACCTGGCAATGCTTCTATGCGAATTAAATGCTTTGACTATGCTCCGGATGCAAATGATAATTTGGGTCAGCGGGATATTTACAGACTGCCTTCCATAAAAGTGGATGCTTTAGACTCTCTCGTACTTAGTTTTAATGTAGCTCACCAGCCCTATTTTGGTACAGGGGTTACTACACCTACAAAAGATTCATTAAGAATTATTTATTCTACTGATTGTGGCCTTACGTGGAAACCCACCACTTATGCAAAAGGTGGTGCTTCATTAAGTACTGTGCCCGGTACTACCAGCGAAGATTTTGTTCCGGCCAATAGCCGCCAGTGGAGAACAGAACGGTTGGTGCTGAATGATTTGTGCAGCGAAAAAATCAACACACTGGTTATTGGTTTTGAATCAATAAATGACTACGGAAATAATATTTATATAGATAGTATTAATGTGGTTGGCTTTAAAGCTTTTGCAAGAAATACAACGGTATCATCTATCATTGAACCCTTACCCTCTATTTGTAATACAACCAGTTTTACACCCAAAGTTATTATTGCCAATTATGGGCTGGACACTTTGCGTTCGCTAAAAATATCCTATCAAATTGATAATGGCCCTGTGAATACAGTTGACTGGACAGGTGTTTTTGTAAAATGCGATCAGTTGCAGCTTAGCTTTGCTGCAACCAATACCACTACGGGAACCCATGTGATAAAAGTGTACACCTCTTTGCCCAATGGGCTCGACGACCAATACCCGGCCAATGATACACTGGTAAAAACCTTTAATATTTTTACCCCTGTAGCTACGCCTGTTACAGAAGGTTTTGAGGGTAACGGCTTTCCTTCGCTTAATTGGGGCGTTCAAAATGTAACTGGAGGTACGGGCTGGGAGTCATCTGCGGCAAGTGCATTTACGGGTAGTAAAGCGATGGTGATAAATAATGGCAATGTCAGCAACGCCAATAATGCCATTGATTATTTTATTTCTCCCATTGTTATCAACGATGGCAAGGCAGATTCCGTATTTGTAGCGTTTGACATGGCGTACAAATCCGGGCCACAATATCCAGGTTCTACAGTGTTTCCATTAGATACATTGGAGATTTTAGCCACCAATGATTGCGGTATAACCTTCACGAGTGTATGGAAGAAATTTGGATTCGAATTGCAAACCGTAAATGATCCTAATTATACCAATACAGTAGCTTTCACTCCTTCATTAAAGAAGCAATGGAAGGCAAACAAAATTTACCTTTCACCGTTTGTGGGGTCAACCAATTTTCAATTGTACTTTGTAGCTAAAGGAAATAAGCAAAATAGTATCTGGCTCGATAATGTTAATATCACTGAACAAAAGTTACCACAAAGGCTGAAAGACCAGGGATATTTAATTTATCCCAATCCATTTAATAACAGTTTTCTAATTCATCATTCAGCGGTAGAGCCACCTATAGATTTGCAAGCTGTACAAGTGTTTAATGCAGCAGGGAAAAGGATTTTGGATAAAAGATACAACGGAAATGCAGCCAGGCAAATTACAGTTAACCTTGATAAGTTAGCAGGTGGTATTTATATTTTAAAGATGATGTATAGCAACAAAACTATTGTGGAAAGAATTGTGAAGCAGTAAAATTTCAAACCCTCTATACAAACGTATATAAGACAATAATTTAAAAACACTTTTTTACTACGCCTTTACTAATTTAAAGGGGCTGCCAACAATAGGCAGCCCCTTTTGTTTTAAATACCACATCAGGTTAACTTTTTGCCGCTGCAGGCAAACAAATAGATTCGTTGCTGTATTTATTTCAATTGCAATGAATTTTATAAACCCAACTATCCGGGATGCCGCTGTTGTGTGTTCTCACCAACAGCCGAAGGGTATGAGCTGAAAAGAAAATTGCTAAAGAAGCATGCACTAATTCGCATAAAATAATAAATGAAATACACCGAATACTTTTTTGCCGCTGCAGGCAAAAAGATAGATTCGTTGATATATTCATTTCAATTGCAATGAATTTTATAAACCCAACTATCATTGACGCCGCCGTTGTGTGTTCTCACCAACAGCCGAAGGGTATGAATCATTGACGCCGCTGTTGTGTGTTCTCACCAACAGCCGAAGGGTATGAGTTTAAAAGAAAATTGCTAAAGTAACATGCACTAAGTCACATAAAATAATAAATGAAATACACCGAATACTTTTTTGCCGCTGCAGGCAAAAAGATAGATTCGTTGATATTTTCATTTCAATTGCAATGAATTTTATAAACCCAACTATCATTGACGCCGCTTTTGTGTGTTCTCACCAACAGCCGAAGGGTATGAGCTGAAAAGAAAATTGCTAAAGAAGCATGCACTAATTCAAATAAAATAATAAATGAAATACACCAAATACTTTTTTGCCGCTGCAGGCAAAAAGATAGATTCGTTGATATATTCATTTCAATTGCAATGAATTTTATAAACCCAACTATCATGGCCGCCGCTGTTGTGTGTTCTCACCAACAGCCGAAGGGTATGAATTGAAAAGAAAATTGCTAAAGTATAATGCACTAAATCGCATAAAATAATAAATGAAATACATCGAATACTTTACACAGTTTTTTACAGCAACCATTTTAGAATGGAAGCATTTACTGAAGCCCGATAAATATAAAGACATTATTACGGGCAGCTTGATGCACCTGGTTACACACAACAGGGTAAAAGTATATGCTTTCGTAATTATGAGTAATCACTTGCATTTAATATGGCAGGTGCAGCCAGATAACAAACCTGAGGATGTGCAGCGTGACTTCCTAAAATTTACAGCACAAAGTATCAAATCCGATTTAAGCATTCACCACCCAAAAGTATTGGAACTATTTAAAGTAATCGCCAAGGACAGAAAGCACCCCCGCCTGAACGGACGGGCAGGAATTTTGGGAACGTAACCCATTGAGTATAGATTTGTATACGCATGATGTGTTTATGCAAAAGTTGGAATACATTCACAGGAATCCGGTGAAGGCATGCATTTGTGAATTTCCGGAAGATTACAAATATTCATCAGCAAAATTCTATTTAACCGGAATTGATGACTTTGGCTTTCTTACTCATTTAAACGATTAAGCTGGTTAAGGCTTCGGTTGTTGGTGAGAACACCGAACAACGGCTTCCAAAATAACAGGCAGTTTTTAAATGCAATTGTGCTGAGGCTACAAAGCAATAGGATACTTATTAGATGACAAATGAAATGTGGCGATGTGGAGATACCTGCACCGGCAAAAATTGTGAAGCAATAAGAACTATGCTAAACCCTCAAAACCAAGTTGAGCGAATAACTTAGCTGCACCTAATTATTAAGCGATTAATAATTTGTTGCCCGTAAGGTACTCCCTTACTCCAAGGTCGCTCTTCCTGCTACGGATGCAGCCTTTGGCCTAAGCCGGGTTAATAACAGGACTACCCAGCATAGCGTCTATTGAACGAATGATAAAATAGAAACTAAAATTTTAAACTATCCCCTAAAAAAGCTATATCAAATTCAACTTAAAGCTTTAATATTATACCCGATATCAAAACCTGACTATGCAAAAAATTTTTACCTTTTTTTACCTACTGTTAATTTGCCTGGTAACTGCAGCCAATCCTGTAAATGAAAGTACGGCACGAAAAATTGGAAGGGCATTTATAACGGGCTATTCCAAAACGCACAGCACTTTAAACAGTTTACAACTACAGTTGGTTTATAAAGTTGGTGGGGCCGGGGCCGATGAAAAGGCCATTTCCGCCAATGTATATTTTTATGTGTTTAACCTGCTGCCTGCAAAGGGTTTTGTAATAGTAGCAGGCGATGATGCTGTGCTGCCCATTCTTGCATATTCTACTGAAACTAGTTTTAACCCAAAAAATATACCCGAGAATGCCAGCAAGTGGCTTGAAGGTTATAAGGGTCAAATTCGTTTTGCTGTTGCCGCAAGGTTGCAGCAAACGGCTACCATTAAAGAACAATGGCAACGGCTTAACAACAACAGTACTATCAGCAGCAAACCAGCATCAATAATGGCTGTGAACCCGTTGGTACAAACCAAATGGAATCAGGCTCCCAATTACAATGAGCTTTGCCCCGGAGGGTCTGTTACCGGTTGTGTGGCTACTGCCATGGCGCAGGTAATGAAGTATTGGAACTATCCGGCTTCCGGTACCGGGTTTCACTCTTATAACCCAACCAATAACGGATATGGTACGCTGTCTGCTAACTTTGGTAACACAACTTACGATTGGGGTGCAATGCCTTTGCAGGTTACCGGTGCCAACAATGCAGTAGCTACGCTGATGTATCATGCAGGTGTAAGTGTAGATATGAGTTATAGCCCGGAGTCAAGCGGAGCTTATGTTATTTCTGCACAAAGCCCCGTAACCAATTGTGCAGAGTATGCGCTAAAAACTTATTTTGGCTATCGACCAAGCCTGCAGGGGGTGCAAAGAGCCAGTTATTCGGATGCCCAATGGATTGGGTTAATAAAGGCAGAACTGGATGCATCAAGACCGATAATTTATGCCGGTTTTGGTAATGGCGGTGGTCATTGTTTTGTGACAGATGGCTACGATAACAATAATTTCTTTCATTTTAACTGGGGCTGGAATGGAAGCTTTGACGGATATTTTACCGTGAATGCGTTAAACCCCGGTGGCGTAGGCATCGGCGGAGGTTCCGGAGGTTATAACAGCGGACAGCAGGCTGTTATTGGCATTCAGCCTCCTGCGGCTGCACCACAGCAATACAATATGCAATTGTATAACTATGTTACAGCCTCAGCACCATCTATTTATTATGGACAGTCTTTTACTGTGTCGGCTAATATAGTTAATGCCGGCAATGGTACATTTAATGGCGATTATTGCGCAGCAGTTTTTGATAATGCCAATAATTTTGTTGACTACATTGAAATTAAAACAGGGGCATCACTTGGCGGCGGGTTTCATTACACCAATGATATTGTGTTTTCCAGTACTGGTATCGTTGCCATGCTGCCTGCATCTTATATTATTGGAGTTTACTACAGGCCAACGGGTGGCAACTGGACGGCACTTGCCAATAGCGGTTTGTATACTAATTCAGCAGCAATATCCGTTACAAACCCAAATGACATAGAAATTTACACTGCCATCAGCACTAACCCTGCCGGGGAGTTAACAACGGGGGATCCTGTTAGCGTAAGTGTAAATATATTGAACAACGGCACAGCAACATTTACAGGAAAGTATGCAGCAAACCTGTATAACCTTGATGGTAGTTTTGCCCAAACAATTGGGGTTTATAATGAATTAGCAGGCCTTCCTTCAGGTTATACTTACCTGTCGCCTTATTTAAATTTTTATGCTGATTCAATTACAGTGGCTCCTGGTACTTACCTGATGGCTATTTTGCACCAGCCAGCCAATGGTAATTTTCAGATAACAGGATCGAGTTATTTTCAAAATCCTGTTAAAGTAATTGTGAAAGCTGCCGCTACACAACCCGATGCATATGAAGTAAATAATACAGCAGACAAGGCTTCAGCATTACCACTAACATTTACCGGCAATACCGCCAGTATAAAAACAAGCGGAGCCAACTGCCATGTAAGTAGCGATGTGGATTATTACAAAGTGGTATTGCCTGCCGGATTCAACTATAGTATTTTGCCAAGATTGCATGATTCTTACAGCAGCGCCGATGGGCAAACCTATACACTTGATGCCTTGTTTACCTATTCAACAGATGGCGTTAATTGGTCGGAAGCCTTTGATGATGTAACAGCAGACAGTGTTACCCTCAGCGGCGGCCAGACAATTTATTTAAAAGTAGCACCTTATTTTGTAGGTACCACCGGTACTTATTCACTGGATATTAAATTAACTAAAAAGTCATTTGTTTTTGCATGGACGGGTGCCATAAGTACCGACTGGTCAAATACAAAAAACTGGTCGGCAAGCAGGTTGCCAACTGCTGCAGATGACATTGTTTTACCAGCCGGAACTCAATTTATGCCTCTGGTTCCCAATGGTATTACTGCAACATGTAAAAGCCTTCGTGTAGCTAAAGGCAGCAATGTTACGGTTTCTACCGGGGGAGCTTTGGTGATTGCAGGGCAGCAGTAAAAAATACTGCTACCGTAGCAGGTACACCCGCACTCCAAGGTCGGCCGCCCCACCGACCTGCTTGAATGTTAAGGCTGTAACTGAAAAGTTGAGAAGAGTCTGAGTAAAAATGAAGGCAACTTGCCCAAACATGTAAACCTTAGGTCGCCTGTTACTCACACATTTTAGGGAAGTATTCTAACGCAAAAAGTTTTTTTACCGCTGCAGGCAAACAGATAGATTCGTAGGTGTAATTCTTTCGGTTGCAATGAATTTTATAACCCAACTATCAGGGACGCCGCTGTTGTGTGTTCTCACCAACAGCCGAAGGGTATGAATTGAAAAGAAAATTGCTAAAGTATAATGCACTAAATCGCATAAAATAATAAATGAAATACATCGAATACTTTACACAGTTTTTTA
>Ga0163154_10003519_pt1 | contig 21589 bp, 14 predicted proteins | sample OliLakLV19MP9P1_FD_148649 | JGI IMG/M metagenome (GOLD analysis project Ga0163154, IMG submission 148649) | Freshwater microbial mat bacterial communities from Lake Vanda, McMurdo Dry Valleys, Antarctica - Oligotrophic Lake LV.19.MP9.P1 | ecosystem: Environmental > Aquatic > Freshwater > Lake >...
GGGTGATCCAAAATGGTGTTTTGGAAACCGGTTGAAAGGTGGATTTCACAAGTCTCAGCCGCGGGGAAGCGAGTAAAGGTGGCTTTATCAAGGGTGCTCGCTCCATGTTGGACCGCGCCAGCCATCCCGTACTTGTGACGGGCGATCATCGAGATGGCTTTGAGTGACTCAAACTCGACTTTCATAGCCGCGGCAGTACCATCAGGATTAACTTTACCACCATGAGCGGTGCCGGTTTCGATCGCCACTTTGGTCGGATAGTCTGTCTCGGAAATACCACCTTCATCGCGGAGGCCAGTCATAAAAGCCGAGAGTTGTGATGATTTTGATAAATGGGTGCCGACTTCAGAAATTTCACAGCCGATCGAGATCGGAGTTCCGGCTGGTTGAAGGCTTTGAATCAGTTTCATCATCTGGGCAGTGTAGAGAAAGTTGGGTCGTTGTTGGTCGTACTCGGTTGGTTGTGAGACATCAACTAGGGTTGAGCCATCGAGATCAATGTTGTACATTCCAGCTTGGATCGAGTCGATAATCAATTGTTCGATGGCTTCTTCTTCTCCATTTTTAATCACCCCAGGAGTTGTTGGTTTGGGCTGATAGTGATCCCCTTGAATGAAAACCGGTCCTTGCCAGCCAGTTTTGATGGCGGCTCCGAGGACTGAGCTGACTAATTGAAACGGATTCTGATCGGTATACTTCATTTCTGAGCGAGCCAGCTCAAAAATCATCAATCCAACTTCTTGTTCGAGAGCTGCTTCAAAAGCCGCTTGGGCTGTCAGGTAGCTGAGTCCTCGTAAGTTAAAAGCAGGTACCGTAAAGGTGGTACTGGCAATTTTTTCTTGGCCGCGGGCCTTATAAATCGGATAAATAGAGCTCAAAATTGCTCCTCGTTCTAGAGCTAAGTCGCGAAGTTGGCGATAGGCTTGGTCTTGTTGTTCCAGTGGGCCAAAATGAGCTTGATGGACGAGTTGATCAATAGATGATGAAGTGAAGGAAGTGATTGGCATCTTTCTAGTATAGCGTAGGTTGGGTGGCGTGTTTCACGATGGGTCGGTTTTGACACAATTCTCACCACTCTCACCACGCTTGAAAAGAGTAATTAATTTTACAGTTCTAATACGCTATCACGCGGTAAGATGAACAGTTCTAAATTAAGACCACGTACACTGTGTACATACTGTACATGGTTGGTATTTCGAGTATCACGAGCTTGCTGATTTAATTTTCAATCTCACTTGCGACACTCTCGCCCATTATCAACGGCACCAATCCTGGCAATTCTTGACCGGCCAGAAACTCTAAACTAGCACCACCGGCAGTTGAAGTGTAGGTAAACCGATCTTTTAGACCCAAAGCATCAACGGCAGCCAAGGTATCACCGCCGCCAATAATAGTTCGAGCTTGCCCGGTGGCTTGAGCGACCGCCTGGGCGATCAACTCGGTACCAGCGGCAAACTGCGGTTTTTCAAACGCCCCCATTGGCCCATTCCAAAAAATAGTGCCAGCAGTTTTGATTAAGTGTTGGAATAAGTGAATGGTTCGAGGTCCAATATCAAGATACATCAGCTCTTTATCGTCCGGAGTGTCCTCAGCGTCATGAGTTAGATCAATTATTTGGGTGTCGGTACTTTCGATTGAGGGGGCGGCCACTACATCTAAAGGATAGAGGATTTTAGGTAAAGGGATAAAGTCCTCCAGCCAAACTCGACTAGTTTTAGTCTCAGCCAATAACTCTTTAGCCACGCGGACGTAGTTAATTCCGAGTTTCTTGAGGTCAGCTGGGGCATCTTGAAGATATGATTTATGCGTTTCCAACCCATCAGCTTTCAAGAAGTTGTTGGCCACTCCACCGCCGATCAGAACCAAGTCAGCTTGATGAGCCAAGTTGACCACCGCTTCTACTTTATCCGAAATTTTAGCGCCGCCAATAATGACAACTAGCGGTCGTTGCGGGTGGTCGCGGACTTCACTTAGCGCTGCCACTTCTTTGATCAGATTTGGTCCGGCGAAACTAGGTAAAAAATGAGTAATGCCTTCAGTCGAAGCATGGGCTCGGTGGCAAGTCGAGAAAGCCTCATTGATAAAAACTTGACCTAAGCTAGCTAGCTCTTTGGCAAATAGAGGGTCATTTTTTTCTTCTTCTGGGTGAAAGCGGAGATTTTCCAAGACCAAAACTTGACCCGGCTCCAGAGCCGCTACCGCGGCAACTGCCTTTGGGCCACGGCAATCAGCTGCAAATTTGACGGGAATCTCTTTGAGTAGCTCCGCTAGTTTGAGTTGGACGGGAGTTAGTGAAAACTGCGTTTCGCGAGCAATGGTTGGTCTGCCCAGATGTGAAATGAGGACGACTCGCACCTGATTCTCGACTAAAAACTGAATAACTGGCAGCGCAGCTTCGAGCCGCATTGAGTCTCCAACTACTAATTGGCCTTCCTTTTCGACGAGGGGGACATTAAAGTCCACCCGGACAATGACCGTTTTTTGAGTAATATCTGAGGGTTGGGGGGAGTGTAGCTGCATATTTTTCGCGTGTCTAAGCCTGGCTAGTATGATATACTTCACTGCATTCCGCAAGAAAGGGGATCACGTTACATGGCAGATACTGCTACTAAAAATATAAAAAAACCTCAGACAATGGAAGAACTGCTCGCTAGCAGCCAACACCCACTGATTGTTCCTAAAAAAGGAACCACCGTCACTGGCTTAGTGACCGGTAAAACCAGAAAAATTTTACTGATTGATATTGGTGCTAAAACTGAAGGGGTCGTAACCGACAAAGAGTACGAAGTAGCCGCCGAGTATATTGATCAACTCAAAGAAGGTGAAAAAGTTGAAGCAATTGTGTTATCCGCTGAGAACGATAAGGGTCAAGTCCTTCTCTCACTTAAGCAAGCCGCTTTAGACGCTAAGTGGGATTTCTTCACTCAAGCTTTGAAAAACAACGATATTTTAGAAGCTAAAGGCATTGAAATTAATAAAGGTGGCTTAATTGTCACGATTAATGGTGTCCGTGGTTTTGTGCCTTCCAGTCAATTTGGCAAGCTCTTCATGGGCAACATCAACCGTCTCAAAGGTGAAAACGTCAAAGTTCGAGCTATCGAGGTTGATCGCGAGAAAAATCGCTTAATTTTTTCTGAACGCCACGTGTCAGAAGAAAAAGAATTGGCTCAACGCGCTCAAGCTTTGGACTCAGTCAAAATTAATGAAGCGTATGAAGGTGTTGTTTCTGGCGCCATGCATTTCGGTCTGTTTGTGACCGTTGAAGTTCCAGTCGAAGGCAGTGACTCGGTTGGTCACGTCGAAGGTTTGGTTCATATCTCTGAAATTAGTTGGGAAAAAGTCAATAATCCTAAAGATTACCACAAAGTTGGTGATCGAGTTAAAGTTCGAGTTCTCGGTATCGATGAACACACCGGCAAACTTAACTTATCGATGAAGCAACTGAGCGATGATCCATGGAAAGAAATTGCTGAACGCTATAACGTAGGAACTACCTTCACTGGTACAGTTTCTCGAATTGAGCCGTTTGGTGTCTTCGTCCACGTTGAAGCTGGAGTCGATGGTTTGATTCACTCAAGCAAACTTGATTCAAGTATTCAATTGAAAAAAGATGAAGAAGTCACCGTCACAGTCGAGAGTGTCGACCCTGATCAACGCCGCATGAGTCTAAGCATGGTCTTGACTGAAGTGCCAGTTGATTACAAATAATCGAGCTCGACTTCAACTAGCTGCCTCACATAAGGTACAATAATGATAGGAGTTTCTATGGCTAAACAACGCATGATCGTCACTGATGATCAACTATTAATTGATATGGACTTGCTGTTCAACGCGATTCGCGAAGCCAGCGGTGATTGGGAGAAAGTAGAGCAAGATATGCGCGCCTACTTAAACTCTGTCCAAGGGATGGTTTCGCCCGAAGATAAACAAGCCGAATAAGTGCGATCTTTCAATCCTTTTTGCCTTACTATCGGGGTATTTTTTGTGATATAATTGCCTTCATGGCATACGTTATAACTTGTGGTGATGAAGGTGTACAAATTAATGAAGGTCGACGGATTGGTGTTCTCGGTGTCGGTTTCCGCTTAGATGGTTTTTCTGAAGTTCTCAAGTATCTTAAAAAAACTCTCGGTGAAGATCTCCGAGTTGTTTCTAATGAAGAAAACGACTGGATTAAAGAACAACTTGACCTTGGGAATTGGGAACAAGTTAATGCTAGTAGCCAACAACACATTGAAGCTTTAGCTGACCAAGAAGGTTTGCTCTACTCAGGGTATTTACCTTTTTCTGATCCTCGCCAACTCCAGCATGAAATTCGCGGCCACATGGTTCGTCCACACGCCATTCACATTGCTAATAAGATTTGTTTCACTCTTGGTGGTGGAGAGCAGGTGTACAACTTAGGCAACTTTGTAGTTTCAGCTGACTGGATTGCCGATGCTCCATTGGCTTTAGTTAAATCATTTTTAAATGCCCAAGTAGCTTTTTATACCAAACTTTCCAAAGGTGAAGAACTCAAACTTGTCTTTGAAGAAGGTGGTGAGTTGGGACCAGAAGTAGCTAAGAAAAATCGAGCCAAACTTGAAAAAGCTGGTTTCGTGGCCAGTATTATTCCGCCAAGAATCGTTCCACCGCCTAGAGTTAAACCCGCTAAGTAATTTTCCTTTGTGTATAGTTTTTTTCCAAGGTTTGCGTCAGCTGGCCATGGTATGCTTGTCCCATCATGGCCAAAGTTAAAACAGTTTTTATATGTCAGAGTTGCGGTGAGTCTCATCCTCGCTGGCAAGGTCAGTGCAGTAGCTGTGGTGAGTGGAATACCTTGGTTGAGCAGATCGTGGAAGAGAAAGCCAAAAAAAATTTAAACTCGCCTCGGGATAAGACAGTTAACCCCCAAAATATTATTTCTTTTTCTCAAGTCGAGGCTGCCAGCGGCCCAAAACGACGTCTTTCGAGTTTGATCGGAGAGTTGGACCGGGTGTTGGGTAGTTCGGTGATTAGAGAAACTGACGTTAAAGGAGGAGTTGAGACTCAGATCAGCCGTGGGATGGTCCCCGGAGCGGTGATGTTGATTGGTGGTGAGCCAGGAATTGGAAAAAGTACCTTACTAACACAGATGGTGGTGGGGATTTTGAGTCAGCAAACCACCGAAGAAGGACCAAAAGAAATTGAGTACAGTAATAAGCCAATTCTATATGTTTGCGGTGAAGAATCCCCAGCTCAAATAGCAATGCGTATCAAGCGAATTTTAGAAAATGAACAAGAAATAACCTCATCAAATAAAGGACAACCTTCGGGTCAGAAGCCGGCCAAAAATCTATCCCACCCAAAAATAACTGAGCACCAGCTCAACGAGAAACTTTTATTTGTGACGTCAACTGACGTTGATGAAGTGACCAGCATTATCAAAGAGCGGTTACCTCAACTAGTAATTATCGATAGTATTCAGACTATGCAGACTGATGACTTGATGGGAGCAGAAGGTTCAGTTGGTCAGCTGAGAGAGTCAACTCAACGACTAACCGATACTGTTAAATGCTTGGGCATTCCAACTTTTCTAGTAGGTCATGTGACCAAAGAAGGAACGATTGCTGGGCCTAAAGTTCTTGAACACATTGTGGATGCAGTTCTTGAATTAAGTGGCGAAAGAAATGATCAATTGCGACTTTTACGAGCGATTAAGAATCGATTTGGGGCCACCGACGAAGTTGGCGTTTTTCGGTTAGTTGAGTATGGTTTGGAAGAAGTAGCTAACCCAAGCGAAATGCTCTTAGAACATACCGAAGAAACTGTTTCTGGTTCGGCCACGGTCTGTGTGATGGAGGGGACGCGCCCACTCTTGGTTGAGGTTCAAGCCTTAGTTGTTTCTTCCCAGCTGGCTATGCCGCGGCGAGTCGGGAGGGGGATCGAGCTGAGTCGAATTCAGGTCTTAGCAGCGGTCCTTCAGAAACATGCTCACTTGGGTTTGGGGACGGCTGATATTTTTGTGAGTGCGGCTGGTGGTTTCAGCATTCGCGAGCCGAGTGTTGACTTGGGGTTGGCGATGGCGATTGTCAGTTCTTTACACAATAAGCCGTTGCCGCCCAAGACAATTTTTATTGGTGAAATTGGTTTGTTGGGGGAGATTCGGTCAGTCACCTATCTAGATCGGAGAATCAAAGAAGCCAAACGTTTGGGTTTCGATCGGATTATTTCGCGCCAAACCCACCAAAAAATTCAGGATGTGATTAAAGATTTGAAAATTCTAAAAAGTAATTAAAGACAAACTACTCAAACTCTTTGTTTCTTAGTTGCATAACGCTCGCGCGAAACTTTGAGGACTTTTTCTCGATTTTGATTACTACTCTTAGCCAAATTCAAGGTGTGAGCAGTGAAGGGGAGTGACACTACATTATCAATCGAGAGTTTATTGATGATTTCATATCGCCCGAGTGAGACTAAGTCTTCAGGGGTGTATTTTTGGGCATACTCTTTGGCAAAGGCGTCAGCATCATTAGGACCCATGACGAAGCTGACCATACTTCCACAGTTGCCGAAGATGGCCTTTTGGACTTCTTCCGGAATTTGAGCGATGTATTGATTAGCCAAAATTAAGTTTAGTCGATATTTACGCGCTTCAGAGAGAATTTTATTAAAAGATTGGGTGGCGAAGTTCTGAAACTCATCGACGTAGAGATAGAAGTCGCGCCGGTCTTCTTCTTTAATATCAACTCGACTCATGGCTGCCAGCTGAATCTTGGTGATCAACATCGCGCCTAGAAGGGTGGCATTGTCTTCGCCCAGCCGACCTTGGGATAGATTGACTAGTAGGATCTTGCCTTGGCTCATAATATCCTCGATATCAAACGAGCTTTGGCGGGCGTTGACGACGTCGCGAATCAGTGGCGACGAGACAAATTGGCCAACTTTATTCAAGATCGGGGCAATCGCTTCCGACTTCAGTCGGTCCTGGAGGCGGCCAAACTCATTGACCCAAAAACTTTTCAAAATTGGATCATCGAGGGTTTCAACAATTTTTGCCCGGAAAGAGTCGTTGGTTAGGAGTTCGAGAATGTCAGATAGCCGAGCTTGATCGCTTTTGAGAAGAGTCAGTAATGCATTCCGTAAAATGTACTCAAGTCGAGGACCCCAGGAGTAAGAATAGAGTTTTTGGAAGATTGAGACGATGCCAGAGGCGATTAATTCACGGTGAGCAACATTTTTGCCCTCAAAAAGATTGATTTTGACGGTTCGTTCAGGATCAGATGGGTCAAAGTAGACCACATCGTTAATCCGGTGCGAGGGGATGTAGTTGAGGATGGTCTCGACTAGATCGCCGTGAGGATCGATCACGCACAAACCTTCATTATTTTTCAAGTCGTTAATGGCCATGTTTGCCAAGAGGGTTGATTTTCCGGTGCCAGTTTTACCAATCACGTACATGTGTCGGCGGCGGTCAGGTTTTTTAAGACCGTAGGTAACCAGACTATTTTTGAAAAAAGTTTGGGCAAAAACATTGACATCTTTTTTGAGTTCAGGATCTGTTTCTCGGGTAATAACGGGTAACAAAGCTGGTGGTTCACTGAACAAATTTTTACCCCAAGCTAGGTTGTGAATCGTATTTAAGCCCTGGTGGGGGAGGTGGTAGAGGGTAGCTAGTTCATCTAAACTTAAATGTTGAGTCGGTAGACGACCAAACTCTCGATTGTGAATCGCCGTCAAAAAATGCCCCTTGGAGAAGAGCGGCTGTTTGAGTAGTAATTGGTTGCCGTCGCTTTGGGTAGTCGATTGAAAAGTGGCGGCCAAACTTTCGAGTAAAAGCGTAGCTCGTTCGGCAGTGTCACTTTTGACCGCTAGTCGCAAGCTGGCTTTCAAACCTCGTTGGGAAAGTTTGCGATCAATCAGTGACTGTTTGGGATTCTGAGTTGTTTCAGCTGAAGAGCCAGTGAGTAAGTCGGAGCCCACACTAGCCAAAAGTGAGCCGTGTTTCCAGTAATCCCCGTCATCTTTGAGGAGTAACTGGACCAGCATTACGTCGTGTTCTTGACCAGTAGAAAGGGTTGATAGGAGGGCGCTCAAGGAGTCAGTTTCTTGGAGGTCTTGATACGTCCGAAGTGGGAGTTGCTCGGAGTAGCGGAGTTTTAAAGCACCAGTTTTGATGCTTTCACTCCCTGTCACCTCTTTTTGATCAAGAACCCAGAGTGGGTCGTTGTCTAAAACTGAGATGAGAGCTTCTGGATAACTGGCTGCAACTAAGTTTTTTAGGTAATGAGCTAACCGAGTCGGCACCACACACCAGAAGTAGACAGTTTGTTGAATCGCGCAAATTTCAAAACTAATTTTTTCACTCCCGCCAAAAAGTTCGTTCCACCATTGGTTCCGCAACTTGGGAAGTGAGCCAAAAAGATGGGCCGCCGCGGGAGCCAGGTGCTGACTATCTCGACCCGTGCGCATTTCCAATAATGAGTGGCCTGGAAGCATGGCGTAAGTATAGCAGTTTTGTGGTCGAGGCAAGATTGGCGAAAGTTGCACACATCGTATTATCTTTCAAAATTAATGTTAATTAATACTTTATTACTCTCAATAAATTGCTAATAAATTAAGTTATAAGTCTTAAAATAAAGATGCTAAAATAAGTTATAGGTTGACGAAAAAAGAGGAGCTAGTTATACTTCGAGTAGCCAAAGAAAAGTCCCACCGAACGACAGAATCGGAGAGACATAATTTGGTTTGAGGATAGGTGAGAAGGGAGAGTTTGGGCAGAGAAGATCGAACTAAGAATAAAGAGATCAAAAGACGTCGAGATACGAAAAAGCATTGTTACCGCTGGACAGACCACTAATAACAATGCTCATTCTTAGTAAAGAAAGTCAAGTCTTACGAATTAGCTTTCAATAACTTAGTACTCTAGCAACTTAAAAAGCGTCTGTAAATTATATCTATATGGTGTAAACTATCATTTAGTAGTGCATTTGGGTGTTGGGTGGGGGTTCGATCGTTGGGCAGGCAATCGAGCTCCCACTCTGCACCTTTTTTTATACCTCCTGAGCGAGGATTCAATTTCTAATTCATCTTGATCATAGAACCTATAATATTGATATTTATCAACTTATAAGATATAATTGAGGCTAGTCCTATGTATATAGCGATTGGCCTACAACCAGATCTTCTTCGAGACTCATTTAGTGAGGTCCGATCGGTTCTGGTGGGTAAAAACTTCATCAAAAACGTTAAAATCTCGAGTAAAACTACCTCAAAAAAACTTGCTTTCCTCAAATCAGTGGTCTGGAAGAAGGTTCTTCAGACGATTCTGACGTTGATGATCATTTTTTCAGTGACAACAGTCGCCATTTTGACAATTCCTGATCTGTACTACTATTTTTCTCCGGCTGATACCTCAGTTATGACCCCAACCGAAAAAAGCAGCCCGCTGGGTGGTGATTTTGCTTTGGGGACTGAAACAGCGACTCCCACCCCGGTGGCGATCCCCGAGTCCTCACTGCCGCCTCAGGATATGAGCTTGCCGGCTGGTCGCTGGCTGATTATTCCTCGAATTGGGGTTCGGACTGAGCTCCAAGAGACGGAAGATGTGGAAGCAGCCTTGGCTAAAGGTGTCTGGATGGCCCCTGATTTCGGTCAGCCCGCCGAGAATGAGATGCCAATCATTGCGGCTGCTCATCGATATGGTTGGCAGTGGTGGTGGCAAAGTGACTACTGGAAGTACCACTCGTTTTACCTTTTACCTGATACTGAACCAGGCGATTTAATTGAAATTATTGATGATCATCGCAAGTACACCTACGAGATCTATGCTGGGGAAGAAGGGGAGGAGATCACCGATTACGAAGCCAACCTGATTCTCTATACCTGTAAATTCTTGAACTCACCGATTCGTCACTTTCGGTACGCTCGATTGGTAGATTGGGAAAAGAATACTCAGGCTAGCTAGTCTGTCGGAAATGCAGCCGATCTAAAATGTAGACGATCTAATTAGAGCACCTCTCTTGGCTTCTTTGATCACTTTTGACTTTTTGACCACGATCTGCGATAATCACTTCAACCTCAGAGATTTTCCTGGAAAAGATAGATTTACAACTTGGTTATTTTCTATATTTTATATTTACCCATTTTCCATTCCTAAGGAGACAGTAGTCACGAACCTTTTATGCCAAAAACTGATGCCATTAAAATTGAAGAATTAGTCGGTTCTCCCGAGACAGTCGGAGAAGAGAGTACGTCAGTGCCAGAGTCAATCCTAGCCACTGTTGTGACGCCTGAAGTGAGTGAAAAACCAACTGAGAAGGTGCTTACTCCTGAGTCAGCCACTCCAGTTAGTCCAACTATCCCAACCACTTTAGTAACCCCAACCGAAAAAATTGAGTCAGTAACTTCGATCGAGCCAATCACGACTGAAATAACCCAACCACTGCCCACCCCAAAAATGGTGCCGGTTGCTCCACTCCGACCCCGGAGTATGACCACTCGTGATCTACGAAACTTTCCGTCACCGACGCCATTAGCTCGCCGGTTGGCGGCTGATCGATTACCCGAAAAAGATGCTCCTACCATTACTCTCAAAGGTGTTTTAGATACCACCCGCGATGGTCACGGTGTCTTACGAACTAGTTTTGCTCTAGGTGAAAAAGATGCCTATATTTCTAGTTCTCAAATTCGTCGTTTCCGCTTACGTGCAGGTGACATGATCGAAGGCCCAGGTCGCGAACCTAAAGAAAACGAACGCTATTGGGGTTTACTCAAAGTTGATGTGGTCAACGGTGTTAAAGCTGAAGAATTAGCTGAAACCGACCGGATCAAGTTTCATAGTCTAACCCCTGTCTATCCTGACCAACAAATTATGATGGAGACCGGTGAAGAGCCGTTGTCCCTCAGGATTATCGATTTAGTTGCCCCGATTGGTAAAGGCCAACGGAGTTTAATTGTCTCGCCACCTAAAGCTGGTAAGACCACGCTCTTAAAAGATATTGCGACCGGAATTGCTGCTAATCACCCAGAAATTCATGTGATGGCAGTTTTAGTCGGCGAGCGACCAGAAGAAGTGACCGATATTCGTCGCCATATTGAACGGATTACCAAGTCTAAAGGTGAAGTCGCTGCTAGTAACTTTGACGAACCCGCTGAAGATCAGTGCCGTGTGGCTGAGTTAGCTCTCGAACGAGCTAAACGCTTGGTCGAGATGGGCCAAGACGTAGTGATTTTACTTGACTCAATTACTCGCTTAGCTCGCGCGTACAACCTTTCAATTCCGACTTCAGGTCGAACGCTTTCTGGTGGTTTTGACCCAGCTGCGTTGTTCCCACCTAAAAAATTCTTCGGTGCTGCTCGCAACTTTGAAGTTAGTGGTTCACTGACGATCATTGGAACAGCTTTGGTTGAAACTGGCTCCCGAATGGATGACTTGATTTATGAAGAGTTCAAGGGAACCGGCAATCAAGAAGTGACGTTAGATCGTCGTTTGGCTGAGCGTCGAATTTACCCAGCCATCGATGTCCAACGCTCGGGAACTCGTCGCGATGACTTGCTTTTTGATCCAGTGAAGTATCAATCAGTCATGACCTTACAACGAATGTTAGATATGCTGGATAAAGAAGAGCGGACTACCACCTTAATTAGTCAGATGAAGCGGAGTAAGACCAACAAAGAATTCTTAGCTTCACTCAAAAGTGGCTAAAAGGTCCCGACTTTTTTATGGCTCGCCTTACCTTCAAAATCAGATCACCCAAAATTGTTAGCGAGCTGGCTGAGTTTGCGCGCTTTGTTCGCCGGTATGTCCGACTCCGAGGGTATCGATGGTTTGCTCAGTTTGAAGTCGGTAAAGATGTGTTTGTTGACTTGTTGTATCGCCAACGCGGTAAGTATGCTCGACCATTTCTCCATTTTGGGACGATTGGTTTAGTTTTTTTAGTGGTGACATTTGGTCCATTATTGTTGAACCGGTCAGAAGATGAAGGTCAACATTCTGAGCAAGGAGTGCTGATAGCTAATGCTTTTGGGAATAGCTTTACTACTCTCCAAGCAGAAGAAGTAAAGCAGTATCGAGGTGGAGAAGTCATCACGTACATTGTCCAAGAGGGAGATACGTTGTCTACGATTGGTCAAAAATACGGGCTACAGGTCTCAACCTTAATGTGGGAGAACAATTTGGCGGAAAATGCTAAGTTGAAACCTGGTCAAGAACTACGGATTATTCCAATTGATGGTATTCGGCATAAAGTTTCTCGCGGTGAAACAATTTTTACGATTGCTAAGAAATATGGATTAGAGGATGAAGCTGAAGCCCAAAAAATTGTTAACTATCCATTTAATGAATTTTTGAATGATGAAACTTTTGAGTTGGCCACTGGTCAATTTTTATTAGTTCCCGATGGGGTCAAGCCTAATGATCCCGTTCCTGTCCGAACAGCAGCTCGGACTGGTCGGCTGACTCCCGATGCTGGCTCGGTGACTGCGACTGGCAACTTCGTCTGGCCAGCCTCAGGCAAAATTACTCAGAGTTATGTGTTTTATCACAAAGCAATCGACATCGCCAACCGTAGTGCCGGCCCAATTTTGGCGGCCGATTCTGGGGTAGTTGTGGTCGCTGGGTGGACCGGTAGTGGGTATGGCAATCACATCATTGTTGATCACGGCAATGGCTATACCACACTCTATGCTCACTTAAGTGTCCTCCAAGTCCAGACTGGTCAACGCGTCAATCGCGGAGATGTCTTGGGTCAAATGGGGAGCACTGGTCGATCAACAGGTACTCACTTACACTTCGAAGTCCGCCAAGGTGGCACATTACTAAACCCATTAACTTTTTTAAGGTAACCTATGATTGATCTCGTCACTCTCACTCTCCGCGCTGGTAACGGCGGTAACGGTCGCGTTTCATTTCGGCGCGAAAAATATGTCATGAAAGGTGGTCCCGATGGTGGTGATGGCGGTAATGGTGGCAACATCATTGTGCGCGTTAACTCCAAACTCGGCACGCTTCAACATTTAGCTGGTGTTCATGAAATTACTGCTCAAAATGGTGGTAATGGTGGCAAGCGAAATAAGTTTGGGCCGAAGGGTGAAGATATTGTGGTTGAAGTCCCACCCGGCACACTTTTATGGTTAGAAGCTGAAAATGGTGCTAGTCGTAGTCGACGATTGAAGTACAGTTTGCGATGGCGGACACCCAAGGGTGATATCCACCACAAACACTATTTTATTGAAAAAGAAGGTCAATCTATTCCCGAGCGAGAAGAGAACACGCTTGAACCAACGGCTAAAACTCGTTTAATTGAAATGGGCGTTGAGTCACCAGAGATTATTTTGAGTCAAGGTGGCTTTGGTGGTCGAGGAAATGATGCTTTCAAGCTGGCTAGCAACACGACACCTTTGGAAGCAGACTACGGGACTTGGGGTGAGCAAAAAACAGTTACCTTTGAGTTGAAGTTGCTGGCGGATGTGGGCTTTGTCGGCCTACCTAATGCTGGTAAAAGTACTTTGCTAGCTCGTTTGACCAATGCTCGACCTAAGATTGCTAACTATCCGTTTACGACCTTAGAACCACACTTAGGAATTTTGTCGGCCAACTCAGATAAAGGTGAGCGGGAGTTAGTTTTGGCTGACATTCCTGGTCTAATTGAAGGCGCGAGTGAAGGGAAAGGCTTGGGCATTGATTTTCTTCGACATCTTGAGCACTGTCAGGCTTTGGTTTACCTCCTGGCACTCGAAGACAGCGTAGCGGCTGAGCCAAGTATTGAGCCCCAAGTCAAAGCTGATCAACTTTGGGAACAGTTTGAAACCCTCCAGCACGAAATTAAAGCTCACAGTGATCAGTTATCGCGTAAAAAATACATCTTGGCCATTAATAAAGCTGATATTTTAACGCCCGATGCAGCTACTGTGATTGAAAAAACCTTTGCGGCTCATGAAGTCGAAGTCTTGGTGATGAGTGGAGCAACTGGTGTCCAGATCCCAGAATTTATCAAACGCATCAATCAAATGGTGGTTTAAGCCTGTTTCGTTGAAAAAAGCGGGGATTATTTTTATGACCTCTTAGAGCGTGGGCGATGGTGTTGGACTGCTTGGAGCAACAGGCGTAGTTGGAGTTTGTGGCTGAGGCACATTTAGTTCGGTCGCTGATGGGCGAGTGACAACCGATTCATCAGATTGACTCAAGTTTTGATTCACAATTGAGGGGATTACTGATTCTTGAGCTGGTGTCGTCGTTGGTGCAGCTGAGCCAGTTTTGGTTGAGTCAGATTTTTTGTTGGTAGTTTCGATTTCTTTTTCCAGACTTTCTAATTCTTGGTTAACTTTGGTGTAGTCATCAGAGTTGGCAGGCAGTAGAGTCAGCGTCTTTTGATATGTCAATTTAGCGGCTTCTAACTCACCAGTGGCTCGCAAACCATTAGCCCAATTATAGTAGGCATTTGGTAAATCTGGCTTGAGCTCGGCGGCTTGTTTGAACAATAAGTTTGCATCGCCAAATTTCTGTTGACTAAAAAGTAAGCTACCTAACTCAATTCGGAGGTGAGGATCATTGGGATTGAGACTAATAGCTTGGACATAAGCTGATGAAGCCCATTGATCGGCACCTTCAGCTGAGCCAATTAAACTTCGGTAGATTTGAGCCAGTGTTTGCCAAGTTTGACTATCTTGAGGGCGGAGAAGAGTAGCGGCCCGAGCTTCGCGAATTGCTTGTTGGATCAATTGGCCGACTTGTTGCTTCTCAGCTTCAGTCGCATCGGTTTTATTTGAGAGAGCGGTGGCGATGGCCAGGTTGGTTAGCGCAAAATTACTCCGTAAAATGGGGAGGTAGGGGTTTAATTGAGTAGCAGTTTGTTGGAGTTCGTAGGTTTTGACTGCATCATTTTTTTGAAGGCTCAGTGACGACTGGAAAAAAGTGTACGAAGCCGCTTGAGCTCGACCAATCCCATATAAACCAGCCACTAACACCACGCCACTCAAGACAAAAGGTAGGAAAGAGAAGAGGAAGTGAGGTTGAGCAACTTCTTCACTATCGCCGCTGGAAGCGTTTTTTTCAATTCTAAAGAGATGGATGCTAAAAGTTTTCTTGCCTTGGTGATTGGCCAATAAAAAGGCGAGTGCGCTAGCCAAAATTGCCAAGAGGACCATATTGAGTGGTAAAACCAACTGAAGGAGTAGGGCGGTGATAACTACCGTGGCTAAAGCTGGCTCGTGAGCAAATTGAGTGCGCGCAAAGTTGAAACTGCGGAGAAAGAAGAAAGCCCAAGCTAAAAGCCCAAGCAGCCCGGTGGTAGCGAGTAGCGTCAAAGGTACATTGGCGGCTTGGCCGAAAGTACTACTCCACCAGGTAGTTGAGTTGGTCCAGACTGGTCGAAGTTGTTGATAGGCAGCTGAGTAATTTTCAGGTCCGACGCCGATCAAAGCGGTGCGGGGGGCTTTTAAGACATCAATCGCAATTGTCCAGCTGACACCGATTGGTAAAAGGAGAGGTGAGGCTTCTTTACCAGGCAAAATAAGCCAAAGATTTAGGGCCAAACCGATCCCGGCCACGGCTATGCTTAGCACTCGGAGAGTGTCGGCTCGTCGCTGTTTAATCAGGGCGACAACATTAGCTAAAAAGGCGAGGCCAAAAACTTGAACTGCGACAAAAGGAGAACCAGCTAGATTAAAAAGGCTAGTGTTGGGTAAGGTTAAACCAAAGAGACTATTGATCAAGCGACTAGGTCCGAAACCAAAAGTTTGAAGGAGGGTTAAAACACCGAGGATGATGACTGAGCTATTGAAAACTGCCATGAAATCTTGATTGGAACGACCTTTGATGAGAAGTGATCCAATCAGAATAATGAGGGTGAAGGCAATTAGGCCACCGCCAACTCCGAGCAGATTTTCGACGGGGTAGGTTCCTGAAAGTAAGCTGGAAATAAGCATGGCTACTCCAAAGGAGATGAGAGCTGGTGCCAGCGGTGAGCGAGGAAGCTCTAAAGTTCGGGTTTTGGCGGTGTGGAAGATATAGCCACTCACCAAACTAATCGCTACCACAGAGAGTAAAACTAACTTGGTGGTAACCATGAAGTTGGTTAAAACAGGTAAGATTAATAGGGAAGAGAGGGCGACTAGTCCTAGGATTAGGAATGAGGTCAGATGGTTGATAAGTCGGGGAGTGGTGGTAGTTTCAGACACTCTTCTATTAAAGCAATTTTTACCCCTGTTTGCCTAGGGTGAAAAATCCTTTATAGTAGTACGTATGGGCCAAAAAAAATCAAGAAATTTGGGATTTACACTGATTGAGTTGTTGATTTCGATTGCAATTATTGCGGCGTTGGCCATTGTTTTTTTATTAGCGGCTCGGGTTCAAATCAGTCGAGCTCGAGATGCTGATCGGAAAACTGATCTCCAAAAAATAAAGATAGTTTTTGAAGATTACTATAATGATCAGAATTGTTACCCACCGGCTGATATTTTAGATACTTGCGGTGGGTCAGAGCTCCAACCCTATCTTGAAAAAATTCCCTGTGATCCCTCGACTAAAGAGCCATACTTGTATCTACCAGTTTCCGGAGCTGCTTGCAGTGGGTATCGATTATTTACGCAACTCCAAGATGAAAATGATCCTAGTATTGCTCGAGTGGGTTGTGACGGGATAAGTGAGTGCGGGGTGAGTGCTGGCTATAACTACGGTGTCTCAGCTGGAGTCTCTCTGATCTCTACTCAAGCTGAGTCGGGAGGAGGAGGCGGGCCAGGGCCAGGAATTATCACTGGACCTTGGGCTTGTACTCAGGCTGGTGTCTGTAATCACTATGGTAGCTCTGAAGCAGCTGTCCTAGCGGGTTGTTCATTTAGCTTTGTCGAGAATAATTGTCAAAATAAATGTAGCAATCCAGCTTTTAGATGTCCGTAATAAAGTACGGTATAGTTATTACTATGAACTTTCTTTCTTTTTTTCCTCTTTTTCGTTTTCAAAAACGTTTTCAAAAAAAATGGTTCCGGGGTGAGCAGTCAGAAGCTGGCTTTACCTTGATTGAAATTATTGTGGTGATGGTGATTATTGGAATTTTGGTGACTCTGGGTGGGGGAAGTTTTATTACCTCACAGCAAAAAGGGCGAGATGCTCGTCGAAAAAGTGATTTGCGCCAGATTGCCAATGCTTTGGAGCTCTACGCGAATGATCACCCAACCGGTACCAACTTTCAGTATCCCAACCACAGTGGTGGCTTTGAGATTGAGGGCTGTGGTACTAGTGGTACGCCAACTACTTGTAGTTGGGGAGCGGCTTTTCAGCAAACTGTTGGTTCGGCTACGGCAGCGACTATTTACATGCCTGAGTTGCCAAGTGATCCTAGAGCAACTGCGATAGAGTATCATTATGAAGCTGATCCTGATGGTGAGTGGTATGTCTTGTTTGCTCGATTGGAAAACACTGAAGATGCAGCTGTTGAAAAATCTGGAGGCGATGCACCAATGGTCTATGACGGGATTATGTGTGGTGATCTTGGGTGTAACTATGCGGTCGCCAGTTCTAATATCGTGCCGACTGAGGCTGCGGCTTTAATCGTGGAGTAAAAATATGGTCAAAAAACGTTTTTTAGCTGGTGAAAATTTGGGAAATTTTTTTGCACAAGGTTTTACGCTAATTGAATTACTGGTAGTGATTTCCGTGATCGGGATTTTGGCGGCTGTTTTGTTGGTTAATTTTGTGGGAGTCCGGGGTCGAGCGGGCGATGCCGCTAAGAAGAGTAATGCTCGACAACTAAAAACAGCTTTACGACTTTATTATAATGACTATCAAGTGTATCCAGGAGTGAGTGGGACTTTGATTGCGGGGTGTGGTGGAGCGGGGACGGCTGCTTGCTCGGTCGGAGAATCTTTTTCTGCCGGGACAGCTAACTCAATTTATATGAATCAGATTCCAGTTGGCACCTACTACTATAGTGATGGAGTTGGATTTTTGGTCATGACTAAGCTTGAGAATGGAGCTGATGCTGAGATTGCGGCCAGCCAGGCCCGCTGCGATGTGACCAATCGCAGTTACTTTACTGATACCTTGGATGAGGCGACTGATTATTTTGTGTGCGAAGATTGATTTCTTGAGTAACTTCTTCTTTTCAAGTTAGAATGTGGGTTCCACCAGTAGGTCGTGGATTTTCTAATCTCTTGTTTTCTAACCACGTACAGAGTGTATATTGTGTACGTGGTTGCAAAGGGGAAGATATCTCTTCCGACTTTAATTGCGACCGTTTTAATAGTGACCGTAAAATCTAGTTCACAATCCACCAGTTAAACTGGACATTCTGTGTTGTTTGCCCATCAAAGCCGACCACGAAAGCGCCTTCATTTTCAAGAGTGAGCGGGTCGTCGACAATTTGTGATTTGACATAGAGAACTTGGTTCCCCGTTGAACCAACAGGTGTGACGTAGAGAAGTGATTTTTCAGTCAAGAGGGTTGATTTAATAGTTACGTCATTCGTGTTAGCTAGAACCATGGCTTTGCCTGAAGTTTTGGTGGTGGTTGGTTCGCCGAGAGCGCCTGAGATATCTTCAGCTCCCACCCCAATGCCGCCGGCAAATTCGGCTCGGCCACGAGCCGAGATAGTGGCCACAGGCGTGCCCAACTCATTAATAATTTCAAATCGTGATTCTTGCACTTCAGCTGACTCAGTCGAGACGCCTGCTACTTGGACTTGAAGCGGATTGGTGAAGTCTGCGGCAGTCACTAGATTAGTTAAAAGGGTTTTTGTTTTTAGGGTTCCCGCGACTTCTAAGTCACCATTAATGACTACTTGGCCAGTATCACTCAAAGTCATCAGCCCAGCCAAAAAGTTGATCTGACCAAAGCCACTTGGCTGAATTTGGAGAATAGTTGTACTAGGATCGCTAGACGAAATGTACTCAATTCGACCATCAGCAATCGTTGTCCCTTGGCCCACTAGAAGAGAATTACCAATTCCAAGTGAGTCAGCAATGTACCCAGAGCCATTAAGTTCGAAGTAGTTGTTAACGAAAAGAGCGGCACTCCCTAAAACAACATCTTCTTCAGCCAGGTTTAGATCAGCTAGTGATTTATTTAAAGTGGCACTACCAGAAGCGAAAGCCGCAGTTTGGTCAATAAATTGAGTGAGAGTGGTGACTGAAGTGGAACTACTAGCTTGAGGAACTTGACCAAGTAATTGAGCCAAGAGCGATGGCTCTTGAAGAGCGGTCGCGACTTTATCTTGGAAGTTATAGATTTCATCAGCGTATAACGTCCCAGAGATAGTGGCGGTCACAATTTCAGCCGTGTTGGCTCGGATTTTTTCTAAAGTGGCTAGGTTTGATTCGAGCTGAGTAATTCGAGCCGAAGTCAGATCGGCAGTTTCAGCACTCAGAGTAGCTGTCGTGACTTGGTCAGCCAGCAATTGACCAGCTAGAGTAATGTTGCCGTCACCATCAATTTTGGTTACGACTTGGTTTTGTTCATTGGCAATCGTGACGGCAGTGGCGGCAGTACTGGCAGTTGAAGAGTTTAGTTTAATGGTCAAGTCACCAGCCCCAAGCGGCGAAATCAAGTTGGTTGCTAATTCTGGTGTTTCGATTTTCTGGGTTGCGCTGAGGCGGGTGGTAACGATATTTTGAGCAGTCAGGAATCCAACTCGGAGATTGCCAATTACGGCTTGAGTGTAGGCGACTAGGTCAGTGATAAGTGAGCCAGTTTGAGTCGCAACTTGGTAATTGGTTTGACTCAATGGTTGGAGGCTCAAGTCACCGAGTGTATCTAGATTCCAGTTCTGACCGTTTTTTAAAGCCGCTGCTAAATCACTATCACCGATCGAGAACTCATTATTGACCAAGATTAAAACTTTGGTCAAGACGCGGCCATCGGGTAATCGGAAACAAGTATCTACATTGTCATTGGACCAGTTGGCCTGAGTTGGGTTGGCAATAGTGGTACAGTTGGCAGTTGTTGGATCAAAGTCAGTTAAAACGGTTCCAACCGAGAAGCCAGACCCGGTGAGCTTACTGCCAATGCCGGCCAGGTCGGCTGAGAGGCCGATTCGGTCACCCTGAGTGAGTGGGGCAGAAGTAATAATCTTTACTGGCACACGTCCGGCCAGGGTGAGTGGCTTGAGGCGAGGGTCAACTGGCGTTCCCAGAATGGAGCTTTCTGGCTTGTTGAGAATAATACCTGGATCGGAAGAAACGACCCCGATCATCTTGTGGGCACCGGTTGGGGTGGCTCGGGTAATATCGAAGCGGTCGTAGAAATCTTGGCGGAAGTCGCTGGCGCTGGTTACGGCTACCAAGTCACCACCATTGAGCGAGACATCGTTGGCCCAGGCGTACTCGGCTAAGTCGGGATTTGTAGCATTACTTCCTCTTCCTAAATTACCCCAATCAAAAGTTCCAGTAGATGTCTCGTAACAGATCCAAAGTTGACCATCCTCACCAGAATTACGATCATAGACCAGGGTGCCCTTGTAGGTGGTGGTGCAGCTATGGCCATCGTTAACGTCATCGATCTGCAGTCCGTAGATATTTGCGTTTACGGCGTTTACTCCACCAGCGGAAAATTTAACCACATCAGTCGTGCTGTACATACCGGTATTAGCATCACCAGAGAAACTGAATGAAGGGGCAGCAGCAGTCCCACTTTTTGCTTCAACATAGCCCTCTACGGAAAGGTTTGCCACTCCAGCGCCATTGTTAAATACTTGAAACACGTTGGAATTGGCAGAATTACTAAAGAGGCGAATGGTGTTTTGGTAGGAATCAACGACCCATGGGTCGTAAGTAGAGGCTCCTGCTATCGTGATTTGTCCACCTTCATTGACGTTGTCTTGGCGACCAACGGTGAGGCTCCCGGTATCGTTTGTGATAGTTATGCTGCCAGCGGTAACCGTTCCCGATGCGTTTACCTGAAACTGAGAAGTCGACCCAACTGAGAAAAGTGCACTAGGGGTGGTTGTTCCAATCCCAACATTGCCAAGATTATCAATTAACATTCTGGTTTTAGAACCGGTAGCATAGGAGTCGGTTGTAGCAAAAGACATTTTGGTCCCATACGCATCACTTGATTGAACATATATTCCTGCTTGAGCAAGATCACTTAAGTTCCCAGAGCTATTGGCACCAAAAGTTATTGAGGCTGAGTTATCATTTATTCCAGCGGGATTAATATGTAAAGATCCTTTTGTAAGTCCTGGTGTTGGATAAGTATGAGCAATTTCAGAATTGATTTGTAATTTTGCTCCTGGGACAAGTGTGTTAATCCCAATATTGCCACCGGATCCTGAGATGATTCCACCTCCGCTACCAAGCTTCAGTGAGCCTACAGCGGTATTTTGAACTCCATAAAGTCCCACTGTATTGGCTACATCAATATCATTAAAAGATGCGTCGTCGCCGCCCTGAAAATACTTCCCACCGCTTAGGGTCGAAGAGATGAGGCCGGAGGAAGTAATGCTGATAAAGCCAGTCGCAGCTCCAGTAGTAGAAATGTCCCAGGTTGTCGAGTTCACTGCCACCGTTCCAGATCCGCCACCAAGCGTGATGGCTCCAGTGGTGGTTCCAGTGCCAATGTTAGTTACAGCCCCGGCATTATTCACGTTCAGATTGAGACTTCCAGATACCCCACCAAGGATCGTGGTGGTACTAGTAG
>Ga0163154_10003525_pt1 | contig 21551 bp, 25 predicted proteins | sample OliLakLV19MP9P1_FD_148649 | JGI IMG/M metagenome (GOLD analysis project Ga0163154, IMG submission 148649) | Freshwater microbial mat bacterial communities from Lake Vanda, McMurdo Dry Valleys, Antarctica - Oligotrophic Lake LV.19.MP9.P1 | ecosystem: Environmental > Aquatic > Freshwater > Lake >...
ATACAGACTTGTTATTTTCCCAAAAAAGTTCATCATGCGGGTGCACCTGGCAATGCACATCGGTCGTTTGCAAAACAGCAATGGTGAATGGTTTATCATCCATCACAATAGAATCATTACCTGTTATTTCTTCGGCAGCGGCCAGCAAAGGAGTGGCGGTAATTAATGCAGCACCGGCACTCATTTTACTTAATTGCTTTAAAAAATTTCGTCTGTTATTTTCCATGTTGCAAGCGTTCGTTTACCCCCATCCCCTAAAGTGGTTATGAAGATTGTTTAGAATAAATATTATTGTTAACCCGGAATTTGAATTATTATTAAACTTCATTGGCAATCTTTAATTTGTTCTAATTATTTCCTTTAGTAAGAGAAATAATTAGAATCACTCGTCAACAATTTGTTCTTTATTGAACAAACGCATTCATCAACATGCTGCTACGTTTTTACGATTGCTTTTCCTTTTGCTTCTTTTTCTGCCTGCTCTCTTTTCTTCTGTTCGTCGGCTATTGGTTTATAGGGCCCATACTTATGTTGCTTTTCTGTAAAAGCATCGGCATAAGGGCCAAATGGATGGTCAACCGGTTTCTTAACTTTATCGGGCCAGTCTTTAGGCTCATTAACATGCGGCCTTGGTTGTGAGTTGATGAAAGCGGCAACATCCCATGCTTCTTCATCTGTTAATTGCGGGTTTTCATGCGTTACACCTTGTGGCATATTGTACTTTACATACTTTGCAAAATTGCTGATGCGATATAAGCCTGCACCATCATTGTAACTGTGCTGCCCCCATAATGCAGGAAAGCTATATTCTGATTTATCAGCATTAAAAACACCTTCGCCATTTGCCTGGTGGCAGCTTTGGCATTTAGCAGTGTAAACTACTTGTCCTTTCCCGGAGTCAACGGCACGGTCTAAAAAAGCCAGGTCTTTAAAGCCGGAGCCTGCTGCTTTTTTTCCTTTCTCTACATTGGTGCCCAGGAAATTGATGTAAGCAACAATGGACCGCATTTCTTTGCCGGCAGTATCAATTGCTTTACCATTCAAACTCCTTTCAAAACAATCATTTACTCTTTTATTAATATTTTCAACAGCCCCACTTCTTGCCCTGAATTTAGGAAACAGCGAAGCAACAGAACCGTAGTTATTTCCAAACACCGAAGTGCCTGCCTGCAAGTGGCAGTTTTGGCAATTTAATCCATTGCTTATTTTTAAAACTGAGCCATTCGGCCCGAGGTATTTTGCAGTATGAGCAATCAGGTCTTTGCCGTATTCCACCTGTTCTTTTTGCTCAGTATCGGTAATGCTGCTTACGTCAGGTGCGGTCCAATAAAGGGTTGCATCTTTTTTGGGTGCTTCGCTTGTTGCAGATGTAACCAATGTATTTTCTTTAGGCTTATCCGGCTGATTGCTGTATTCAACAATAAACGGTATAGCAATCAATGCAATTACCAACACTCCAATAACAAGTATCAGCTTGTTAATGACAGACAGAAGCCCCTGGTGTACTTTGTCGTCTTCTAATTCTATTGGCATAACGAATCGTTGATTTATAAAAATTAATGTGGTAGTTTTTCTTTAAAATATCCGTATAAAAATGTTCCAACAATTGCAAAGAGAAATACGATAGCCATTGCAAAAAAACCATACCCAATGTTTACTACCATTGGGCCGGGACAGGCGCCGCTCAGTGCCCAGCCAAGACCAAAGATGGTGCCTCCAACGAGGTAACGTACAATTGATTTTTCTTTGGGAAGAAATAAAATCGGGTTGCCATGAAAGTCCCTTATTTTAAATTTCTTGATGAGGGCAACACCAATAACACCGAGGGTAACGGCCGTACCAATAATGCCGTACATGTGAAATGCCTGGAATCGAAACATCTCTTGTATCCTGAACCAGGATATGGCTTCTGACTTGGCCATTACAATGCCAAAAACAATACCTAGTAAAAGGAATTTTATAAATTTCATCTTTTAAAAAATTAAAGGGAATATTAAAAATGTCATGATTAAACCACCGGCGAAAAAACCAATTACAGCTATCAATGATGGCAATTGTAAATCGGCTAAACCACTGATGGCATGGCCGGAAGTACAGCCCCCTGCGTAGCGGCTTCCAAAGCCCACTAAAAGTCCACCAATGGCCAATACCAGAAATCCTTTTACAGATAACACAGCATCCCAGCTAAATAATTCTACCGGTTGCAAAGACGTGGGTGCAGCAATACCCAGCTTGCTTAAATCATTGATGGTAGCCTGCGAAATTTGAACTGCCGGATTTGCAGGTGAAAGAAATTGATAAGCGATAAATCCTCCAATAATTGCACCCATCAAAAAAACTAAATTCCATGTTTGTGCCTTCCAGTTAAAATCAAAAAATTTTGCTTTTTTACCTAACCCTACAGCGCCACAAATGGTTCTTAAATTGGCAGAGAAACCAAAAGATTGTCCAAAGTATAAAAGGAAAAACATGATGCCCGCTATCATTGTACCGGAAAACCACCAGCTCCAGGTTTGTGTTATAAATTCTCTCATTTTTTTATGATTAGTTATTTAAGTGAAATGAAATAATGGGTTTAAATAAATGATTGATTAATTTTTCTGTGGCACTATTGTGAAAGATGCCACCCTTACCATGTGTGCCAATGCAAACAATATCCATATTAATCATTTGGTTGAAATGAATTACACCATCCTCAATGTGTTTATCATTTATTAAGTGGCATTCGTAGTTGGTAATATTGTTTAGCTCCGCAAATTTTTTCATATCCGCTTCCACGGTGGGTTTATGGGGCACTATATCGCCGGATGTAATTTGCAGCAAATGCAATTTGGGATTGAATGCTTTAATAAGTTTTTGCATCAGGCTCAAATTTTCCCTGGCAGGGTTACTGAAATTATGCACCATTAACAGGTGCTGAATTTGTAATTCGGAGCGGTCGCACATTAAGGATAACAGCGGCACTTTACACCTGCGGGCAATCATTTGTGTTTCGCTGCCGGAGAGTTTTTCTTTTATTCCCCAGGCACCTTTAGTACCCATCACTATTAAATCATACTGATTGGTTTCAGCAAAATTTAAAATAGCATCGGTTATTTTTCCCAGCACCAGGTGTGTGCTGGTATTATTTCCGTATTGTGTCTGGAGATTAGCCAAATTTCTTTCTGCTATCTCTTTTTGCTTTTGAACATATTTAACATCAATTTCGCCGCAAGTTTGGATAGTGCCTTTACCATCCATCGTTACGGTATCGGGCACAGTGAGTACATGCAGAAAATGAATGTCCACCGGCATCTTTTCTTCCAGCTTTTTTACCATCAGGTAACTATACTCTGCCTGAACGGAAAAGTCGGTGGGTATCAAAATTTTTAGGCTTTCCATATCATTATGTTGTTTGTTATTTTACAAATTGATTTACCGCTTCCCAGGTGCCGCCATTGGTAACATTGGTAATGCCTTGCTGCTCTAAAATAGTTTTAGCTTGTCCGCTTCTGTTGCCACTGCGGCAAAACACAATAATATTTTTTTTGTTTTTGAACTTTGCCAGTTCCATCGTTACTTTATCCAAAGGTATATTAACCGAACCCTTTACATGGCTTTCGGCAAACTCGCCTGGTGTACGAACATCTACTAAAAATGCACCGTCGTCAATAATGCTTTTCAGGTCGGCAGTGGCTCCACCACCAAAAAGGTTTGAAAAAAGTCCCATAATATTTACTTGTTTATTTGTTGTTTAATAAAAATAATTAATCCTGCTTTGTGTACCACGCAGCTTTGATGCTACAATGGTTTGGCCTTTTTAAAAAGAATAATTGTTGTTTCCCAGTGCACAGCTTACAAAGGATTTTGCCTTGCTCAGCAGGCTGTTAGTTCCTTTTTCGGGATAACCCAATGAAGACAGTTGGCGCACCAAACGCTCCCGCTCAATTGCAATTCCTGTTACACAAACTTTATCCTCTTCTTTATAAATTTCAACGGCCGTTACGCCCTTGTTTTTTAATAAGGCTGTTTTAATGCTGTTGATACATCCGCCGCATTTTATGTTTTCTACAAATATTTGATGAGTTGTCATTTTTGCTTTTTATTGAAGCAAAAGTAAATTGTACCAATAGGCTTTTTGGTAACAAAGGTTACATACAAAAAAGCATCTATTTTTTAGCGGAAGCTGTTGTTCAGGGTTTTTGCAAGCACAACTAATCGGGCACTTTTCACTTAATCAGCCTCCCAATCCAACCTAAAATTGCCAATGTGTACCTGGTTATTTTTAAGTTTCTTCTTTTGCCTGAAAAAATTGCGTAAGCCAATAATAAGAATGAGGGTGGCTATTATCCAAAAAGCAATTTCTATTGCCAGGCCATAACTTACTTTTAACAGGCTGTTAACCGACATGCCGGCAATAGCAAAATATAAGGCCGTTCTAATAAATGAAAGCAGGGTTCTGTCTATGGCCATGTCCGTTCTTTCAATAGCAAGGCGTTCCCTTAAAACGAGGTCTTTGTTTAGGTGATTTTGTGTTTGCTTATCCATATAACTTTTTTTATTTAGTAAGCAGGAATGATTTCGCAATTAGCATCCCGCCACCATTTTTTTAATGTGCAACACATCCTGAAATGAGCAATTATTCCGGCGGCAGCGGTAACACCTGCTATAATAAATAAGGCTACCATCAACCCAAAAGTATCTGCCAGTACACCAGCCAGCAAAGCGCCGATTACATAACCACTATCCCGCCAAAAACGAAAGATGCTGAGTGTTTCTGCCCGTTGCGACGGGTGTGTGTTTTCTGCCACTACAGTTAAAAAATTTGGATAGACCAATGCGGTGCCAATACCCAGCAAAACAGCTGAAAAAATTAATAGCGGTAATGCGGATGACAAAGCTAATAAAGCAATTGCAAATGCCTGTAATGACATCCCTGCAGTAATGATTTGTTTTTTACAATAACCATCACCCAGTTTACCGGTAAACAATTGCGATATGCCCCATACTACCGGATAAATACCGGCTACAATACCAATTTGGTAAATACTAAATCCCCGTTGTGTTAATAGTATGGGTAATAAACCCCACACTACGCCATCATTCATATTATTTACCAATCCATTTAAAGTTACACTGCTGATGTTTTTATGTATCCAGGTAGTATCCTTCCACACATTTTTAAGTAATGCAATGTTACTCGTAGTACTTTCTGCCTGTACAAAATGGGTTGTGTCCTTTACTAAAAATACTGACATTAATAACCCCAATATTGCAAAAGCCAACCCGGGTATGAACGGAAAAAATGCAAAGCCATAACGGGCTGCAATACTGCTGGCCAAAAATGAAGCAAGACCCACAGAAAGATAGCCGGCAAACTCATTAATACCCATTGCCAGGCCCCTGTTTTTACTGCCGACTAAATCTATTTTCATGATAACAGTACTGCTCCATGCCAACCCCTGGTTGATGCCGAGCAGGATGTTTGCAAACAGTATCCAATTCCAGTTGGGTGCATACATTAATAAAAGCGGAACCGGCAATGCAAATAGCCAGCCTGTTATTAAAATAGTTTTACGGTTAAACTTTTTGCTGAGCCTGGCCACACTGTAATTACTGATGGCTTTACTAATACCAAATGCTGCCACAAATGAAAGGACAGCGGTGTTGGCGTCTATGCCAAATACTCCCTTTGCCAGTCCGGGAATAACTGCCCTTTCCAAACCTACCATGCCACCCACAAATGCATTTACCAAAACAAGTAAACCAAATTGATATTTATTTTGTGCCAGTCCCTGCATACTTATTTTGTTTGTTTAATATAAACTTTAATAACTGTATTGTTTGCCGTGCTTTCTTTGCCGGTATTAGTCCAGAAGATGTTTTTATCGCTGCTGTTGATACCTCCTGTAATGTAGCCAATAAGTACCTCGTTGTTTTCAAAAGCATCCAAATCTGCAATACCCTCTTTGTACAGTTTAGCATCCGGCACAAAAATAAATTCAGCAGCAGCCCCCAGGTATCCGGGCATTTGAATGGGTAGATAAGACTCCGCCACTACATTGTTAATTCTGCTTACAACACTGATTGTTTTTGTAAAAGGTACATCTAAATTTGCAATTAGTTTTCCTGTTTTATCAGGATAATATTGTGCTATACCACCAAAAAAAACGGTGTACATAGCAGCTGTTGCTTTATCATATAAAGGCAACACTGCACTGTGGTAATGGCTTAACTGCTGTTGAAAACTGTTATTGACTTTATACGTTCCACCAACAATATCTACAAAGTTTGTAAAAGGCAAGTCTTTGTTATATTGAAATACTCCTGAGTACATCGTATAGCCCGGCACATCATCTTCAAATACCTGCGGTACTAAATTATAATCTCTGCGATGCAGGTTGATGCTGTCCTTTATAGCAATGTAATTGGCAATTGAAGGGATATGGTTTTGATATGCAATTGTAAATTTTCTTATTTCGTTACTGTATTGTTGTACAAAGCCGGGCCCATGGTCAGGCCCCATGGGGTTGTACATACCATCAAATCTTTGTCCGCCGGCCAATAGTAAGGTGTCGCCAATTCTTGCAAGCCTGCCTCCGGTTATCGCCATCCGTTCGTCCTTTGCCTGCACTATTAGATTGGCAAGTGGCTGCCCGTTTATAATTGCATGGATAGCTTCTTCAATTTTTATTACGGTAAGATAAGGATAGGTAATATGGTCATCAGCAGTTTTACTATATCCATAGCCACCAGTAAGTATCAGTTTGTTTTCAATTTGATAAAACTCCATGTTGGTGCTTTGCAATTGTTCCTTTATGCTAACTGGTAATTGTTGCAAAGATTGTTTCCATACCTGTTTTTTTACGGGGTCAACAACGTACATAAAATTGTTCTGCCCTTTCTCATCAAAACTTGCCCAGGGTTGCCTGCGGTGAAGCCCATCTTTTCGGCCACCAACCAATAACCATTTACCCTGCCAGGTGGCATAAGCAAAAGATTGTAATGCCGGTAATTCATTTATTTCTACTTGTTGTAAGCGTATAGTAAACGGTAGTTTTTGTGGTGGTTTTTGTGCTATGGCGGATAGTGTTACCAGAAGAAGAGCTGCTGATTGTATAAAATATTTTTTCATTTGATTGAATGTTGAGGCTAATTCTTTTGAAGTGATTTAAAATAAGCAAACGAATATAGAAAGGGTTGCCCACCGGTATCGTAACAATTGTTACATTAAATGAAAAAGAGTAGTAAATACTACTCTTTAAAATCATTTATTAACTAAATAAAAGTGCTTACAAGTCTCTTACAAATTCTACATTAGCTGAAACTCTTTTTCGTTGTTTCAATGGGCAAGTAAAGCATTGGTTAAATGCCCCGACTGGTACTCACCGGACGTACGAACATCCAGCACCTGGATATTGCCTTGTGCAATGGCTTTTTAAAATTCAGCAATAGAAAGATTGGTTTGCTGTGCTTCGTTGCGTTAAGCAGTTAACACGCTTAAGCAGCAAACCAATGCAAGGAAATTGTTTTTAAATATCCTATTTAACTTCTTTTAGCCGGACATGAATTTAATCCAACCAACGTATACAAGGGACAAAAACTTACCAGGCTTGTTAATACAAATACAGCACCTAGTACTACCAAAACAATTCCGAAAGTACCCGTAACGATGCCCCCAAAGTAAAGCCAGGCAAATACGGCTGCTAATAAAAAACGAATGATGCGGTCGGCAGAGCCCATGTTCTTTTTCATAATTTTAATTTTTAATTGTTAGTAAAAAACAAAGGTAGAACTACCTGACACAAAAGCTGGTGACATGAGTTACCAGCCTATAAAATTTCTATCCCATTTGGTAATTGCAAGATTTTACCTTCATGCTCCAACTTCTTCATTACCCTGCTGATAACTTCCCTAACTGTTCCTAATTCTACCGCAATTTCCCGGTGACGCATATTCAATACTTTACCATTCTTTTGTTTACTTTTTTCTAACAGGTAGGTATATAATCTCTGGTCAAGCTTGTTATACAGCAGTTGGTTGATGGTATCCAGTAATGCTTCATATCGCTGGTCGTAAAGGTTATAAAAAAGTTCATTCAGTAACGGGTATATCTTTATCCATTGATTTACTTTTTCTGACGGCATCAACAGTAAAACCGCATTTTCTTCAGCTACAGCAAATACTTTACTGGGGTTGTTTTTAAAACCAGCATTAAATGACATGATGCAACTTTCGCCACTCTCAATGTAATACAACAGCAACTCCTTATCGCCATGCCGGGTAAATACTTTTACCACACCTTCTAATACAAGCGGCACCAATTTCACATACTGGCCCTCTCTCAATATTTCGGTGTCTGCTTCAAAGCTTTTTACAGTCCCAAACTGTTCCAGTTGTTCAATAAATTCCGTAGGTAAATGTTGCAGGTATTTTTTTAATTCTTTCATGTAATTACTTATTGATGCACAAGTATAATTAATTTATACAAACCTGGCTACAATGCAACTATCAGTGTTTGGTCAGGTAATAAATATCGGATTTTAAAAAAGGAGCTATTTTAATGCTTTAAATAGATAATCCCACTTATAATACCCCAAACCAACAGCACACAAAGTATACAAACAATAAGTAGCTTTAGCCATACCGGGAGTTTCTTCCTGCTGTAAATTAAGCTGTACCTTTTAAAATTTTATTCCAGTATAACCACGGTAATACTTTGGTTTTTAAAAACCACATGCTCCATCTCGGTTTTACCTGGTCAAAGGGAAAAGTCATTTTTGGGTTACCGCTGTAATCAAATTCTGCCAGCATTAATTTACCATATTGAGTAGGAATAGGGCAGGCACTATATCCGTCGTACTCAGCAGTCACCGGCTGGTTATTTAAAACGGCTAATAGATTCTGAACCACAACGGGGGCTTCTTTGCGAATAGCCGCACCGGTTTTCTTTGCAGGTGCATTGATGCAATCACCCAGCGAAAAAACATTTGCAAAACGGCTGTGCTGCATGGTAGCCTTATTTACTTCCACAAAACCAAAAGGATTATTGGCATCGGCAAGCGGGCTGTTCCGTATAAAATCAGGTGCCGATTGTGGGGGTACTGCATGGCACATATCAAACTTCATTTCTTTTTGTTCTGCTACTCCATCGGCATTTTTTTCTTCGTAATAAACGGTATTATTTACCCCATCAATCGCATTTACATTTACTCCAAAATGAGGTTGTATATTATTCTTTTTTATTAAATCGGTGAGCGTTGCGGCATACTCCTTTACATCAAAAATAACCCCTGCACCAGATAGATAATGCACATTGCATTTATCCAAAATGCCCTGCTTACGCCAATAGTCACATGCGAGGTACATGATTTTATGTGGTGCCCCGCCGCATTTAACCGGGCCAACAGGATTGGTAAAAACAGCGGTGCCGCCTTTAAAATTTTTAATCAGTTCCCAGGTGTAGGGTGCTATATCAAATGAGTAATTGCAGGTTACATTATTTTTACCCAATGTTTCTTTAAAGCCTTTTATTTTATCCCAGTTAAGTTGTATGCCGGGGCACACTACCATTGCATCGTACTGATAAGAAGTACCGCTTTTACAAACTACTTTATTTTCATCCGGGAGAAATGTTGCAACTGCATCTTTAATCCACGTAGTTCCTTTGGGGATATAATCTTTTTCGTTGCGGACTGTTTTATTAATGTCAAAAATACCTGCGCCTACTAATGTCCAGGCGGGCTGGTAGTAATGTTTTTCAGATGGGTCAATAATACTTATCTGAAGGCGCTTGTCTTTTTTTAACAATTGAGCGGCAACAGAGAGGCCGGCATTGCCACCTCCCACAATAATGATTTTTTTAGCAGGCATATCGTTTATTTTAAATTGTGGTAAAAAGTAAAAGTATTTGCTGCCTGTTATATTTATAGTAACAATTGTTACATACAATAGTGCTCTATATTGAATACAATAGAAAACAGCGGGATATAGTTTTACAAGCAAAAGCCATTGTTAACAGCATTAAGATAAATGCCTTTTCAAAGAAAATTTAATTTACGCCTTCTCTTGAGGCGGTATTCAAGGTTCATCGTAGTTTACTAATTAATGAAAATCGTAGTAAGGGATTCATCTGATGTTTTTAGACAACCTATTTTTATTTATCCTATGCCTTGCTTACGAATTATTTGTAAATGGTATAAATAATTGCAACAATGACTGTCATTTAAAAAACCCCTGCGTTAGTAAAATAAAATGACAGCTTGCTAAATTTGATTAGAATCCTTTAAATGACAGGTTCATTCATAATGATTGGTGCTAATTTGCTTTTTACTTTTTTCTTGCTGAACCTCTCTTTTATTGTATCCACCAAATAGTAAACCACCGGCACTAAATAAACTGTCAATATAAGTGAAGAAAGCAACCCGCCAATGATAACCCAGGCGAGCCCGTTCTTCCATTCACTGGCAGTTCCTTTTGCCAATGCAATTGGCAACATTCCGAAAACCATGGCGAGGGTGGTCATTAAAATGGGTCGCATACGTTCTTTCCCTGCAATAATTAATGCTTCTTTAAAATGTTTCCCCCCGGCTTTTAACTGGTTGGTAAAGTCAACAATAAGAATAGCATTTTTTGCTACCAGCCCCATCAGCATTATCAAACCAAGCAAAGCAAATAAGCTCAAATTACTGAGTGATAAATTCAATGCTAAAAATGCACCGATAGCAGCAACCGGAATTGAGAATAGCACCACAAATGGATAAACAAAACTATCATAAAGTGCTACCATTATCAGGTAAATCAACAGGAATGAAATCATTAACACTGAACCTAATGCACCAAAGCTATCGTTCTGTCTTTTAATGTCGCTGCCCCATGTCATTGCCATACCATCAGGTAAAGGATTTTTTTTGAGATATGCTACCACATCATCAGCCACAGTACCCGATGGCCTGCCTAAAGCATCAGCAGTAAGTGTTACCGCCGGTTGACGGTCTTTTCTTTCCAGTAATGATGGAGAATTATCCTGTACTACATCAGCAAATTGAGCAACCTGAACAGGCAGGCCTTGCGGATTTACAATGGTAAGGCGTTGCACATCTTCATAACTTTTTCTGTTGAAATCATTCAGCCATATCCTTACCGGGTACTCAATTCCGTTTTCTGTTAAGGATGCATCGTCATTGCCAGTATATGCAGTTCTTATATTCAAACCCACATACGCAGTTGTTAAACCAAAGCGTTGCATTTTATCTTTATTGGGGACAATTTTATATTCAGGGTTTCCTTCTTCTACCGATAAGCGGACATTATCTGCACCCGGAATTTTTTCGATGATGGCTTTTAAATCATTTCCCGATTTCATTACCATATCCGGATTAATTCCGCTTAATGTAATTTCAATAGGCGCTGAACGGGGAATTAATCCTAATGCAGCCATTGAATAATTGATGGTCGGAAATTTTACTTTCAGGTCATCCCGAAGTTTTTTCATAAACGCTTCCGTTGGTTGTTTCTTCCTTTCATTAGCAGGTTTTAGCTGAATGGTAAATTCTGTTTTATTGGCAGCGCCAACACCCAAACTTCCGATGCCTGTGCTTGGGCCACCAATATTGCTGAACACCGTGGCCACTTCCGGTTGCTGTATAATATAAGTTTCTATTTTTTCAGAAATGATATTGTTTTGCTGAATGGCTGTTGATTTATCAAACTCCAAACTCATCCTGAATTTGCCCTGGTCGCCGGTTGAAATAAGTTCCTTTCCAATAATGCCTTGCTTAAGCATAACTGCGGTCATTACAAAAAGCAGTAGAACAATGCCAGCGAAAATCAGTTTATGGCTGAGCACCCAAGCCAATTGTTTGCCGTACCAATTGATAAATTTTTGTAACTGCCGCTCAAACCAAAGCAAGAACTGATTGAAAATATTGGTGGGTTTTAAATCTTCTTTCTTTCCTATACGTGAAGCCAACCATGGTGTAAGTGTAAAGCCAACCAGTAAGCTTGTAAGTGTAGAAGTTACCACCACTACCGAAAATTGTTTAAGCATATCTGCTACAAATACCTGTAAGAATAAAATGGGCAAAAACACTACCACATCAACCAATGTAATAGATAAAGCAGAAAAACCAATTTCCATACGTCCATCTAATGCAGCTACCCGTTTTTCTTTCTTCATATCCAAATGCCGTTGGATGTTTTCCAACACTACCGTTGCATCATCAACCAGTATACCAATTATTAGAGACATGGCTAGCAAAGTCATCAGGTTAAGGGTATAACCTAACAACCACATCACTGCAAAAGCAGTAATCAATGATGTAGGTATGGCAACCAATACAATTAATGAATTTCTGAAACTGCGTAAAAACAACAGCATTACCAATGAAACCAATAGTACTGCCAATATCAAATCGAATACCACAGCATTAACTGCTGCAATGGTATTATCGGTACTGTCATCAGCAATTATAAATTTTACTGATGCTCCGGTATTTTGCTGTTCAATGCTTTTGAATTTTCCACGAACTAATTTTGATACTTCTACTGCATTTGCATCACCCTGTTTTTTCAACAAAAGACCTATGCCGTTTTTACCATTGTAACGACTGATAGAAGTAATTTCTTTAACAGCATCTGATACAGTGGCCACATCTTTTACATACACCGGGCTACCGGGAGCCGGCATTGCTATCTGCACATTATTTATATCATCCAGCGTTGCAAATTTCCCTGTTAAGCGAACAGAATTACTCTCTGTGTTTGTTTGAATTTTTCCGGCAGGTAAATCTAACCCCGAACGGTTAATAGCTTCTACCAACTGGGAAATGGAAAGCTTGTACAGCTTCAGTTTTTCCTGGTTAACCTTTACCTGTATTTCTCTTTCCTCACCGCCCAGGATGGTAATTTCTGCCACGCCTTTTAACTGCTGAATCTGTGGCAGGTATTCATCTTTCATTTGTTGATAGAAAACGGTTGCAGGCAAATTACTGGTGGCACTGATGGACATTATAGGCAAATCATTGGGGGAAACTTTACTCATTACCGGGCTTAAAATATCCGATGGTAAATCTTTACGGATATTGTCAATATACCGTTGGGCATCCTGCATGGTTTTATCCAGGTTGGTTCCGTATTTCAGGTTGGCGATAATCACAGATGCATTGGGTAAAGATTTAGTAACGAGGTAATCTACTCCTTCAAGATTTGACAACGCATCTTCAATTTTTCGTGAAACAGAAGTTTCCACTTCATTGGGTTCTGCTCCCGGATAGACAGTTTTAATCACCACTACCGGCTGATTAAAATCGGGCATCAATTCATAGCTTAAATTTTTATAGCCGATAATGCCCAGCAATGTCAATACACTGAAAAGTACGATTATCAGCGAAGGGCGTTTGATTGATATTTCTGTAATGTTCATGATTCGCTGATTTTATTGTACACTTACATTCGCTCCGTTAAACAGATTTATAAATCCATTGGTTACAATTACATCGCCTGCATTTAATCCGCTTTCTATAATGGCTTTGTTTTCTGTTCGTTTTAAAATAGTGATGTTTTGTAGAACAGCTTTCCCGTTTTTAATAATGTAAACCTGTGGCTGAGCGGATGAACCAATAATTGCTTTTAGTGGAATTACAATAACTTCTTTTTCATTGGTTGTAGCCTGGTTAACTAATCCATACATTCCTGCTTTAATGGGCAAGCCTGCCGGATTGGTAATAAGAATCTGTACCGGAAAATTATGTGCTGCATCGCCTTTACTTCCAATCATAGTTACTTTTCCGGTAAATAATTTTTCAGGCAGCACATCCACAGATACCTGCAGCGTATTGCCTTCTTTAAATTTTTGCACTGCTGATTCCGGAACATTTACGGTTAGCTTTAACCTGCTGATATCGGTAAGCTGTAATAAGGGTACACCGGGGCCAACTACAGTGCCAACTTCTACCAGTTTTTGGGTAACTACCCCGCTGAAAGGAGCTGTAATAGTAGCTTTGCTGATTTGTTCCTGCAACTGTTGTTTTTGCAATTTAGCACTGCGTAATGCCAGTTCCGCTTTTTCTAATTGCACCCCTTGTATAGCATCCGCTTTTAACAAAATCTCATATCGTTTTACATCCTGGCTGTATCCGTCAATCTGTACCTGGGTAGATTGTACCTGTATTGAAAGTAATGAAACATCGAGGCTTGCAACAACAGTACCGGTTGAAATGAAGTCACCTGCATCATAATTCAGGCGAAGGATTTTTCCCGGCATTTCTGCCATGATTTTTCCTTCCCTGAAAGGTTCAAATGTTCCGGTATACTGTATGGTGCCGGATAACAGTTGTTGCCTCACTGTATCGGCAGTAACCAATATGGGTTGTTCTTTATCGTAAGTGTAAACCTTTTCCTGGGTTTCTTTTTTATTACTTCTCAGTTTAATGATTCCGATTGCTACAACAGCAAGAAGTGGAATGATATAAAATAGTTTCTTCATTGTTATTTTATTAAAAGGTTACCTGTTAGTTTTTGTTGTTCCAGTTCGGCCCTGCGTAAAGCAATCAATGCAGCGATATAGTTTTGCTGAGCTTCCCTTACTGTAATGTCGGCCAGTAATACATCGGTAAGTGAAGCCACTCCTTCTTTTTGTTGAAGCAATGTATTTTTATAAATAGTTTGTGCAAAGTCAATCTGCTGTTGAATTGAATTAAGATTTTTCTGTGCATTTGACAATTGATAAATATTATTCAGCTTGTCTACATTGTTTTTAGCTTTCAGCATTTCTGCTTTAACAGTTGCCTTTTCTATTTCAATTTCTTTACCCTTTATTTTATGTTTAGTGGCATTGCCGGTATATAAAGGCATAATAACCTGCACCCCTGCATAACTTAAAGGAAAGAATTTTAAAAAATCATTGGGGCCGGTTTGGGCAAAGCCTGTTGTGCCATAAAAGCCGTTTAGATTTATTACCGGGAGCTTTGATTTGAGTATTGATTTATTTTCAGTTTGTAAAAAACGTATCTGCTTCTCTGCCAGTTTAATTTCTGTAAGCGGATTATCGGGTAATAACTGGTATTCATTTTTACCGGGATTTGACTCTATGCTGATAGTATCATCCGGTAATTTTCCTATCAGGAACTTTAATATGTTTATTACCTGGTAGTATTGATTTTGTACTGTTTCTTTTTGTGTAAGCAGTTGTGAAAGCTGCAAATTAATTTTCTCCACATCGGTTCCCTTTGCCATCTTCTGCTGATACAGCAACTCCATAACCGCCATTAACTTTTTGCTGTTAACAATGTTGCTGTCAATAAAAGATTGCTGGCTGATTAAAATTTGTGCGTTGTAATAAATAGTCGAAACCTCCAGTGCAATATCTTCCTGTGATTTTATTTTTTGAAGACTAACTACTTCTTCTGCTGTCTCTATCGTTTTAATATTGGCCTGCAAAACCGGGTTATACAATGGATAATTCAACTGAACATTGGCATTGATATTATGTGGAACACCAAACTGTGCTTGCTTGTAGGTGTCTGCAGTACCGCCAAATATGGCGGCAGGGAGTAACTGGTAGGGAAGATTGGTATAATACCTGTAGTCAAAGGCTGTATTTATTTTAGGAAGCAGGTTGGCTCTTGCCTCTGCTACTTTTTCTGTTGCCTGCATCAGTTCATACCCGGCTATTTGTACGTTGTAATTATTTTGAACGGCTGAGTCAATACATTGCTGCAAGCTCATTATCTGGTTATACCCCTGTAACGATACTAGTGATAGTAGTAATATAAATAACAGTTGTCTCATGATATTTTTTTGAAGTGAATACTCACACACTTGCTTGGTAAAAAATTACTTTATAAGTAAAAGATCGCTCTCTATTGAGGCCGTTACCCAATGCTTTACGTAGGCCTCAATATTGACATAATCACCGGATGTTAAGATTTCTTTTGTTCCCTTTTCATTTTCAAAAACTACATTTCCGGTTACACAAACCAACAATGCAGGAACCATTGTAACATGCTCTTTTAACAAGCCGCCGGATTTAAGCTGTATAGATATGACTCCTTCTACTGCTGTAAATATTTTTTTAGTTTGAAGGGGCTTATCTTCTTTATGTAAATCTTTCAGGTTCATTCGAAATAGTTTTTAAATGTTAAGAGATATTGCTGCATTTCTTTCAGGCTTTCGGTACTTACATTTCCCTCCTTAAACTTTTCAAGATGTTCTTTAAGAGGCAGCAAGTAATTATGTAATTGATTGTGCGACTGTCCTGTCATAGTGCACTTGTCAAAAATAGTTTTGAACTCAAGTTGTAATGGTTTGTATAATGCTGACAGTGCTGCTTTTCCGGCAATGCCATCCTGTACCAGCGCAAGCATATTGTTGATACCAGTAATAGTTTCAGGATTAGCTTTCCACTTTTTACCGCCATCTAACTCAACTGTGTTTTGTTCTTCTTCATACTGATGGTTGCTTTCAGTTGCTACTTTAGTCATTTCATTTGATTCATGACCTTTATGATCTGTCTCTTTATCTGTACTGTTGTTGCAGGCAACCAACAGAACAAGGGCAACGGGCAATAAATAAAATAATTTCTCCATCACTTGTTTAGTTTTTGTTTGATAATTAAAAAATAGGATGTCATAGCAAAAACTATTGTCAGGGCAATCCGAAACATCATTGCATTGACTGTTTTTGGCTCATAAATACCTCCATTGCTGATGTGTACTTTTAATCCAATAAAAGCTGCCGTAAGAATTACTACAGATAACCCTAATAACCAGGTTGACCATTTTTTTAATTTAATTAAGCCATATGCAGCAATCAGGTATATGATGCTGCTGATAAAATTTGACCATACAATAAATGGTACATAATTGCCCTCCTTCTCCCTGATATTAAAAAGGTCGAAGATTACGGAGGCACTCAGGAATAATGTTAACAAAGCAAAGGCTGATAATGCCACTACGATTGCAGGTAAGATTATTTTTTTCATCACCTTTTAATTAGATTTTTATTAAAGTCAGGATGCTTGTCATCAGTTTATTTCCTTTCAATTTTACATCAAAGGAGAATGCTGCCATACGCCATTGCAGCATGTGTAATCTAAAACTGCCCATAACGATGTGAACCATATCATCTACAGATAAAGTATTTTTAAAGACGCCTTCTTCCTGGCCTTTTTTAATAATCTGTAAAAGGTATTTTCTTTTCACGGCCATTATCTGCATAATGGCATCGTTAATAACTTTGCTTTCTTCCAGCAATCCATCAGAGAAAATAGCCACTAAAAAATGAGGATTCTTTTTAAAAAATTCGAACTGGTTGTTAAACACTTCTTTCAGTTGAAATTCAGGCTTATCAATATTCAACAGACAGTCTTTTAAACGCTTGTCCATGTCGGCAGCTAAATATTGAAGCATGGTAACCATAATTTCCTCCTTGCCGGTAAAGTGCCGGTAAAGTGCTGATTCTGCAAAGCCCATTTTGGCAGCAAGCTTTTTGGTAGTAAGGCCAGCAATACCTGATTCAGTAAGGATTTCACCTGCGGCTGTGATTATTTCTAGTTGTCGTGTTTTAATTTTTGTTTCCATTTTAATTATTTAAGAAATAGTTTGTGTGTTCATCTTCAAAAAAGAAATGCCTAACCAAAAAACGGAGGAAGTCATGGCTATAGCTCCAATCAAAACAAATACAGGAGGTGCACCAAAATAAACTTCTGATAAGATTCCTATCGGCATCAATAAACCTGTTAATGCTAACCATGAAATAGCCTTTATGTTTTTCACCTTATCCCGGAAGTGAAGCAATAAGTACCCGATAAGAATATTGAGGAAAGCAAATAAGTTACCGTGTACGTGTGCAAGCCTAGTTTCAAAGTGTTTACCAGATGAATAGTTAGCTACCCATTCCTCTTTGCCGGGAGCAAAATCTCTCAGGTAAATAAGCAGGAATCCGTAGGCCATAAAAGCCCCCATAGTAAGGAATCCAATGGCGATATTATTTTTACCGTTCATGATTAACTATTTTAGTGTGTGAATATTCACTAACAAAGGTAAATAAATCTTTTTTAACCAAAGTATCTTTTGTTACTTAACCTTCATTCATTTTTAACACAAACCAAAAAACTGTATAAACGAATTGAACAGTACCAGTGGTTTCTATTCAGCTAGCCTTGAATTATGTTATTTGAATAAGTGGAATGTAATAGGAAGATTTGGAATTTACTTTTGTGTAAAGCTGTTTAGTTAACTTCACTTCCTAAATAATATACCGATGAAAAAGGGTACGCTTATTTTACTCGCCTTATCATTTATTGCTGCTTGTAACTATAATGTGCAAAACGAAAAAGATATTGTTGATTATACTGCAAAGGGTGATAGCCTGGTAAAAATTACTTTTGATACTTTGCGCAGCACACTTGTAAAAACTATTGGAGGAAAAGGCCTGGCCGGAGCATTAAGATTTTGTAATACAGAGGCTTTGGCTCTTACAAGCCTTTACGCTTCCGGCGATGTAACTATTACAAGAGTATCTGATAAAAGCAGAAACCCAAAAAATGAGCTTTCCGTGTTAGATAAAGAACAGTGGGATAAATACAAAACCCTGGTGGCGAAGAATGATTCAGTCAAGCCAATTATAGTAATTCAGAATAAGGAAGTAAACTACTACAAACCAATTACGATGCAGGGGATGTGTCTAAACTGCCACGGCACCCCTAAAAAAGAAATTCCTGAAAATTTGTTGGCGGTGATTGATTCTTTATACCCTGCTGATAAAGCAACAGAATATAAGATTGGGGATTTAAGAGGTATGTGGCATGTGGTGTTTAAACAGAAAGATTGATGGTTTAATTTGCTTAATTGTATCAGCAAATTAATGGATAACCCTAATTTGTACTGTAATAATCTTTGCATAAATAAAATCAAATAACCGTAACCTGTTTCTTAATGATTGATTGGCGGCCTGCATTGCTTGCTGCCATTTTGTTTTATCCTCGCCGTAAAGTTCATGCAGCAAAATATCTGAGCGTTGAGTGTGAAATTTTTCATTTACTTCTTTCTTCCTGCGCAGGTAATAGATAAATGGATGCAGTTGCTCGGGATATTTTTGTTGCAAAGTATTTATCCTTTTATATAGCAGTTGGTGGTCAAAGCCTTCCCGTCCGTAATACAATACTGCAGCATGTTTGTCAATAGGGGCTTTTTGCACCACATAAAAAGTATATTCCAAAAAATCTTTAAAAGGTCCGGGAATATTACTTGTTTCGATAGCAGAAAATACGGGTATATCCGCTTCAATCTTCACCATCAGGTTGTCCATTAAACTTACACCGGCACCCATTGTTTGCATGGCCTGGCGATACATTTCGTAATGACTGACCTAATTGCCATCTGCCGCTATATCACTTTCTTCTTTTAATACAAGGCTATTGATTAAAAAGCGAATGTAGGGAGTTTGTAGAGGCCTCCACGGGCAATGTCACTTAGTTAAGAATAATAAGGTTGGCTGCAATTAATGCTTTTATCTACTAAGATTTCTTAAAAGAAGGTAAAACTTAGTAGAGGATGTAAGATAAAAACGGACAACCTTATTACCTTCAATGATGAGAAATCGCTGCATCAGTATTTATCATTTGTTCTCAATCATGTTTTATTCAATTCAACCTATTAAAATGATACCTGCTCATGCCTTCATCACTTTGCTCTGGCACATAAAATCTGTTTTGGGAACACCTGCTTCTGCAATGGCTTTAAACCCACCTTCTACTTCGGTAAAATTGCGGTAGCCACGGCTTTGTAAAATAGATGAAGCAATCATACTGCGGTAGCCACCGGCACAGTGTATAAAAAAATGTTCTTCGGGATTAATATCTTTTATCCAATCGTTGATATATGCCAATGGCCTGTTGTAAGCGTCTTCCACATGCTCGGCTGCATATTCGGTTTCTTTACGAATATCTACTACTTTGTCGTTTCCAATTTCTACAGTACTGGCAAATTCTTTTGCAGTAATTCTGTCCACAACATCTGCTTCTTTACCACTTGCTAACCATGCCGTAAAGCCGCCCTTTAAATGCCCGATAATATTATCAAAACCAACACGGCTTAAACGGGTTACTGCTTCTTCTTCTTTTCCTGCTGCTGTTACCAATAAAATAGGTTGATTAACCTCAACAATTAAGGCACCTACCCAGGGGGCAAAATCACCATCTAAACCTATATTAACCGATTGCGGAATAAAGCCTTTGTAGAAAATGGCATTTTCCCTGGTATCTAAAATTAATGCCCCGGTTTGTTCTGCAGCCATTTCAAAAGCATCGGGCGATAAAGCCCTCATGCCATTGTTTAAAACGGTTTCAAAACTTTCTATGCCTTTTTTATTCATGGCTACATTTAATCCAAAATAGGCAGGCGGCGGTTGCAAACCATCTGTTACCGCTTTAATGAAAGATTGCTTATCAGGTTGGTTCAAGGCATAGTTCATTCTTTTTTGATTGCCCAATGTATCCACCGTTTCTTTCATCATGTTTTTACCACAGGCACTGCCGGCGCCATGTGCAGGATAAACAATTACCTCATCTGCCAACGGCATTATTTTATTATTTAAGCTTTCGTATAGCAAACCAGCCAGTTCTTCCTGCGTCATGTGTGCCGCTTTTTGTGCTAAATCGGGGCGGCCCACATCACCCAAAAACAAGGTGTCGCCACTAAAAATGCAATAGTCTTTTCCGCTTTCATCTTTTAGCAAATAGGTTGTACTTTCCATCGTGTGGCCGGGTGTATGCAATACTTTAATGGTTACATCGCCAATTGTAAATTCTTCATTATCGGTTGCTGCAATAAATTCAAATTCAGGTTTAGCAGTAGGGCCATATACGATAGCAGCGCCTGTTTTTGTTGCCAGGTCTAAATGGCCACTGACAAAATCGGCATGAAAATGTGTTTCAAAAATGTACTTGAGTTTTACGTTATCTTTTTCAAGCCGGTTTAAATAAGGTTGTACTTCTCTTAGTGGGTCAACAATAGCGGCTTCGCCATTGCTGGTTATGTAGTAGGCACCTTGTGCCAGGCATCCGGTATAAATCTGTTCTACGGTCATGATAATTTTTTTATACTGCAAATTTGGGAAATGATTTTCAATGAGATGGTAACATTTGTTGCATACTAAAAACTGCAAAACACATTATTTATTTTCTGCCAGATACTTCTCCGGAGTTTTTAAAAAATCGTCTTTGCATTCTTTGGAACAAAAGCCATAAACCTTTTTCTTATAATGACAGGTGTCTGAAATACCTGCGGTAACCGGCATTCCGCAACTAAAGTCTTTTTTGTTATCTACCATTGCAGGGGTATAAATTGCCTTGTTTTCTGCTGGCGCAGATGACATGCTGTTGCTATCTTTTTGCACTGGCAGTTGCGCATTGCTTTCTTTGGAGGAATTATTACAGGCCATTAAAAACAGGATGGCTATTAAAGCAGGGAATATTATTTTCATAATTTTTATTTTTATTCAGATAATAGCTTCAGGTATTCCGCTGTGTCGTAATCATCCCCGCCATCAATCCTTTTAATTAAATTCCCTTT
>Ga0163154_10003526_pt1 | contig 21551 bp, 17 predicted proteins | sample OliLakLV19MP9P1_FD_148649 | JGI IMG/M metagenome (GOLD analysis project Ga0163154, IMG submission 148649) | Freshwater microbial mat bacterial communities from Lake Vanda, McMurdo Dry Valleys, Antarctica - Oligotrophic Lake LV.19.MP9.P1 | ecosystem: Environmental > Aquatic > Freshwater > Lake >...
GCCAGCGCGCAGTCTTCGACCCCATCCCCCATTCCAGGAGCAATCGCCATGCGCAATAAGAAAGAGCCAGCCGCCAAGCCAGCCGTCGACCAACCCAAGGATCTTGAGGCCAAGAAAGATCCAAAAGGTGGTTTGCTGCCGGCGGTGCAGAAGGTGCGTGAAGCGGCTTTCAGCGGCGGCGGCTGATCTTGGTAGTCGACGCTTCTCCCTCACAAGCAGGAAAAGCGTCAGCGCACAGCGCCGACCCACCAGGACCTGAGCCTTTGGTGGGTTCGATCTGTGATCGAACGATTCTCCCCCAGCCTGCAGGAAAAGCGTCAGCACACAGCGCCGCCCCAGCGCCTAAGCCTTTGGTGGGTTCGCAGGCATCGGCGGTTATGACGAATCGCGCTTGGCCGCCGAGGACATCGCCTTCCTGTGGCGCCTGAAACGCTTAAGGCCACTCGCGCCGACAGCGCTTGTTGCGCCTGCTCGACTGCAAGGCGATCGCCTCGACCCGCAAGTTTGATCGCTACGGCGACTGGCACTACTTCACACAAATGCCGGCGATGGCAATCAAGTCGATGGGAACAGGCCGCTCACTAACCGATTTTGCGCGCCGCTATTGGTACGAGGATCGCTGAGCAGGACGAGTCGGTGGCCTGTGGAATACCGGAGAACGCTTCAATTGCCTGCCGACGCTGCGCTTGTGCGCACTGGAGATTTCTAATCATCCTAGAAACCTCAGTTGACCACTTCTAGTCACCCATAGCACCATGATTATTTTAGCTTTTTTCAGCAATTTCGCTCTTTCACCCATTGTGTGAGTACGCTACGGGGTAGATTGCACGGTTCTGGCTGCGCATGGCTGCGTTGCAACTCGTTGGAATGGAACAACCATTCCTGCTCATTGCGCTTATGCCTGCACACCCATAACCGCCCTCTCTACCCCGTCCAACTGAGGTTTCTAGGATAATGGACAATCATTTGCTTTCGAAAGAGAGTTTTACATCACCAGAGCGGTTTGAAATCGCGGGACTGGATGTTCCTTATGGCGCGTCGATCGTTTCGCGCGTGTTTATATTAAGCGGCGAAGTGGTTGCGAAAGTCCATGAGTTCGAGATTGTGGATACACCGTCTTGAACCTCTGTGCAGATTGACGTAAAACGCCATGCTGACAATCTTGGCTTTGGCGCATATCTGAATCATTCCTGTAGTCCCAATGTCTTTTTTGACGTTGAGTTGATGGTCGTTGTTGCGCTGCGTGACATTGCCCAAGGTGAGGCTTTAGCCTTTTTCTACCCGTCAACGGAGTGGGAGATGGCGCAAGCTTTCGACTGTTGGTGTGGGAGTTTGAACTGCCTTAAGACGATCTCTGGGGCCGGGCAAATTTCCGCTGACGTATTGAAACGCTACCGTCTCTCGCCGCACATCACTGCACTTGCAAGGTTGAGCCAATGTTGAGGCTGTCTAAGGGTCTTAAGTTTTCCCCACTTGCCGGAGCGGCCCGGGAACTTTCTATCGTACAAACTTTCCATTTTCGTTTCTAGGAGTAATGGCATGCGCTCGTCGTTGGGTAAAGATGAGCCAGCGCGTGCATGGCTCGCGGGCTTGTTTTTTAAGGCAAGAAGTCGGGCTGGGCAATTTGTGATTCTTGCGTTTTTTGTTATTGCAGCGACTTCATTTCCTTACGTCGTGTCCACTTCACTGTTTCTGGCCCACGCCGGCGCCAGCGCGATCCCGGTCTATTACATGTTGTTCGCTGTAGTAGCCATTCCTCTTTCGCTTGGTTTTTCTAGCATCATTGACCGCTGGCCACGGCATTACACACTGCTGGGGATGTTACTGTTGCTAGCTCTGGTCACGTTGGTCGGCAGTATTGGTCTCGGTGACCGGGTGGAAGGTTATTACGCGCTTTACTTGGGCGTCAGCGTGCTGGAGGTGTTGACTACTGGCGTGTTTTTTGTGTTGTTCGCTGATTACTTTACGGTTACCGAAGCCAAACGTTTGAGCGGGGCAGTCGCACTGGCGATGGCCTTGGGGGCACTGACGGGAGGCGGACTGGTTGGCGTCCTCACGACGGTCGCAGACATTCAATCGCTACTGTTTGTTTCGCCGCTGCTGGTCGCTGCGGCTGCAATGTTGGTACTTTGGGTCACCCGCCGGCAAACTCCCCTTGACGAGGCATCGTCAGCACCCGAGGTTGGTCTTCTGGAAAGTCTTCGAGATCTTCCGGTCATGGCAAAACGCTACCACATTGTGGGTTTGATGGCGCTTGCTGTGTTTTTGAATATTTCCCTGCAGTGCGTAATGGAGTACCAAGCATTTTCCATTTACGCCAAATACTATCCCGATGAAAATGCGCTCGCCTCGTTTCTCGGCATCGTCTACGCGGGCATGGGGTTATTCGGTGTTGCTCTGGTTTTTTTTGTAACCAATCCGTTGATTCCCCGCCTGGGTGTCGCGCAAATGAACCTTGTCGTTCCGAGCGTCAATGTTACGACCTTGAGTATGCTCGCACTATCGTCGAGCCTTCCTCTGGGTGTGCTCGCGCACGTCAATTATTCACCCTTGGAGCGCAATGTCGGCACGCCCGTTTTCGCCCTGACTTACAACGCAGTGCCGCACCGTTTCATCGGGCGAGTGCGGATGGCAATTGATGGCGTGATGTATCCGCTTGCATTGGCAATTTCAGGTCTGCTGCTCAAGCTCACTGAAAATCTTCTCTCTCTACAAGAGATCGCCCTCGTAGGAGCAGGTGTCGCCTTATTATTTTTGCTGGTGCAGTGGGGTGTCGGAAAGCAGTATGTCCGCGGTTTGACACAGCTGATGAGTGATGGTGCGGTAAACCTGGATATTGCCGGGAAGGGACTAAAAGTTCCCGAACACTACATGCAAGACATCCGCGCCATGATCGCAAGCAGGAATCGAGACGAAGTAACTTTAGGCCTGGAACTGGCTTCTCGCTGTGACCTGGCATTGTCTGTGAACGATTTCAACATGGCATTGCCGGTTGTAACTGCGAAAGTCGGTCGTCTGGCTCTTGCTTCATTTGTAGCGTCCGAGAAAGCCCGTGCGCAGGAAATGCTATGGCAGCTTGTGGATGTCAGCAAAGGCATCGTCTTGGTCCGCACCCTTGAAAGCATTGCGGTGAGCGGCTGGGACACCAAACGGGACCGCTTTTTCGAATTCAAAAAGAGTGAAGACGAGACTCTGCGAGCCATCACATTGGCATGCTCAGTTGATGAGGATCCTGCGGGCGTTGGGTTGTCTTTAGCCCAGATGTCTGAAGAGTCAGTTTTGTCTGCAATCTATGTCGTTGGCAGGCATCCTTTCGAACGCAATCGACTGCCTCTGTTGGTACAACTGAGCACACATTTGTCGCCGCTGGTGCGGGCCGAAGCTTTGGCTTTGGCAACGGAGGGAGCCCCTGTCGCCAACACCAGCTTGCTTGCTTGGGGTTGGCGTGGCTGGGCAGATACCGACGGTCGCGTGCGTATGGAAGCGGGTCGACTATTAGCGCGTACATCTGAAGAATCTGCGTTATTTAAGCTGTGTGAGGCGGCCTGTCGCGATCCCTTACGTGAGGTTCGTCATGCCACGCTGTTGGCGCTCGGTGAGCGCGGAGCTTGTATGGCAGACATTCTTTCGCAGCGTTTGCGCATCAGTGACGCTGATATCGCGACCGACTTGATAGCGGGAATCGGGATGCTGGGAGCAACCGATGCAGAATCGATTCTGTATAGCTTCCTTGCCGATTGTGTGTTCCCCGATGTAGCACGCAATCTAGCCCTGTCTGAACGCATGCCGTCAAATCGCCGCGGATGGCAGGCGCTGGAAATCGTCATCTCGGACAACAATTCAAGAGCCATACGTCTGGTGCTGAGTGCCTTGAGCGTACTCGGTTGCAAGAGAATTCTGGGTCTGGTTCGCACCGCCTTGATCATCGGTGAGCCACGAGCACGTTCGCAAGCAATAGAAACACTGTCTTCGCTAGCGCACCGACGTTTTGCGCTTCCTTTGGTTCCTCTTCTGGAGGCAGGCAATGCAATACCTGTACGCCCCGAATTCAACATTGCAAACGCACGGGCGTTACTCATCGAAGCGAGTGCCAGTACGGATGCCTACCTTCGCGCTGCTGCTGTGTTGGCTTGGCATGCGGAATTTGCTGGTATCCCGGATGGCATGGCGTCTGACCCCTCTGCATTCGTTGCGGCGACGGTCCGCTCGCAGATACAGGGCTTACATGGGTACCACAAGGATGCAGTCATGAATCGTTTGGTGTTTCTCAAGTCGGTCGCTTTGTTCAGCGAGATGAGTCTTGACCATCTCCTTGCCATCGATGAGATCATGACGAGGGAATCCTATTTGCCCGGCGAGGCTATCGTTCGAGAAGGGGATGTGGGCAGCAAGCTCTACATCGTCTTCCGTGGCTGTGTAGCGGTGCGAAAACGCGGAACGGACGCCAACGAGTCTGAGCTCGCACAACTTTCGTCGGGCCAACTATTTGGAGAGATGGCGCTGTTTGACAATGATCGCCGGTCGGCCACCGTGGTAGCCATCGTGGAGACCGAGCTACTTTCAATTGACAGAGATCGTTTCCATAGTCTTGCCTATCAAAGACCCGAGATACCCATGCAAATCGCTAAGGTCCTGGCGCAACGGCTGCGCGCCGCCAATTCCTGAGTCCAGTTTTGAGGATCGGCGCCAACGACGAATTAACCTAGCAGACTGTGGGAGCGAGCTTGCTAGCGATCGGTGCGCCGTGGCTGCCGGGCTGCTTCGCGCTGACACTGGCCTGGAGCTGGCGCCAGCGGAAGCGATCAGACCCAATCGCGGGCCAACGCTCGCCCATCGGGTCACTTTGAGATCGGCAAAGCAGGCTGCGGGCTAGAAAACCGAAACGGTAGCGGAGCATGCTGCGCTGCACTGACGCTGCGGAGGCTGAGATGGTGGTCGTGGACGCATGGCAGGCGGGCGGCGAGTGGATTGAGCTGCGTGGTAATCGGATCTTTGTGCGCGCGAGCGGCGCGGGCGAGGACTTGCTGATGATCCATGGCTTTCCGACTTCTTCTTTGGACTGGCATGCGCTGGAAACTCGGCTGCGTCTCCGCTTTCGGGTGATTTCCTTCGATATGCTTGGATTTGGCTTGTCCGACAAACCGCGCGACGGCGACTACCGCATCGCCGCGCAGGCCGACCTGGCCGAGGGCGTGCTGGCTCACTTCAAGGTGCAGCGCTGCCGGGTGCTGGCGCACGACTATGGCGATACCGTGGCGCAGGAATTGCTCGCTCGCCAGAATGAAGGGCGTTGTGTCTGGTCGCTTGAGCAACTGTGTTTTTTGAACGGGGGTTTGTTTCCCGAAGCGCATCGACCGCGGTTAATCCAGCGTTTGCTGGCGTCTCCGTTGGGTGATTGGATCGCGCGACTGACCACCTACGCCCGCTTTGCCGCCAATATGCGGCAGATTTGCAAGTTACCTATTCCCGATGACGATCTGCGCGCGCAATGGGCGCTGATGCAGCGCCAGCAAGGGGTGCGGGTGATGCCGAAGTTGATCGGTTACATGGCGGAGCGCCGCCAGTTCCGCGCTCGCTGGGTCGGTGCCCTGCGCACGGCGAAGACACCATTGCGCCTGATCGACGGGCTGGCCGACCCGATTTCTGGCGCCAATATCGTGCAGCGCTATCGCGAGCTAGTGCCGCACGCAGATGTCGTTGAATTGGCGCAGGTCGGCCACTATCCGCAACTGGAAGCCCCTGATGCAGTGACGGCGGCGTTTCTCGAGTTCGTCGGCGCGCGGCGCTAGCCGGGGAAGATCCTGATCGCCGCGGCCAGTCACGACCATCCACACCACTCCGTTGCGCGCAACTTTGCTCAGGCGGCGCGCAGCAGCGTCACCGATGCCTTCTTCTACGCCGCTGCCGTGCTCGGTTTTTGCAACGCTGTCGTGCTGCTGATTAAGCGTGCCGCGCGGACCCAGTTCCGCGTCCATGCGCAGATCGAACAACAGATTTCGGAACTCAAGTCTTTACCCATCTACTGCTGGCCGAGGTGGTGGCGAAAGACGCTGTACGCTACGACACGCAGATTGGCCAATTGCTGCCAAAGTCAGTGCAGCCGCGTAATCCAGGCGTTGCGAGAATCACCCTAGAACGCCTCGCGACCCACCACAGCGGTCTGCCGCGCCAGACGGCCAACCTCAAGCCCAACAACACGCTTGATCCCCGACCATGGCGACCGATCTTGACCATTCGCCCCGGCTAGCGCTGCGCTCGTCGTGGCAACAACAGCATCCAAGGCGTTCTAGCAGCCTGTCGGACTTTCCTCGCGAGTGCGCCGGAAGTCCTTTGGCGATCTTTTTTTACTCATTCTCGGATTGTTTTTGAAGGCTCCGGCTCTACTTCCGAGTCTGCGCTATGCCAAAAGGCCGTCCGGCGGGCTGCGCGTCTGGACGGTGTCTGCGCTGCGACGCTTAAGCATGGAAGAGCCATTGCCTGCGCGCCGCGCCTTGCAGCCGTCCAGCCTCACATCGCATCTCACGCGCAAAGCCCGACAGGCTGCTAGGTTTAACCACTTGCAGAGCCGCGAGCAAAAAGCCGCGGAGCCGGAGCAGTACTCGGCGTTAAGGCGTCTGCAGCGAATCGTGTTTCTGTCGCATTCGCAGGTTCAAACTAGCCTGTAACAGCGCCCAGCCGGGCAGCTGGTGAAGCGACTGTAAATCTTGGTGGCTCAGCATCGAGGCACTCCACTCGTCATGGTTCAATGCGACCTTGAGTGCAGCCAGTGCTGCGTCTAATTGCCCGGTACGCGCTAGATAGTGCGCGCGCGTCAGTTGCAATGTGGCCTGGTCGAGCACACAGGCCGCGGCGGCGCAGCGCGGGTCAAGTGCCAGCGCCTGAGCGTAGTGCTGCGCGGCTGGCCCAAATTGCGCCAAGTCAAGCTGAATCATCGCCAGCAGGAGCTCTGAAGCTGATTCATTGAGCGCATTCTTCGATGCATTCGCAAGCGCCAGAACTTGCGCGGCGGACTGGCTTGCCGCTGTGAAATCGCGCAGACCACGCTGGGCGAGCGCTAGTCTGCGCGTTGAAATGAGCCGCTGCTTGAGCGTGCTCGGATTATCAGGCATCAGTGCCAATAGCCCTTGTAACAGCGAAGCTGCCTCCCCGTAGCGGCCCCGCTCAAGCAAAATCTCAGCCTGCGTGCCGGTGTGTACAAAGCTGCGCGCGCTATTTTGCCCCAGAGTCTGTTGCAGAAGCGCCTGCGTTTGATTCAACAGGGTATCAGCCTCGTTCAGCTGCCCCAATCGCAGCCGCACCGAGGCCTCGTTGTGCATGCTGTCGGTACGAGCGGGGTGCGTTTTTGGGAAATTTATGTCCTCATTCGCGCGCGCTTTTTGAATCAGCTCAAGTGCAGAGTGTAGATCCCCAGCCTTGCGCTGCATCAGGCCCATATTGCTGTAGAGGGTCGAAAAATTGGGGTGATCTTTGGGCAACAGTTGCTCAAACAATCTGCGCGCTTCCTCCATGTTGGCGGTGGCGAGTTTGCGTTCACCCAGGTCACTTTGCACGATTGAAAGATTGAGCAGGGCGCCAGCTAGGTGTTCTGTGGGTTGGGTGCTGAGTGAGCTTTGTAGCGCAATTACTGAGCGGTAGGCTTCTTCTGCCTCTGCTAGTTTTCCGCTGCGCCGCAGCGCAATCGCCTTGTTGTTCAGCGCGCGCATGCCCTGCGCACTGCTTGCCAAGCCGGCTTGCAGCAGAACATCGTATGCGGCGCCGTGGCGCTCAATCGCCAGCGGGTAATCGCTTTTGCGATCGCGAGCGATGTCGCCCAGCTGATCCAGCACATAAGCCAGCCGCTTGGCTTGGGTGGGTTGTTCTTGCCGGCGCGCAGCGAGGGCTTCAATTAGCAGCGTTTCGGCGGTGTTGTAGTCACCCAGTGCCCAGGATGCTTCGGCCAGATTTTCTAAGACCAGCATGCGCACAGTCGGTGCCAGCAGGGGCGCGTTTTTTTGATCTTGCAGCTGAGTCACGCCGCGCGCCAGCAAATCGCGCGCACTCGGATCGCGTCCAGGTTCATTGCGCGGGTTTGCGGCCTTGAACAAGCCCAGCATGAATTGAGTTACTGATTCGGCCTGCGCTTGCGCCAATTGGGCCTGGTCGGCAGCGCGTTGCGCGCGCACATAACCATGCGCAGCCAAGGCCGAGCCGACCAAAACGGCTCCTATTGCAATGCCGGCCGCGGTGGCGAAAGCGCGATTGCGTTTTGCCCACTTGCGCAAGCGGTAGCGCCAATTCGGCGGCGTGGCTAAGACAGGTTTGTCGGCCAAGTAGCGGCGTAAATCCGCGGCAAATTCCGATACGCTGATGTAGCGCTGATCGCGGTCTTTGGCCAGCGCCTTGAGCACCACTGCATCCAAATCACCGCGCAGCCGCCGCGCCCACTCCGCGCTCGACAGGGAGCCTCGGTCTTTGCGCTGCACCTGCACGAGCTGGCTCGGTTTGGCAGTTTCCTCCTCGCGGATGCGCCGGCACATCTCGTCGAATGCGAAGCTGCGCAGCTGCGCCACGCTCAAGGGCAGCTCGCCAACCAGCAGTTCAAACAGCACCAAACCCAATGCGTACACATCGGAGCGTGTGTCGACGTCCACTGCGCCCAAGCTGGCCTGTTCCGGGCTCATGTATTCCGGCGTACCCAGCAGTTCGCCAAACCGTGTCGACAGCTGCGCATCGTCTGCGGGTATTTGCCTTATGGCTTTGGCGATACCGAAGTCGATAATGCGTGGCTTAGCGCTGCCGTCTTGCGCGGTGCTAACCAAGATGTTGCTGGGTTTAAGATCGCGGTGGATGACGCCCTTTAAATGCGCGTGTTGCACGGCCTCGCAAACCGGCAACAGCAGCTCAATACGCTCGCGAAACCCAAGGTTGTGCGACTCCACCCAGTGCGCGATCGAGATGCCATCAACCAGCTCCATGGCAAACCAGGGGCGGCCGTCGGAGTGCGTGCCGGCATCCAGTATTCGCGCGATGTTTGGATGGTCCAGCAGCGTGAGGGTTTGGCGTTCGGCCATAAATCTAACCAGCGCCCGCTCGTCGGAAAGCCCGGTGCGCAACAGCTTAATGGCAACGCGGCGTTGCACGGGCGCCACTTGTTCGGCCTCGAATACTTGGCCCATGCCCCCTTCGCCAATTTTGCGCAGCACCGTGTAGGGGCCGATCACGGCCGGATAAGAGGGTGTGCCGGCAAGCTGCTGAGCAGCCTGTGCAAAGTGATCCAGTGCGCGCTCAGCGGCTGCAATTTGACTCGACTGACCAAACAGCGCGGCCAATTCTTGGTGCAGGCTCGGTTCCTCTTGCGCGAGCTGATTCAGGCGCGTCAACCGGGTCGCATCATCCAAGTCAACCCATTGATGAAACAAAGTTTCTAGCCGACGGTAGCGCTCAGTTTGAGTCATGGCTGCTGGTTTTCAGATTGACGACCAGCCAGCGTTTTGCGAAGCGCCAATCGCGTTCAATGCTGGTGATCGACACGCCCAGAATGTGCGCAATCTCGTCCATCGACGCGCCCCAAAACACGCGCAGGCGCACCACATCAGCCTTGCGCGGGTCCAGTAGTTGCAATTGCTCCAGCGCTGGCGGCACGCAGGCTAGGTCCAAGTCCGTTTCTAAATCTGGTTCAACGACCACCTCAGACCAGCTCACGCGTTCGAATGCGCCGCCGCGCTTATGCGCTTGTCGTGCGCGGTGGTAGTCGATCATGGCGTGCACCATGATTTGCGTCGCGTAAGCAAAAAATTGGCCGCGGCTGATAAAAACCTGGCGCTGACTGAGCACTTTCAGCAGCGCATCGTGCGCAAAGATGCGCGGCTCCAGAGTGAGGCCGTGCGCGCCCCCGCGGCGCGCAAACTCCCGTTCTGCAATACGTTCGAGTGCTTGAATGACCGCCGCGGCGACTCGCTCGTCGGAATGTGCTTGGCCGCGCGAGAGCTCGCGCAGCAGCAGCGTAATGGGTTCGCTATTCATGTGTTTTTGGTGCGCCAGACAAGGCTTGAAATTAATAGGGATTAGTAGCCTATACGCGATTGCCGCGCATAACCCGTCATGGTTGCGGCACGCGGAACCCATAGCGCCGTCCAATGGAGGGTTTCACTGAGCATTCTTCGTATGCCTAAGGGACAGCCAGTAATCACTAGGATCGCACGCCATGTTCATTGAAACATTTGCACTTAGGATCACCAGAGGGCTTCCCAAGCTAGCGAGCTTGCATCGCGTTCAGAGAACGAGAAAGTGGCGCGCGTTACTCATCGGGGGCCTGTTGTTGAGTGCCGGGGCAGCCGCCGCGATCGAACAGTGCGCACTGAGCATTACCCAGCAGGGCCAAGGTCCGGTACGCACCACAGAAACCTACTCTGGTGGGGGCGAATCGCTACTGTTAGTGGGCGAGGGCTCGGTGCTGTCGATTTACAACGTCGCCAATCCGAGTGCGCCAATGCGGCTGGGTGCGATCACCCTGTTCGGGCCGGTTAGACACATTGCGATCAACAGCGTTGGTAACTTGGTTGCAGTGTCGGACGCAAAAAACAGCATCCGTCTTATCAATGTGGCAAATCGCAGCGCGCCGGTGCTGCTGAGCCAGTACGTGGTGCCGGAAGGCCGCATCCCGCGCGGCTTGGCGATTGATGGCAACACCCTGTATGCCGCGATTTCGCCAGCTGGGCTATCGGCGATCAACATTGCCAACCCATCGGCGCCATTACTGCGCGCCCAGGTGCTGAGCTTGGGCACGGATTTTGTGTTCGACGTAAAAATCTCCGGCAATCGCGCCTTCGTGGCCGATGATCTGGAGGGCGTGACGGTTTGGGATGTCGCAAACCCGAGCAACATCACCGCGCTGGCGCACTATCCGGCGGCGACGGGGGCATCACATCTGTTCATTAGCGGCACGCGCGCCTATGTGGCGCGGCGCAACTTGGGCTACGACATTCTGGATATTTCTGCCAGCGGCGCACCCACGCTGTTGGGTTCGATTGCCCAAATCGGCAGCTACTCCCACGGCGCCTTGGCGAACGGACATTTGGTCACAGCGGCGGGATCGGGCGGCATACGCGTCTTCAATATTGCCAACGTGGCGAGCCCGCAGCTGGTCGCCACAGTGAGCGATCAGGTCAACGTTAATGGCGTCAGCGCCCTGGGTAACCAAGTCTTTGTGCCGCTGGAAACCGCCAGCACGATTGGCTTTCGCAGCTATAGCGTGAGCAATCCGGCAAGCCCCGTTACGCAAAGCTCTGTGGCGCTGCGCGGCCGATCCGAGGTGCTGGCGGCTGCCGGCAATCGCGTCTACGTGCCGCAGTCTCCGCGTGGTTTGGCGGTATTCGATAACGCGACCGCCAGCCGCGGCGCACTCTTGGGCACGTTTGATGCGGTAAATATCAGTAATGCAACGGCCATCGGCAGCACCGTGTTCGCCGCCAGCGTTGTAGATGATGCAACGACTTTGCGCGTATTGAACGCTGCCAACCCGGCCAGTATCAGCGAGCTAACCTCGCTCGCGATGCCCAACTTCATTTTCAATATGGCCGTTGATGCCAACCATCTGTTCGTCGTGATGCCGGAGTTCGGGGTGCGCATTTATGACGCCACCAATCCCGCCAACCTGATTCTGCGCGCAACCTGGCAGCCGCCAGCAGGTATTCCGCTGCGGGTCATCGCCAGCGGCAATCGCGCCTACATTGGCGGCAATGATCGCGTGTGGGTGTTAGACATCACCCAGCGCGACGCGCCAGTGCTGATTGGTCAGCTTGCGAGCAGCGCAGCCACCCGAGGCATGGCGCTGGCCTTCCCCTTTTGGTATGTCAGCGACGGCACCGACAATATTCGCGTGCTCAACGTGGGCAATCCAGCGTCGATCAACGTGGCCGCGACGCTCAACATTCCAGTCAGCCTCAATCTTGGCCTCGCCCTCTCCGGCGCGCGCCTGTACGTCGCAGCCGGTCCTTTCTGGGGCACAGTGATTGTCGACATCAGCAATCCCTCGGCACCGCTGCGCGTCGGCAACTTGCCCACCGCAGACACCGTCGTCGACGTCGCCTTTGCCAACGACACGCTGATCGCTGCCGAACGCGACAGCGGCGTGCGCTTTCACCATTGTCCATCTACGCTGTTTAGTGATGGTTTTGAGTGAGTGCGCCGATTGCACCTGCAGGCGCGCAAAATTCGTCAGCAGCTTGCTGTTGCGTCGACCCATCGCGCTTGGGATGATCGCGGGCTGATGGTCAGCGCTATTGCAGCTTTGCTCCTTTGATCGCCACTGAGTACTTCTGTCAAATGAGTCCTGAATTTGAGACAGCCTTTGTCGGCTTGCGAGACCTATTGCTCCGCGCCGCCCCCGGCATGATCGTTGCTCGCGATGCGGTCGGCGATCTGATGCTGCAAACGCCGGAAGTCGATCCGAAAACGGGGGAGCCGACTTTTTTTGCGGCGGTAATGGCGAAAAAGGCGTACGTCGCCTTTCACCTGATGCCGCTCTATTACCACCCCGAGTTTTTAGTCGAGCTCTCGCCGCAGTTGACTAAGCGACGCCAAGGCAAGACTTGCTTTAATTTCAAGCGGCCAGACACTGCCCTTTTCGCTGAGCTGGAAACGCTAGTCGACCGCGTTGTGTCAGCCCCGAAGGGCTAATTCACGCGTGTGACGACTTTTGATTCCGGGCCCTGCGCTCCGCTGGGCCTTGCACTGTCCCGATGTGCGCCCTCGCCGCTATTCAAAACCATCGGCAAAGATGAGCTCTTGCTGCCCACTTGCCGCAGGACAGGTCAAGCCCCACGCAACCGGTGCTAGTGGCGTACCGTCACTGGCGATTTGCCCACAGCTCAGGCGCGCGGTGCTCTGCTGTGCGGTGCGGGTACAGCGCATGGACCGAGTCGTTCGGATCAAGCAATGCGCCGTAGCTTGCGTCAAGGCTGCCGTCTGCATTCAGGCGCGCGATGCGGTTGCGCAGCGAGACACCCGTAAAATCGCCGACGATGACGATGCGCCCGTCGGCCTGCACACTGAGATCGCGCACCGCGCCGTTGAGCGCGGGCGGGACAAAACTCGGGTCCCCAGTGCCGTCCGGATTCAAACGCCGCAGATAGAACTTTGCGCCACCTTGACTGGTGAAATTGCCGCCCAACAAAATGCGCTGATCTGGCAACACCGCCAAGGCGTAGCCTTCGTCCGCTGCACCCGATGCGGCGAAGAAAAAACTGGGATCGACGCTCCCATCGGCGTTCAGGCGCAGCACCGGGCCCTGCGCGCTGGGTGCGCCTATCCTTCGGATGGATCCCGTGACCAAGACTTTGCCATCGCGCTGTCGTGCCAGTGCCAGCGCCAAGCCGGTCAAGTTGGTGGGCACGAAATTGGGCACCACATTGCCATTGGTCATCAGCGCAACGCGAGAGCGGTTTGGGCCGTTGACCTGAGTAAAGTTGCCGCCGACGTAATACAAGCTGGCGTCGTCCACCAGCGCCAAGGCCGTCACTTGGCCATCGAACTGCGGCGCTAAGCTGACCACGTTTGATCCATCGTTTTCCAACAGGACCACACTGCTGAGTGCCTGGCCATTGACGGAATTCAAGCTGCCGCCGATCAACAGGCGGTCATCGCTGGTGGGTGCGATCACGCGGATCAGTCCAGCCGGGATGACGGTATTGAACTCCGGGTCCAATCCACCGTGCCCGAGCAGGCGGGTTAAACGCGTCGCCGATTGCCCGTTCACTTGGGTAAAGCTGCCGCCAAACAGCAGCTTGCCGCGCTGATCCACCTCAACGGTGAGCACCGGCCCGTTGAAGTCGGGGGCGAACTCATCATGGATCGACACCGGCTGCGCCTGCACGATGCTGATAAGGAAAATGCAGAAGAAACCCACTCCCAAAGCGCGTGACAGCGCCGCAAAGGCGCGCCATCGCGAGTTGCTAGCCGTGATAAGCGTATTCAAAGATTTTGGCATCAGGCTGGACATTGCGCGCCCCGCTTTCGGTCTATGTTCGCCTTGTCATACGGTTTTTCGAGGGGCAAACCCTTCTGACAATGCAGATCTTGCGCGCACCGGTTCGGATCGCAGTGGCCTGTTGATCGACCCTTCATCGTCCCGCGACTAGAAATTCGCGTTCCAGGTCATTGCCTGGGCCCCGGTCGCGCGGGTTCCGCCTTCATTGGGCCGGAACCTCGCTGTGCTAGCAGCCTGTCCGACTTTGCGCGTGAGATGCGTTGGGTGGCTCCGAGCGGCTGCAAGGCGCGGCGCGCAGCCAATGGCTCCTCCGTTGGGGTCGCAGCGCAGACGCCGTTGCGACGCACAGCCCGCCGGACGGCCTTTTGGCAGAGCGCAGACTCGAAAGTAGAGCCCTAGCCTTCAAAATCAATTCGAAAATGGGTAATGATCGCCAAAAGGACTCCCGGCGCACTCGCGAGGAAGGTCCGACAGGCTGCTAGGCGCGTCGCCACAGGACAAGCAGCAGTTTGCGCGCCTCCTCCAGCCACAAGGTGCTCGACGCGATGGCGGCCGACCACAGCCAGTCGCGTGGGGTAAGGTCAACGGTGTCAAAAATGGCCTGCGCCGGCGCCCAGTGCACGGCAAGGGCTTGCAGAGAAATCACGACGACCAGCGCCGACCACAACTTGCCATTGGCGAAGAACTGGCGGTTGAACGCTGAGCCGAACTCGGCGCGCGCATTGAAAATATTGAAGAACTGGAACAACACGAAGGTGGTGAACGCCAGCGTCACCGCGTAAGGGTGGCCGCCATGGCGCGCACCCCACCAATAGGCGCACAGCGTGCCCACTGCCATGGTCAAGCCGTACAGACCCAGCCGCCAGAGGCGCGCGCCGGTGAGGATGTGGGCATCCGCGGCGCGCGGCGCGCTGGTCATGATGCCGGGACGGGCCGGTTCAACGCCCAGCGTCATGGCCGGCGGCCCGTCCATGATGATGTTGACCCACAGGATCTGGATCGCCGTGAACGGCGTCGGCAGACCCACCAGCGGCGCCCCGAGTACCGTCAATATGGCGCCGATATTGGTGGACAACTGGAAGCGCACGAATTTGATGATGTTGTCGTAGATGGTGCGCCCTTCCTCGATGGCGTGCACGATGCTGGCGAAGTTGTCATCGGTGAGCACCAGCGAGCCTGCATCCTTGGCGACCTCGGTGCCGGTGATGCCCATGGCCACGCCAATGTCAGCGGTCTTCAAAGCCGGGGCGTCGTTAACGCCGTCGCCGGTCATCGCCACCACATGGCCGCGCGCCTTGAGTGCCTCGACGATGCGCAGCTTGTGCTCGGGCGACACGCGAGCAAAAACGCCAGCGCGCTCGACTAGATCGCCGAGCGCGGCGCCGTCAAGCGTTTCAATCTCGCGACCCTCGTGTACTTCGCCAACCAAACCGATCTGGCGCGCAATGGCGGCGGCGGTTGCGCGGTGATCGCCAGTGATCATTTTCACCGCAATGCCGGCCGCCTGGCACTCGCGCACGGCTTGGCGCGCTTCCGGACGCGGCGGATCAATCATGCCGACCAGCGCAATCAGGGTCAGATCCTCGCTCCAGCGCATCAGGTCGCCAGCCGGATCGAATTCGCTGGCCGCAATCTCGCGGCCGGCCAGCGCAAGCACGCGCATCGCATCGTCGGCAAGCGCCGCGTTCTCGGCCGCGAAAGTCGCGCGCAGCGCATCGTCGATGGCGACTAGACCACTGGCGGAAATAAAATGGGACGAGCGGGCGATCAACACATCCGGGGCGCCTTTGATCCACATGCGGACGAAGCTACCGTCGTGGTGGAAAGTGGCCATGAACTTGTGCGCCGAATCGAACGGGATTTCGGCGATGCGCGGACTGTGTTCCGCCAGCGCCTGCGCATCTAGGCCGGCCTTGGCGGCCAGTGCCAGTAGTGCTCCTTCGGTGGGATCGCCGATCAGCTCGCCATTGCTAATGCGACTGTCCGCGCACAGCGCAGCGGCGGTCAGCAGCGGCGGCCAAGCCGGTGCGCTATGGCCGTCTGCGGGCGTGATCTCCCCGGCGCCATCGTAGCCAGTGCCGCTCACGTCAAAGCGACGACCCGCGCAGAACATCCGCCGCGCCGTCATTTGGTTCATGGTCAGCGTGCCGGTTTTGTCGGCACAGATCACCGTTGTGCAACCCAGGGTTTCCACCGCGGCCAGCTTCTTGACGATGGCGTGGCGCTTGGCCATCCGGTGCATGCCGAGCGCCAGCGTGATGGTTACCACGGCGGGCATTCCTTCTGGAATGGCCGCCACCGCCAGCGCGATGGCGGTCATCGCGGTTTGCACCAGAGGATCGCCGCGCAGCATGCCGATCACGAAGATCAGCCCGACCACCACCCCAGCAATGGCCGCCAGACGCTTGCCGAGCTTGTCGAGCTGCACCTGCAAGGGCGTCGCGCTTTCCGCGGTGGCCTCCAGCAAGCCGGCGATCCTGCCCATTTCCGTATGCATGCCGGTCGCTGTGACCACCGCCTCGATGCGGCCACGCGTCACCACGGTGTTCATGAAGACCATCCCGTGGCGCTCCGCCAGCGGCGACTGCGCGTCGACTGCGGCGGAGTTCTTGGCCACCGCGTGCGACTCACCGGTCAGCGCGGCTTCCGCCACTTCCGCCGAATGCGCTTGCAGCACGCGCGCATCGGCGGCAATGCGGTCGCCCGCCTCCAGCAACAGCAGGTCGCCGGGCACCAGATCAACGGACGGAATCAGCGCTGGATGGCCCGCACGGCGCACGCGGGCGAGCGGCGCGAGCATGTTCTTCAGCGCCGCCAGCGCCGCCTCGGCGCGGTACTCCTGGGAGAAACCCAGCGTCGCGTTGATCAGCACAACAACGCCGATCACGATGGCATCTTTGAGATCACCGACGGCGCCCGCCAGCAGCGCAGCAGCGATCAGCACGATGACCAGGAAGTTACGAAACTGGTCGACGAACTTGAGCCACGCTGGGCGTGGCGCCTTGCTGGCAAGCCGGTTCGGGCCGTGCGTGGCGAGTCGGCTTGCGGCCTCTGCCGCATCCAGCCCTGCTACAGGTTCGACGCTCAGCGCTGCGGCGACCGCCGCTGCGTGCTGGGCGTGCCAGACAGGCGCGCTGGCGGCGCTCGGAACCAGTGATGCGGCGGACTTGCGTGTGGCCATGCCGGATTACGCTATCAGCAGGAAGTCGGTATCGCAGGCGTACAACAGGAACTGGGTTACGCTGCCGATGATGTGTTCGTCCAGCGCGCCGCCAGAATGCTTGCCAATGACCAAAACGTCGGGCTGCAAGCGATTGAACAACTCCAAGATCACCGACTCTGGGAAGCCGTGTTGCACATGCTTGATGGCGTGCGGCAGGTGATCGGCAAGCGTCTGCAGATCACGCTCAAGGTCAGGACGCCGAGCGAGGCGCGCGTCGGCAATCGCCTGCTCGGAAGCGCCACCCATCCGCAGCTGGTGTTCTTCTGGCACTCGATAGGCATGTGCCAGATCTATCCGCGCCGCCGGAAAGAAAGCGGCGGTTGCGGCAAGCACGCGCTTAGATACGGCGGTGCCGTCAATGGCGACAAGGGCGCTTTCGTAGACCCGTGCCGGGTCGTTTCGAGCAACCAACACTGGGCAGCTTGCCGTGCGCAGGATATGCAGCGCCGTGCTGCCCAGAAACATCTTTCGCGCCAGATTTTCGCGCGGGCCGGCCACGACGATGAGGTCGGCGCCGTTTTCCCGTGCGTAATTGGCCACTGCAGTCGCCGGCCTGCCGGAAAGCATGACCGCTTGCGCCAAATGCCCTTGGCTGCGCGCCTCGACGGCAAGCGCCTCCAGCCACGCATCGTCGTCCGGCTCTTCCGCGTCGCTGTTCATCCAGCGTGGAACCAGCAGCTCAGCGACGCGCATCAAATCGGCGAGTCTGCGCGCATGCACCAAGTGGATGTTGTCCTTGCCTGGGCGTGCCAGCGACAGCGTTCTCTGCAAGGCGCGGCGCCCGTTGTTACTGTCTCGCACCGCGACGACGATATTGCGACTGGGTGACATTCGCTTGCCTCCGTGATTTTGCATTCATCGTAAGCCGGACGAGCCGGAACCAAACACACAAAAGTCTTCGCATGATTTGTCAAGAATGAACTGGTTAGTGACTAGAAACCTCAGTTGGACGGGGTAGAGTGTGCGGTTATGGGTGGGCAAGGCGCAATGAGGCGGAATAGTTGTTCTATTCCAACGAGTTGCAACGCAGCCATGCGCGGCCAGCGGCCAGAACCGTTCTGCCGCTTAGCGCACTCACCCAAATGGTGAACGAGTCAATCTGCTGAAATGTCACAAAAATCACCGGGCTACGTCACTCGAAAGCGATCAACTGAGCTTTCTAGGTTCATGTTACTTGCATCTAGCTCGCGCTGATTTGATGCTCATCAAGGGTGCGAGTCAAACCGATGGGTCACCCTTGATTTAGGTCGAGAGCAAGGCTTGGAGCCAGCAAGAAACCCACCCTGCAGGAAAAGCGTCAGCGCACAGCGACTATGGATCACGCATTGCCCCGCTGCCGGGGCTTGCTGCTGGCAGATCAGCCGAGCTCAGCTTGTGTTGGGACGCGTGATACTCGCCTCGACGCGGATGCCTCGGAAAGCACCGTCCGCATTTTCTCCACCGATCTCGATGCGGCCACAGAGAGAGACCAGAGACCTTAAGATCCCGTCGGAAACTGCGCACCTGAACCCACCAGACTCGTCATTGCGAAGGAGCCTTAGCGACCGCGGCAATAAAGGGACGTTCCCTCCAGCCACCGCCAACGTCCCTGAATTGCCACGGCCGCTGCCGCTGTCGCGTCGAAGGCCTCGCAATGACGAATCATTGAGTTGCACGAGGGGTTCACTGCGAGGCATGCGCCGCCGTTAAAGCCAGTCAGACGACAATCTTCAGCGCATGCCGCAAGGAATTTTCCTCAGTCGGCTGTATAGCCCGATATCGCACTCCCTCGGGAAATCCTTTGTACAACCAATATGCTGCGCGATCATCGCGCGAATTCATGAAACTTGCGGGCTAGGCCTTCTGCTAGCCTTCGCGTCCCTAGCTTGGCGACCCGTCTCCCATGCTCCTGCAAATTCTTCTCCTCGTCGTTGGCGTAGCGATCCTGGTGGTGGGCGCCGATTTTTTTGTCAAAGGCGCATCGTCGGTTGCAGAACGGTTTGGTATCAGCCAGTTCGTCATTGGCCTTGTGGTCGTCGGTTTCGGAACATCTACGCCCGAGTTGGCCGTCAACATCGGCGCTGCGGTCAATGGCAATACGGACATCGCGATCGGCAACGTGGTCGGGTCGAGCATCGCGAATGTGGGCGTCATTTTGGGACTCGCGGCGCTTGTCGCGCCGCTGGCCGTGCAACTGCGCATGGTTCGTGTCGAACTGCCGATCGTAATCGGCGTGAGCTTTCTGCTCTGGGGCCTTGCAAGTATGGGCCAATTGGTGCGTTGGGAAGGCTTCATTCTGCTTGGCGCATTCGCCGCGTTCATGCTCTACCTGTTGAAGTCCTCGAAGAACGAGCCGGCAGTCGTCCAGGAGGAGTTCGCGCAGGAGAATCCCAGAACCAACCGCAAGCTTGGATGGACGATCGGCCTGATCGTCGCCGGTTTGATCGGATTGATGGCAGGCGCCCACATTTGCGTAGGCGCGGCGGTGACGCTGGCAAAAATGTGGGGCATGAGCGAACTGGTGATCGGGCTCACCATTGTTGCCATCGGCACCTCGCTGCCTGAGTTGGCTTCCAGCGTCATGGCGGCGTACCGCGGCCACGCCGACATTGCCATCGGCAACGTAATGGGATCGAACATTTACAACGTGCTTTGCGTACTCGGTATCACCTCGATCATCACGCCGCTGCCGACCGCCGCGCCAACGTTAATGTGGCTCGACATCCCGGTGATGATCGCGTTTGCCTTGGTGCTGGTGCCCATGATGCTGATGGGTCTCAAGATCACGCGCTGGAACGGAGCATTTTTGCTAGGCGCGTATGTGCTCTACGTGGGGTACTTGTTGCAAGTCGCGAGCTGAGGCCGTCGCAGGCTGCCGGTTCTCGCCTGAGCACTCTCGGCCGCTCACGCTGGGCTGGCGCAACAAAGGCGCAGATGGCAATGCTCGAAGCCGCTAGGCTGCCCACGTCGGCGAGCCGCTACGACGCGCGGGAGATCGACAGTCTGCCCGCGCCGGTGCGGCGTTATTTCCGTGCGGTGCTGCAGGACGGCAAGCCGTGACCGCCGCTGCGAGCTTCGAGCTTGCCGGCACCATCAACTTGTCGGCCCTGTCCTCCGGTAGCGAGGAGTGGAAACCCTTCACCTCCACACAGCGCGCAGTCACTCACCGCCCGGGTTTTCTGTGGCACGGCCGGGTGGCTATGCTGCCGGGTCTGGCCGCGCTGTCGTACGCATAGGTGCGGGACAGCTGGCGTAGGCACGTTGTATGCCGCCATGCTCGGCCTCTTCACGATGGCCAAGCTTGCATGGCGGCCGCGAGGCCGCGCGTGGCGAACTGCTGCGTTACTTCGCCGAAATGGCGGGCTACTCCAGCGCGTTTTTACCCAGTCAGGGCGTGCGCTGGGAGGCGCTGGACGAGCATTCAGCCAACGCCACGCTGGTAGACGGTCCGGTCACCATGCTGTGGTCGGGCTGATCACCCCCGTTCATGCCGATGCGCGCGGTGCCAGCGTGGGTAAGGGGGTCATACTCATGTTGCCTTGGGAGTGCCGTGTTTCCCACTACGAGTCGCGCGACGGCATGCTGGTGCCAACCAGGGGCGAGGCCGGCCGGAAGGTCGCAAGCCGTACTTCATCGGCCAGCTCACGTCGATGGTCTACGAGTTCGCGACCTGCACCGAAGGTGCGCTGCCGCGCAGACGCGCTGCCGTCACACGCACAGCCTTCCCGAGCCGAATCTCGGCTCGTCGGAGAAGAAAAATGACAACCATTGTCACTGGGCGGTTCAGTAGTCCGGATGGCGCGGCACACGCCTTGTCACGCCTTATCGACTCGGGCTTCTTAATTGCGGATATTAGTTCCTTTCCCGTTGACGCAAAGGAATTCAAACCGCCGCTGGCTGCAGTGAATCACTCCACCGAGGCACGCGGCAACCCGACCATCGGCGCAGACGCGATCTTAGGAACAATTGGCGGTGCCAGCGTCGGTTTGGCAGCTGGCGCCGTCAGCAGCGGGATCCTTGGGCCCCAAGGGTTTGTGGTCGGGGCCGCAGTGGGCGCCTACATCGGCTCGCTCATGGGCGCGTCTGCTGGACAAAGCGAAGCAAGCAACGTCGACACGCTGCCTCCCCTAACTGCAACACCAGCTTCCGACACGCGGGTCGCCGTTCGGGCACCTGGACCTGCGCAACAACTGGGTGCGATGGACGTACTGCGCGCCGAAGGCGCTGTGGATATCGAAAAGGTGCAGGGGCATCTTCGCGACGGAAAATGGGTGGACTTCGATCCGTCGGCAGGCGTCGCTGATGTTTAAACCTAGCCCTGATGTTTAAACCTGGAAACCTCAGTTGGACGGGGTAGAGCGTGCGGTTATGGTGGGTGAAAGC
>Ga0163154_10003530_pt1 | contig 21545 bp, 19 predicted proteins | sample OliLakLV19MP9P1_FD_148649 | JGI IMG/M metagenome (GOLD analysis project Ga0163154, IMG submission 148649) | Freshwater microbial mat bacterial communities from Lake Vanda, McMurdo Dry Valleys, Antarctica - Oligotrophic Lake LV.19.MP9.P1 | ecosystem: Environmental > Aquatic > Freshwater > Lake >...
GCGGCTTGCGCGGCACGCACGGCGGATTCAATCAAAGTTGCGTGGGCTTTAAGTAGCGATTCCACGGGTTGACCTCATGATGGGTGACGAATGACAGCATAGAGGTGGATTGTATCAGAAAGGGGGTGGGTTTAGGGGGTGGTCTTATGATACGTCGGGGTCGCCCGCGATGGCGTAGAGCAAGACGCCGATGGACGAGATGAAGAAACTGCCGATAATCCCAGCAATTTGAAGTTTGCCAATCACGACATCCCCGGCAGTGATTGCGCCATTACTGCCGAATCCCAACACATCAGCGAGGCCGCACATCGAGGCGAACACGATGCCGGTCAAACCCAAGCGTGAGCCAATTTGTTGGGCGAGGTTGGACGGGACGGTGGTGTAGTAGATGAACTTAACGTACAGCAACCCGCCCATCACCAGCAGGCCGAAGCCAATCAGAATCAAGACCAACTGTACCAAGCCGACCCCCGGAGTTGGTGGACGCCCGACCACGCCGGGGAACAGCCCCATCACCAGCAGGACAAACCCCAACGCGCCAAGCACAATCCCAAACTGCGCGACGCGCACCATATTTTACTAACCTTTATTGACTGATAGGGGGGCGGAGCACGCTGCGCCCCTACGAAAATCCTGATCTCACGGGTATTACACGCCCAATTTACGGGCGACTTTTAGCAGGCCGCTGACGCTTTTGCCGTCGATGAGCGTGCCGTCCATCACCCACGCGATGGCTTGCGCCAATGGGACGCGCTTGACCTCGATAAATTCGTCCGCATCCGCCGCCAACCGTGATTCGATTAAATCGGTGGCGAAAAACAGGTGGATGAACTCAGTGGTATAGCCGGGGGCGACGAACAGCCCACCCAACGACTCTAATTTTCCGGGGCGATAGCCGGTTTCCTCTTGCAACTCGCGGACGGCGCATACAGCTGGGTCTTCACCCGGCTTCAACGTCCCCGCTGGAATCTCGAACATGATTTGGTCTGCGGCCAGCCGGTATTGGCGCACCAGCAGCACATTCCCATCCCCATCCAGCGGCACAATCGCCACCGCGCCGGGGTGGATGACGCGCTCCCGGATGGATGTTTCGCCATCCGGGAGGGTTATATCATGCAGGTCTAGCGAGATGATCCGCCCGCTGTACAGGTGTTGGGTCTTGGTGATGATTTCGCGCATATCCGATTACCGTAGGCGCAGTTCTTGGTGGTAATAGATGCGGTCTGGGTCGCTGATTTTGTCTGAGTTCAGCGCGAGGATGTCGCGGATTAGGACGTTGCATTTCATCGAGATGCCGAACAATGTCTCGTATTGTTCAACGATATAGATGTCACCGCACACGCCGCCGACGCCGATGGCCGTCCCAACCGCGTTGGGGTCGTTCACGCTCACACCAGAAGAAACGGTATTGAAGCCGTCCGATGTCCCCTGACCGCAATTCGGGATTTGGATTTGCTGCCCAATGCTAATCAGGGCGGGGTTAGCGATGCCGTTGTAATTGGCGATGGTTTGGTAGCCGACGCCGTATTGGAGGCCGATACGGAACAGGTTTTGGCCTGCCGTGACGACATGCGTACAGTCTGACCCAACTGGCTGAACCAATTGCGTGGTGGCCGTGGGTTGGAAGAATTCCGGCGTCGGCGTCAGGCTGGGCAGCAGCAACGGCGCTTCTGCGCTTTGTGTCAACGAAAAGACTGCCTGAGTCGCGGCAGCCACATCCAACGTGACTTGTAAGATAACTGGGTCGATGGTCACATCTAGCTGCGCCACAGCGGTGATTTGCGCGTCCATCGTCGCAAACGCATCTGCGGTGGCTTGGGCGGCTAATAATGCCGCGTCCGGGGTGGTCGTGATAACAACGGTGGTAATCTGCGGCTCCGGCGTCGGTAGGACGGTTGTTTCCGTCGCGGTGGGCGTCAGGGTCGGCAGATTTTGAGCGACGGCAGTCGCGGGGATTTCCTCGGTGCTGGCACGCAGCAAGCATCCGCTGGAAAGCAGGCCAATCGCCCCCATACAAATGGCGATACTTAGGTTTCGCAAAAATTTAGGCAACATACCGTCATACTCCCGGCGGTGATTGTGCAGCAAGCATAACGTATTATATAGCGTACCGTGCGCTTTGCCTAATTCATTTGGCGGGCGCGTGGAAAATTCAAAGGGAGAACTTGAAATGCGCGCTGTCCTAGCCCTGTTGTGCCTGTTAAGTCTGGCCGCATGTGAGGCGGTATTCGGGCCAGAGCCTACCCTTACGCCCACCCCACTTTACCCCGAATTGCGACCCAGCCCCTCGCCTGACATCCGTTATCCCACCGAAATTTCCGGCGACATCCCGATGGGCGACGGCATCACGATTCCGGTTGTGGCGGGTTTGCCCGCACAGTCCGGAGTCGCCACCGAAATCGCTCTCCCAGAGATTTCTCTCCCCAGCCTGATTACGGTAACACTGCGCGATGGAAGCTTCCTAAATGCCGAGGTGTATGCCGGACAGACCGGCAGGCCGGGGATTCTGTTGGTCGGTTCGACGTTTGAGGACTGGGGCGGCGTGCCGGTCACATTGCGCGACCTCGGTTATACGGTTTTGACGGTACAGGGCGGGGTTAGCCTAAACGCGCTCAACCTGTCCGCCATGCTCGACATGCTCTCGGTGCAACCGAATCTTGACCCGACGCGGTTGCTGGTGATGGGCGTGGAGGACGGTGCGACGATGGCGCTGGTCGGTTGCGCGTCAGACTCGCGTTGTATCGGCGCAGTGGTCATCAGCCCTGTATCGCAGGAGACCTTGACCGCAGCCGCCCGTGCGATGGGGCCGCGCCCAGCCTTGTTTGCCGCCAGTAGTGAGGACGGCGACTCGCTGGCGGTGGCGGAGGCCGCCCGTCAAGCCGCCCAAAACGCCTTGCTCCAACCGTTTGAGAGGGCGGGGCGCGGAGCGCAAATCCTCAGCACCCGCCCAGATTTTGTCCGCCTATTGGGTGATTGGCTCGCCGAGGTCAGTGGTCAATAATCATTCAGTGATGAGGCATGGTCACGCCGTGATAACCAAATGATTATCGGGATGAGGTTTGGGTATAATCAAACCAACATTTGATCGGGATGCAGACGGAGAAAAGTCATGATTGAGACGCCGCAAAATTTCCGCCACCGCTACGCCATCGCCGTGCGCTATGGGGATATGGACACGCTCGGCCATGTTAATAACGCCAAATATCTGACCTATATCGAACAAGCGCGTATCGAATATGTGCGTGAGTTGGGGATGTGGGACGGCAAAACGTCGCAGTATGGAATCATCATGGCGCGGGCGGTAGTCGATTATAAATCCCCGGTCACGATGGATGACGGCGAGGCCATCATCTTTAGCCGCACGGCGCGGATAGGCAACAAGAGTTTTGATATGGAGCATTGGGTGATGGTGGAGCGTGACGGTCAGGCGGTATTGGCGGCCACTGCTGGTATTGTCGGGGTGGCGTTCGATTACCTGTCTAACGAGACCATCGTCGTCCCCGACGCATGGCGCGAGAAAATCACGGATTACGAAACGCAAAGACAAGGCTAAAGTAGGGACGCCCTTCTGGGCGTCCGTTTGCGGTGAAAATAGGACGGCAAGAATGCCGTCCCTACATTCGCTATCATTACACAAAGTCTGAATACGAGCCAAGTCCTGAGATAGGTTAAACCTAAACTCAGGACTCGCGACTCATCACTCCGTTAGTAGTACAACTCGAAGCCGTAGTCCTCGCTGCTGAAATTGAAACCAGAGCCGCCGTCAATGTCGATGAACGCCCGTACCGTCACTGGCACTGTTCCGGTGAGTCCTTTCGGGAACGCGCCATAGGGGAGGTGAATCCAGTAATCCGTCCATTCGCTGGAGTCATACTGCGGGGTGACGACTTCTTGCACGGTCAAGTTACCGCTGGGGTCGCAGTAGTAGTCATCGAATGATTTGTCACACTGAACCTTAGACCCGTCCTCGAAGTAGAAGAACAGCGCCACGCGCACTCCTGTATCTTTTGCGCCCTCGGCGGTGAACTTGAGATAGGTACGGAGGCCGCTATCGGTGCTGTGGTCGCCGGTGGTATCGAACTCTTGACTCTCGATGTTGATACTGAAATCCGCCGTCGTCGTCGAAGGATTACTGCTGCTGCCGCCGCCAAAATCGATGATGAAGGGTTCAGCTGCGCTTGGGTTTTCTAATGAGCCAGCACCATTGAGGCCGACATTGGCCTGTGCGGTGAAGTTCACCTCTCCCTGCAACCCATCTGGGAAACCGCTGTAGGGAATCCAGAACCAGTAATCCTCCCAGATGGTGTCGTCAAACGACGGGACAAGCACGGTCTGGACGGTGATTCCGTTGTCCACGCCGCAATAATCCGCCGACATATTCGCACAACTCAACGGGCTACCGTCCGCGTTGTAGAAGAATATGGCCGCACGCACTTCTTGATCTCGGTAGCCGATGGCATGGACTTGGGTATGCACTTTGATGCCTGATTCGCCCCCGTCTTCCGCCGCGACATCGTATTCGATGCTGCTGATAGTGACGGCTACACTCTGCGTGACGATGGCCGGGGCGGTATCCCCGACGGGGTAGGTCAGGGTGATGGGGGCATTGATGGTCTGGCTTCTGACCGATGCAAGCTCTTCGTTATCGCAGTCGCGCATCGAAATGTCATAGTCGCCGGGGTCAACATTAAAGGTGACGCTCTGGCCGGTGGCGAGGCTGCGCTCGCCCAATTGGTCTCCGCCCCAGTCACTAGACGTGATGGGCGAGATATAGACGAAGCAGATGGCTGTCTTGTCGGTGTTTTGAATGGTCAAACTGGCCGATGCGGTGGTAGTGGCTGTGCCGCTCTCATAGGCTGCAAGCACGGTCTCTACGGCGATGAACGGCAAGACGCCGCCCAAACGCCCTAGCGTGCGCTCCTCACTGCGTACCATGGTCGGGATGCCGAGGAATTGACCTAGCCCATTGACGACCAAGCCGCCAGAATTGCCGGGGGATATTTCTGCGTCGGTGCGATACCACGCTGGGACGCGGCGCTCGAACAGGTTGGCGTTTTCGACGCTGGTGATTGACCCTTGTGTGACAATCAGATAACCGTCGCCGACGCCGGGGTAGCCAAAGACCCAAATGCGCTCGCCTAAAACAGCTTCACGGGCGGCATCTTGAAGGGCGGGCAGGTTCAAACTCCCCGCGCTAATCGGGTTGCCGCGTGGGTCACGATCAATCTGCAAAATCGAAAAGTCGATGTCGTGGAAGTCTTGTACGATGCTGGCAAAACCGATGGGGGTGGGGAGTTCACCGACTTCGGTGGTGCTGTAAACGAGGAATTCATCGCCGCCTTCGATGACGTGATGGTTGGTATAAATCAGGCCAGATGGGTCAACAATCGTGCCAGAACCGGTAGATTGCGCTTGCCCGCCGCTAAAATTTTCGATATAGACCACCGACTCCGAGATGCGGGCGATGTCCGCCGCCGTCAAGCCACTATTGCCTTGCGCGGCTGCGGTACTGCCTATCGCCAAAACCAAAATGACCAATGCCATAAAACTCAAAAAGCCGCGCCTCATGATTCCCCCCGATAGTTGTGTCTTGTCTCAAATATCCTAGAGAAGATTATGACACAAGTTTTGGTTTGTGCGACGATTGTTTATGCCGTCTTGGGGCAATTTCAATAGATTTGCCCGATCAGCGGATATATAGGGTGAGCGCTCATACCTGAAAGGTCATGACTTGGACGACCAACAAGCCGCGTCGAATTGCCGGAATAACGATTTCATATAAGGGACGGGGCGGCTCATGAGGCCGCCCGGTGGGTAATACCTAAAAAGTTTCTAAGCGAAATAATCGCGATGGGTTGTTCTGATTTACACTACAGTGAAAATCAGAGGCATTGCAATGCTCAAAATTCATGAGTTCGCCCAGCAAGCGGGCGTAACCACTCGTTTATTACGGTATTATGACTCACTTGGGCTGTTCAAACCGGCGGCGGTAGACCGTGACAGCAGTTATCGCTATTACACGCTTGAACAATTAGAGATGCTTCATCGCATTATGGCGTTGCGAGGGCTGGGCTTACCGCTTCAGCAAATCGCCGACATCATAACTTTGGCATTACCAACTGCCGACCTTGCCAGCATTTTACACGCGCAACAAATCCATCTCGAAAACAGCATCGCTCGTGACCTCTCACGGTTAAAAGAGGCACAAGCCCGCCTTGAGGCGCTGACCACCCCAATCCCGTATCAAGATGTCGTGATAAAGTTATTGCCACTGGGGAAAGGGTTGCGTGTGTGTGCCGAACTGGGCGCAGAAGAGAATATACCAGACTTGTTCGCCCAAATTTCACACGCGCTCTATACCCATCACTTGTATAAGCGAGTTGAATCCATCATCGGGATTTATCCACGCCATGCGATGTTAGTACAGCCCGTGACTTTCCCTTTCCCATTTGAAGCGGTATACATCATGCCCATCGCCCGCCTAAAATCCATCTCGTTAAGCGGCGGGCGACAACTTGAACCGTTTGAATCCACGGCTGTGATACAGGCCGCGTGCGTCTTACACATTGGCTCGTACCAAACCTTATTCGACTCGTATCGCGGCGTGTTCAATTACCTCAAAACCTATGGACATCGTATTACCGGCGCGCCGCGTGAGGTATATTTACGCGGGCAAACCGCGTCTGGTCAGCCGATGACCGAAATCCAAATCCCCATCGCCTCTCAGGGGAGTTTGCCAGAGAATGTGCCGACGTAAATATTTGTCCCGCCCATGCTGCCGCCTTCGATGTACAGATAAAATGTCCCGTCGTGATACGTCGACGCTGTCCACCAAAAACCAGAACTGCGTGGAATGGTATCCGACAACCACACCGAGGCTGCCGCTGATTGCCATGTCACTCCATCGGCGCTGGTTGCATACCCGATAGACATGCGTGAATCACCCCCGCCATAGGGTGCGGTGCGATACAACATCACCCACCCATCGTCGGTCTGATGGACGTTTGGTTGATTCACAAATGTCTCGCCATCAATACCACGCAGAATCGGGTCGCTCAATGCAAAAGCGGGGTCAGTGGTTGTTTCATCATTGTATTTTTCCCACACAATACCATCGGGTGATGTCGCCATGCCGATTCCAGAAAAAGCGCGGTCACGGTTGTTCGTCGCGCCATAATACATGGCATATCCGCCCTCAGTCTTGATCACACGCGGCCCGACCAAACCCAAATCATCCCATGTTCCCGCCTCACCCGGCGACAGCACTGGCTCTGCATCCACCGTCCAAGGCCCAAGCGGGGTTTCAGCGGTTGCGCGTCCAATGAAATTCCGTGCTTTAGACGTCTTATTTTCCCACGTATAGAAATACAGCACCCATGTCCCATCCTCCGCGACCAGCAAACTAGAGGCTAAGGCCGCCAACCCTGCATAGGGGACTTCGGCGGTGGTCAAAACCGGTTGTCTCGATTCTTCTTGCCATGTGATACCGTCCTCAGAGGTCAAGTAACCCATCTGAACGACATCCGGCCAATTTTGAAACCCATTGCGAATCATGTGAAACTTGCCGTCGTGAAAGGCAACTGCACCCGGATCGGTGAATCGTCCATCCCAATCAGACGACTTCGGGCTGTGACGAATCACCGGTTCGTTTTGTACCAAGGTGAATAAAGCTGAGTCTGCCTCTTCCTCTTGTGCCGATACGCCCAAAATACCTGCCAATAACAACCCACTCACCATCAAAAATACCCGTCCAACGTGTTTCATCGTGCTTTCTCCTCGAAAAAATAAGACGATAACCCCAGTCTAAACGTTGACGCGACGGCAAAGTCAAGCGGTTTGTTGACGACTCATCACCCATCACTTTTTTAACGCTTGGGCATTGTGTACAATTGAATCGATGTTTGATAGATGTACTTGTATGGAGGATTAACCCTTGCGTATCGTTACCTTTACGCGCAGCACGCCCGATACCGCCGCGAAGGTGGAAGTCGGCGCGGACGGCGCAGTGACATGGGGCGGGACGGCCACCGTCGTCAACCCGTGGGATGAATATTCGCTCGAAGAAGCCATTTTGCAAGCCGCCAAAGCGGGCGGCAAGTCGGCGGTGATTGCTGTCGGCGCGGCCATACACGATGATTCGCTCAAGCACGCGCTGGCGATGGGCTTGGATGAAGCCTATCGCATCGAGGACGCCGGTCTGGAAGCCACCGACAGCTTATCGTATGCGACGGCTGCCGCCGCCGCTGTCAATAAGTTGGGCGATGCCAAGCTGGTGATTTTCGGTAAGGAATCGGTGGACGTGGGGACGGACAGCCACATCATCCAGACCGCTCGCAAGCTGGGTTGGGCGATGGTGAGCTATGTGTCCAAAATCCTCAGCATCGACTACGCCAGCGGCGCCGTCAAAGTTGAGCGGTTGGTCGAGGGCGGCAAACAAGTCGTCACGGCGCCGCTTCCGGTGGTGTTGAGCGTGATGAAGGGCATCAACGAGCCGCGCTACCCGACCTTTATGGGCATCCGCAAGGCGGCGAAGGCCGTCGTCCCGGTCTGGTCGTTGGCCGACCTCGGACTGAGCGCACTCGCCAAGAAAACCCAAGTCCTGCGCTTCAAGAATCTACCCGCCAAAAGTGTCGAAGTTGAAATGCTGACCGGTGAGCCGGAACAAGTTGCGGCCAAACTGGTCGATAAATTGCTTGCAGAGAAGGTGCTGTAACCCCATGAGCGCGATTTTAGTTTGGATTGAAACATTTGACGGGGCTGCCCGCACGACCAGTTGGGAAGCCTTGGGCGCGGCTAAATCCCTCGCCACAGGGTTGGGGCAGCCGGTAATCGCTGTCGTGATGGGCAAGAACGCCGCCGCCGTCGGGGCGCAAGCCGTGGCGCACGGCGCGAGCAAGGCGATTGTCTCTGAGGACGCGACGCTAGAGCCGTTTCGCCTAGAGCCATACGCGGCGCTGCTCACCAGTTTGGTTAAGGAACACACGCCCTCGGCAGTGGTCGCCGTAGCGACGGGCGCTGGGCGTGAGTTATTGGCCGCCAGCGCCGCCGATACCGATAGCGCGATGTTGAGCGATGCGATTGAACTCAGCATCGTGGACGGCAAAATCAACGCGGTTCGCCCGGTGTACGCCGGTAAGATTTTGAGCGATGCCGTCGCTGAAGGCACAGCCTTTGTGACCGTGCGCGGACGCGCCTTCCAACCGGCGACGGATACCGGCGCGGCGGGTGAAGTCGTCAGCGTTGCGCCGGTTTTGGCTGAGAGCGCCGTGGCGGTCAAAATTGAAGGATTCGAGGCCGAAGTCGGTTCTGTGAATCTGGGCGACGCCGCAATCATTGTCAGCGGCGGGCGTGGGATTGCCAATAACCCGAAGGATGCTCCGGGCGGGACGGATAAGGCCGATGTCTGGAAAGCACAAGACGGGTTTGAGACCTTGCTCAAGCCATTGGCCGATGTTTTGGGCGGGGCTGTCGGCGCGAGTCGCGCCGCCGTAGACGCGGGCTATATCAGCTACGCGCACCAAGTCGGGCAGACCGGCAAGACCGTCGCGCCAGATTTGTATATCGCGGCTGCGATTAGCGGCGCGATTCAACATCAGGCCGGTATGCGGAACAGTAAGGTGATTGTCGCCATCAACAAGGACGGCGACGCCCCGATTTTCAAACTGGCGCGCTATGGCATCGTCGGCGACATCTATAAGGTGATTCCGGCGATTACCGCTGAACTCAAGAAGCGGTTAGGGAAGTAAGGCGACCTATTATGGCCGTCTGATTCCTGCGTTTTAGGGCGACCCATTGGGTCGCCCTAAAACGCAGGTTTTGTAGGGACAGCATTTTGCCGTCCGACGCAAAAAATTACGCCGGTCTTTCCGCCGTTGGGATGTCCTCCCAGCGGCGGTTTTGCATGTCACGCGGGGAGAGTACCGGCGCGGCGCTGGTATTCCACGGCACGCTGAGGGTCGAATCATCCCACGCCACGCCGCGCTCATCTGAGCCGTCGCCATAAGTGTTGTTGACGATATACGTCAGCGTGCAGTCGGTTAGCGCATAGAACCCGTGCGCCACCCCAATCGGGATGAACAATCCGGCTGCGACATCGGCGCTGAGTTCGAGCGTGTGAGTCTTGAGATAGCTGGGCGAGTTGGGGCGCAAATCGGCCAGCCCGACGCGAATCGTCCCTTTGGTCACAATCCAATAATCGACCTGATGAAAGTGATAATGCAGCCCGCGCAATACTCCGGCGGCGCTGTCTGAGCGATTGGTCTGGAATTTCGCCCAACTGACCTGTGGAAACCATTCGGCGCGGAAGGTCTCGGCGAATTGGCCTCGGTCATCTTTGAAGGCGCGTAGCGGCGTATACAGCACGTCTGCGATGGCGTCGATGGGTTGGGTTGGGCTGGTCATAAAAAACCTCAGTGATGAGTGATGAATGATGAGAAAAATGCGCCTCATGCCTGTTCATCATACCGCAACCAGATGGGATGCTCCACTGTATCCATTGACGGATTTACCGTAGGGACAAGGCAAGCCCCTTATCCATTTACTTTGTGCGCCCCTTACGGATTCCAGTTCTGCTCAAATGGGGGATGCAACGTTACCAAGTATGTTGCGTATAATGAGACGCAGATGAAAACCTATCCCAACCCAAAGGAGTCCACCCCAATGACAGCGATGGTAGAAGTACGCGGGCTGAAGAAAACCTTCAACCGTTCAGATGGTACGCCCGTTCACGCGGTCAAAGGCGTGACGTTTGACATTAATAAAGGCGAGATTTTCAGTTTATTGGGGCCGAACGGGGCGGGCAAATCAACCACCATCGGCATGATTTCTGGGTTGGTCACGCCCAGCGAAGGCGAGGCGCGTATCGGCGGATTCTCCATCACCAAACAGGCGATGCAGGCTAAGACGCTGATTGGGGTCGTCCCGCAAGACATCGCGCTTTACCCGCAACTGTCCCCGCGCCAAAATCTTGATTTTTTTGGGCGGATGTATGGACTCGGCGGGGCGGAACTTAAGAAGGGGATTGATGAAGTCATCGAGTTCATCGACCTCAAAGACCGCCAGAATGACCGCATCGACACGTTCAGCGGTGGCATGAAACGGCGCGTCAACATCGGCGTCGGGCTGTTGCACAAGCCGCAGTTGGTCTATATGGATGAGCCGACGGTGGGCGTTGACCCGCAGAGCCGCCGCCGTATCCTTGATACGGTGTTCCGTATGCGCGATGAATACAATATGACCGTGCTATACACCACCCACTTGATGGAAGAATCGCAGGAATTGAGTGACCGCGTGGCGATTATTGACCACGGCGAGATTATCGCGATGGGGACGCAAGTCGAGTTGATGGCACAGGCGGGTGAGGAAGACCGCCTCGTGTTGATTGTGACCGGAAACGCGCCAGAGTCGCTCATCACGACGTTGGGCGCGGTGGCTGGTGTGACCAAAGCCGTCCGTGAGCCAGCGGTAGAGGACGCAGATGAAACCCGCATCAGCATTTATGCCAAGAGCGGGCGCACGACTTTGCCGGATGTCCTACGCGCTGCGAACGGATCTAACGCGACGGTATCCTCGGTCACAGTGAAAGAACCTGACCTCGAAACCTTGTTCCTGAACCTGACCGGGCGGGCGTTGAGGGACTAATGATAACCTTACGGAAAATCCTAACGATTGCGTGGAAGGACGTGCGGCGCACCTTCACGGACCGTAATCTGATGTTGATTATGCTGGCCGCGCCGCTGGCGATTTCGACCATCATCGGTGTTACGTTCGGCGGCGTCGCGCAGGGCGCAGCGCCTGTTACCGATATTCCAGTCGCGGTGGTGAATCTTGATGAAGGGACGGGCGGCACAAACTACGGCAACATCGTAACTGGAATCCTCGCACCACTCCCGTCTGATGAAACTGGCGCGGATCCGCTTGAGCAGACCGGAAATTTTAACCTTGATGCGCTGACTGATTCGGGCATTGAGGCACAAAATTTTGTTTGCCCTCAATCTGCCGAAGTCACATCTGGCGGGGCGATGCAAACCAGCGACGCATCTTTGGATGAATTGCTGGAAGGGGTGCGCGTCACGACTCCAGAAGAGGCACGGGCGGGGGTTGAGTCTGGACTGTATGCCGTCGCGGTCATCATTCCTGCCACCTTCTCAGCCGATGTGGGCTACACGCCGACTGACCAGACGCTGACTCCGACCACCATTGAGGTGTATGCCGACCCCAATAAGCCGATTGCGACCAGCATCGTCCGCTCGATTGTTGAGCAGGTGGCAGTGCGCCTTTCTACCGGTAATGTCACGCTTAGTTCTGTGCTGACGCCCGTGATACCGCCCGCCAACCCCAACCCGTTATTGATTTTGTCGGTGGCGGGAAGCCAAGCCTTTGCTCAGGGGATTTCCTGCACCTTTGAAGGGGTTGGTAGCCCAATTTTAATAGACCAACAGACGGTAGAAGGCGACGAATTTGTGTTCAATCCGCTGGTTGTGATTGGCAGCGCACAAGCCATCTTCTTCGCCTTGTTCACCGCCAATGGCAGCGCCAGCGGCACGATTGACGAGCGTAAAAACGGGACGCTGCAACGTATGGCGATTACCCCGACGCCGCTGGTCGCTATCTTGACCGGCAAGTTGCTCTCGACCTTCCTGAACGTGCTGTTTCAACTGTTCTTCTTGATGGTCGCGCTGACGTTGGTCAATACGTTGATTTACGGGCGACTCGAGTTCATCTGGGGCAGTAATATCCCGCTGGTGCTGTTCATGCTGTTCACGATTGCGCTAGGGACAACTGGCTTGGGCGCGATTACGGCTGCTGCTTCACGCAACTCAGAACAGGCCAATACTTTTGGCTCGATTATCGCCATTTTCAGCGCGGTCTTGGGCGGGGCATTCGGCTTCCAACTGGGCGGCGGATTCCAATACCTGTCGGTGGTGTATTGGGGGTCGAACGCCTTCAACAAGCTGGCAAATGGCAACAACGACGTATTGCTGAACGCGCTGGTCTTGACGCTGTTCGGCGCAGTGACGTTCGGCATCGCCTTCGTGATTTTCGCCCGCCGACTGAAGGATTGAGGGTAAGGTAGACGATGAATAAAGTCATAGCAATCGCGCTGAATGAACTGCGCGTGCAATTGAAACAACCGGCGACGCTGGTGTTGATGGTGATACTCCCGGCGGCGCTGATTTTCGTCATTGGACTCGCCAATGGGCAGGGTTTGGGCGGCAAGGTGGCTGTCCGGTCTATCAGGGTTGATGTGGTAGATAACGACCAATCGCCAGACTCGGCCTCGTTGTTAGAGTCGATGCGGGCGCTCGATTCGGCATTGGTGTTGTGTCCGATGGATGATGGAAAACCCCTCGGCGATAGCGGCGCAACGGCGAATTGTCGTTATGCAGAGGGGAAAACTGCGCTGGTTGAAGCGGATTATGCCCAACGCCTAAACGATAATGTCACAACCGCTTATATCGAAATTCCGGCGGGATTGGGCGCTGCATTGGCGGCTAATCAAGAAGTGACGCTGATTTTCCGCAGCGCCGATGATACACCCGGCGACAATAGCGTGATGCAGTCGGTGAACGCCGCCGCGCAGCGGCTTGCTGGTGTGAGTATTGCGCGTCGCCTCGCCATCAATATCGCTGCTGAGACGATGGATGGCGACACGACCTATGTCGATGCTGCCAGCGCCCATGCCGCTGAACTGTGGGCGTCTAACCCCATCGGCATCAACTATCAACTCGCGCCCGGAGAAACCACCCAGACCGCGCCGGGATTCCAACAGAGCGTCCCCGGCATGGGCAGTATGTATGTCATGTCGACGGTTTTCGCGGGGGCGGTCATCCTGATTAGCGAGCGTAAGACGATGACGCTCCAGCGCCTAGCGACCATGCCGGTCACGCCGTCGCAAATCATCGGCGGAAAGTTGTTGGCGCGATTCTTGTTGGGGATGTTGCAATACGCCATCGCCTTCAGCGTCGGCATCATTTTGGGGCAGCTTTCGGGGGTGTCCTTTGGGAATAATCCGCTGGCGCTGATTTTCGTGGCGGCCTCGTTCACGCTGTGCATGAGCGGCATGACGTTGTTCTTCGCCACGGTAGTTAAGACCGATGAGCAGGCGGCCAGTCTTGCCACTTTACTCAGCCTGACACTTGCGCCGATTGGCGGGGCGTGGTGGTCGCTGGAGTTGGAGTTCATCCCCGACTTTATGCGCTCATTGAGCTACATCTCGCCGTTCCGGTACGCGATGGACGGGTTTATGTCGGTCATCCGGCACAATGGTGGCTTCGCGGAGATTTTGCCGAGTTGCGCGATTTTAATCGCGGCGGGCGGGGTGTTTTTCTTCTTCGCCACCCGGCGATTCAAGGTGGCGTAACAATATCATAAAAGTAGGGCGACCCATGGGTCGCCCCTACAAAACCCATCGATAATTTGTCTTGCCTTACAATTCGCCGATAATCTGCGTTGTCCTACGAAATCCGCTAATCCGCTGATAATCTGTAGGGGCGACCCGCCGGGTCGCCCTTTTGTTGAATACAGAAAACCATCTGATTTACGGTAAATCATGGGCATGGTATGCCCCACAATTATTTGAACGATTCGACGGCTTGTTTTACTTCTGCGTCGGTCAATTCAAAGGCGCGTTGAATCATCTTGAGGGCGTCTCGCTCGCTAGGGTGAATCACCCCGTCCGAGGTCGAGACGGCCACCGCCATCCCGAGCGCGTACATGCGTTTTTCATGCGTGTCTAAGGCTTGTGCCGCCAGCCGCAGGCGATACTGTGCGCCCTCGTCGTAAATCTTTTGGGCGCAGGCGTAGCACAAATCAGTCAATTCTTTGCGAGTCATCCCCCCTAGTGTCGGGTGATTCTCTAGGTAGGACACCACCGCCATCTGGACGACGTGTAGCTCGACTTCCTTTACCATGCCGTCCGCAATCGCCAGCAGCATCATGGTTTCGATATAGGCATGAAGTTCCGCATCACTGACCGGGCCGCCCGGTGCGCTTATCCCCATAACGTGTGTCCCCCTTACATAATTTGCTGACCAAACAGGCTTGCCACCAAGTCTACCGCAATATCCGCTGTCCGGTTACGCTCATCTAGTACTGGATTCACTTCTACGATGTCCACCGTGCGGACTTTGCCACTGTCGCTCAAAATCTCCATCAGCAAGTGTGCCTCGCGGTAGGTCAAGCCGCCGTTAACCGGCGTCCCCACCCCCGGCGCAAACGACGGGTCGCAGCCGTCGAGGTCAAGGCTGATGTGCAGAAAGTCATAATCGGCGAACCAGTCCAAAATCTGATGCGCGACTCGGAACATGCCCAACTCATCGACATCCCGCATGGTATACGGCATGATGCCGATTTTGGAGACGCGATTCTTCTCCTCGGTGTCCAGATTCCGCAGCCCGACCATCGCCACATCACGCGGCTTGAGTTTGGGCGCTGGGCCGCCAATATTGATGAGCGAGGATGCGCCGTCTCCCAACAGGGCGGCCACGCTCATGCCGTGGATATTGCCAGATGGCGAGCTGAGCGGCGTGTTCATATCGGCGTGGGCGTCCACCCACAATACCCCGACCTTGCCCATCTGACTCACTGCGCTGACCGTGCCGATGCTCAAGCTGTGGTCGCCGCCGAGGAAGATGCCGTATTCACCGGGTTTCAACGTTGTCTTAATCAGGTCGTAGGTGTCCTGACAGACCTGAGTCACTTGCGGCAGATAGCGGGCGTTGACATCTAGGCCGTAGGCGTCATCAATGCTGATTTGCTCGACCTGCGGGACGGTCACGTTGCCTGCGTCAGTGGGGGTGTAGCCTAGCTTGCGGAGGCGGTCATATAACCCGGCGTAGCGGATGGCGCTCGGCCCCATATCGACCCCGCGCCGTAGCTGGCCTAAATCCATCGGGATTCCATAAATGCGGACGGTGTTGGTAGGCATAATCAAAAAACATCCTTTGGCATAAAGAGAGTCCTGAGAGACGAGTCCCAAGTCCTGTGAGCATATAGGGGCAAGGAAAAAGGTGCAATGGGGAAGGGCAAAAAAACAGTCCTGAGTCACTCAGGACTCATCACTTGATTTCGATGTCTGTCCAGTTGCCCGTTGGGTTGCCCATCGCGTCTAGGACATCCAATGGAAAAGTTTGGCCGGACTCTTTGCCTAAGCCGAGTCGGTAAAACCCGACGCGCACGCTCGCAATCGACTCGACCTGTGTGCCAGTCAGATTGCCCCATGTGTAGAGGGTATCGCCCGCGCACCAGTTTCGCGCCTGCCAAAATTGCTTGTCCAATTGCCCAATACGATTTCCGGCGGCATCCATCAGATGGACAAAAAACTGCACATCGTGGCCGCGGGATTCATAGAATCGGCGGTCTGGGGCGTCTGGGAGCGACCAACGCAAATAAATCTCGCCATCAGCGAATCCATAGCCGGTCAGCAAGACATCATTGTCAAAGCGGATGGGCGTCGCTAATTCCGTGATAGGGGAGCGAGTCCATGTCGGCGCGACCTCAAAAATCGAGGTGGTATATGGGTTTCTCATCGCACGATTTTCAATCGAGATCGTTTGTACCGCATCGGTGTACAGCGTTGCCAACGATGCGCCAGCGTCGGGCGTGGTAATCACGGTGAACAGGTGATTCGGGAATACGGCATAACCGTCTGAGGGAAGGGCGCGGACGCACGCAGCAACATCGCGCAACATGACCGGCCAGCGGGCGGCCTCGCTATCAAACCAGATGTCCATATCACGGGTCAAAACCACCACATCGTCGGTCTCACGGGGTAAGGAATCGGCAACGCGATTGAGGACGTAGGCTGGCGTGGTATAGCCTGCTGTCCCCGCGCCTTGGAATGAGCCGTGGGTTATGGATTCTCTGAGTGTGCTTATCCAATCCAAGCTCATAAAAAATAAGGCGGTCAGTGTGAATGAGAATAAGACAAAGCGCCGCAGATTTTCTCTGCTCCAAAACGGTCTGTTCTTAAAGATGGGTTTTAGCAGTAGATAGCCCAAAATGGCCGCTATCATGAACATAATCGGCAGAAAATATGACTCAAAACTTACCAGATAGAGAGACATCCAAGCTAAAAGTAAGAGTAACCCACCGCCCAAAATGGCGAAAGGAATAAGGCCGATGAAATAAGTCCATGAGACAAGTTTAGATGGCTTATGCTCATCTGCCGTAGATGGGGTTAGCGCCAAACCGAAAAACAGCGCAAATCCGGGCAATAATGGGATGAAATAATGCGGCCAGACATCGGATAGTATGAGGTCAAAGGCCAACGGCGGCAAAATTAACCAGAGAACGAACGCGCCCCACACCCCCCAGCCGTGACGCCGGAATAACATCCATAGGGCGGTGAGACTCACGGGGATTAAGCTGAGAAGCATCAATGTCGCTGAGAATGTTTTGGTCGTCGTGAAATCATTGGCGGGCAAGAGCCATGTCTTGATGTCGTCACCCGTCAATAAGCGGAACCAATGCACCCACGGTGATAGCCCGCCGTCAAGGTCACGACCTGTGCTTGCCCTGAGCGAATCCCCGATGCGCGTCGGGTCTTGACCGAGGGTTTGGATGATTCCGAGCATGAACGGGGTCAGTACCATCAGCGATATTACCGCGCTGAGGATGAGGCTGCGCCAATGCCAATTTTTGCGCCCCGCGAGGATGACCCACCCGAACAGTGGGACGAGCGCCCACGCCGCAAAGTGAATCTGCATCCCCCATAGCATGACAGGCACGGTCAGGACTTGCGCCCAGCGTTTGCCGTCACGGAATCCGAGTTGGGCGAATAAGAGCGACAGCAGTAAAAACGGCGTGACATAATCTTGCGCCCAGAGTTTGCGGCTGTACATGATTGCCCACGGGTTGACCGCGTAAATCAAGGTGGTGAGCATCGCCGCCGGAAACCCAAACTGACGGAGCGTCAGGATATACAGCAGCGCCACGCCCACCAGATTCAGCAAAATTACCCAACTGGTGACGAATACCGGGTCATTTGAGAACCAGAACGGCGGCAGAACCGTGTAGACGGTCTGGGGCGGGTTGGGGATTCCCACCGATGAGACGATGCCCTGTAACGGGAAGGTTTGACCGTCGGCCATCTCTTGCGCCAACATGCCAACCATCGCTTCATCGTGATAGAACTCAACAGCGTCGAGGCGATATAAACGCATTGCCGCTGCCAGAATCACTACCAGCAGTAAGCCAACCCATTGACGACGGCGCATGAGCAACTAAACCAGCCCGAATTCTTCCGCAGTACACACGCGCAACACCCGCGCCAATTCATGGCCGATGTGGTGCGCGCTGCCGTCAATCACCAGCTTGAGTGGCCCATTGAACGGGGCGCGTTCCGCTAAGGTGAAACTTGCGCCGGTCTTGAGGCCGAGTGTGTCCAGATACTTGAGGACGCTTTCATCGTGGCTGTTCACACGGCTGACCATCAGGTTAGCGCCTTCATCAACGTCGGTTAATGGACGGTCAATCACGCGGGGCATCACCCCGTCACGACTGGGGATTGGCTCACCGTGCGGGCAGCGGCTCGGATTGCCGGCCATATCGGCCATGCGCTCGACCAGCATGTCGCTAACCGTCCCGCCCAGCGAATCGGCGGCCTCGTGGACTTCGTGCCAGCCAAAACTCATCACATCGGTTAAGAAACGCTCGACGATGCGGTGACGGCGGATATTTTTCAGTGCTTCTTTCACGCCGGAGTCGGTCAGGCGGACGCCTTTATACGGCTCGTGGTCAAGATAACCCGCGTCCCGTAGGCGCTGTACCATGCGCGTGACCGCCGGGTCAGACACATGTAAGACTTTCGCCAGCGCGGAGGTTGAGATGTGTTGAGTCTCACCTTGATAATACGCCAACCGATAGGCTTCGGCCAGATATTCCTGCATGGCGGGGCTAAGGGACATGAGCTAACTTCCTGCGCGATACGATTAAAAACTAAACTTCTCATAAATATACGTTGATGTACTTATTATTTGCAATAGGTTAAATCGGCAAAAAACGATAAATTGTCGCTTTCTAAGATGATTCGTATGAGGTACTCAAATGTGTGGTGAAGTGCGGGAACGTAAAGGGCGCAGCACGCTACGCCCTACAGAATATCCCATAGTATGGGCGAATCGTCGGGTCGCCCCGCCATCACGGATAGGGGTTTACTCCGCGCCTAACACGATGGTTTTGTCGCCGATGATGAAGGTCAACGGGGCGTCGCCGGTCAGCTTGAGGCTGAAGGTCTGCTCAACCGTGAATTCCCGTGCAATCATCGTACAGGCTGTGTCGGCTGGCAAGACGCGAGCGACCTTCACGGTGTAGGTGTTATCGACGTGCATCCCCAACACGATTTGAATGGGGAAATCACACCCGTCAGTTATGCCGGTGACATTGATGATGATGGTCGGGTCACTGTCTGCAACCATCTTCACCCAGCCTACATTGGCCGTCTCGACGCCCATAGTCTGGATGGCGAACGGGTATGACCCGGCGGTATCTGTCGTGACGGTGTTGTGCGGCACATTGAACCCATTGACCGACAGCGCATAGAACATCCCTGACCCGACGGCGATTTCGCTGGTCTCATCTATCGCAAGGCACGATGCGTTGATGGGGATGATGTTATAGGCGTCCAACATCATCTGGCCTTCTTGATCCCAAACCCCATACAGGCGGGTGATGGGCAAGGCGCAACCGTCGGTCTGATGAATACTGATGGTGATGTCCGCGCTGTCATCGTCACGCTGGTTCAACGTCACGGTTTGGATATCGAGGTCTGAGCGCACCCAATATTCGTTCAGCAATGGGGCGGGGGCTTGTGCGCCGGGAGTATCTTCAATCTGGGTGCGGTCAATGCCGTAAATCTTGCCGTTGATGATGATGACGCTGACGAGCTGCGCGTCGGCATCCAGTTCGAGCAGTGCCGAGGCGTCGATACGTTGCTCATAGGTAGACATCACTTGCGGACACATCGCATCAACCGGCAGTTCGCGGTAAATATCGACGAACCACGCCGCGCCGACCTGTTCAGTCACGACGGTCATCTCAATGCAGCCGTCCGATAAGCCGCCCGTGACGACCAAGACCAGCCCGCCGTCGTCGCCAATCACGACTTCAGCCGTGTCCGGGGTGGGGTAAAGGCGCTGCACCGGGCCGCCGGGTTTTGCCTCTTGAGCCTGTGAGACTCCCGCGATGGCCAGCAGCATCAGGCAGACGAACAATAGTTTTTGACGCATGGTATGGTTCTCCATAAAGGTAGGTATGATAGTAAGACGACGTTCAATGCAGACGTGTTCCATTGTGCTGTGATTTCAAAAAACATTGGCTCATGTTCAAATCGAGTGGTGTAGGGACGGCATTCTTGCCGTCCGTTTTCTGAATAGGCGAACGCACAGAAGGGCGTTTTTACAGCGGTAGTCACTTCAAGATGAAGTGCGGCAAAAAGCATCGAATTTGGTAAAATCTGTGCGCTTAATCTAAATTGTGACGGAAATCTTCTCATGGGTAAATTCCTGATTTACGAAATCAATACGCGGGTGTGGTTGAACACGCTCAGCCGCAAGCACGGACGCGAAATCACGCTGGCAAACATCCCTGATAGCGTCGTGCGCGAATTGGCTGGCCTAAACGTCGATGCCATCTGGCTGATGGGGGTCTGGGCGCGCAGCCGGCTGGGGATTGCGGGCGCGTTGAAATATAAACATGAATATGTCGGGGCGTTGCCAGACATCACCGACGCGGACATCATCGGCTCGGCCTACGCGATTGGGGCGTATGAGGTCGCAGACGAGGCGGGTGGGCGTGAGGGATTGGCCGCGTTCCGGGCGCAACTTCAAGCCCATAAGCTCAAGCTGATTCTGGACTATGTGCCGAATCACGTTGCGATGGATCATCCGTGGGTGACGGGTGTATTCGGATTGTGTGTGCGCGGGGACGCTGAACTGCGGAAGTCCCAGCCGGGCGACTTTTTTGAGTCTGTCGGGGCAGATGACGCCCTCATCTATACGGCGCATGGGCGCGACCCCAACTTCCCGCCGTGGAACGATACCGCCCAAATCAATGCGTGGTCGCCGGTTATGCGCCAAACCACCATCGACATGCTGAACGACATCGCCTCACAGTGCGACGGCGTGCGCTGTGATATGGCGATGCTGATGATGAACGACATCTTCCAGCGCACATGGGGTCGGCTGATGGAGGAGCAGCACATCGCCCGCCCAGAGCAGGAATTCTGGCCGCAAATCATCGGCGGGGTACGCGAGAAATCGCCTGAGTTCATCTTTATGGCGGAAGCCTATTGGGATTTGGAATTTCAGCTTCAGCAGCAAGGATTTGACTATACCTACGACAAACGGCTGTATGACCGGCTACGCGACGAACAACCCGCCGAGTTGAAAACTCATCTCAAATCCGATGTCGGTTTTCAGGCGGCCAGCGTCCGTTTTATCGAAAATCACGATGAACCTCGCGCTATCGAAACCTTTAAGCCAGAAGCCAAGCATAAGATGGCCGCCATCGTCGCTTTGACCACCCCCGGCGCGGTCTTGCTACAC
>Ga0163154_10003531_pt1 | contig 21544 bp, 15 predicted proteins | sample OliLakLV19MP9P1_FD_148649 | JGI IMG/M metagenome (GOLD analysis project Ga0163154, IMG submission 148649) | Freshwater microbial mat bacterial communities from Lake Vanda, McMurdo Dry Valleys, Antarctica - Oligotrophic Lake LV.19.MP9.P1 | ecosystem: Environmental > Aquatic > Freshwater > Lake >...
GGCTCGTCAAATCATCGATCGCTTTAGACATTTTCTTGCTGGAGGAGAAAAGGTCTTAGATCGTTCCCTTTATCCACTTCTTTCTGAGACAGAGAGAGTCATTGGTCCTACTGTAGGAACGGCAGTTAGCGTCGAGGCCTCTAATCCCACCGCATGATTGACCCGTGGCATCGAAATCTGCTTTGAGACTTCGATGTCTTCGTCCTTCGAGAGACCATCAAAGTCGAAGGACCAACTCCGACGCCACGTCCGTGCAATATCTCGCTTTGAAAGGGAGTCGGAATGCCCTCGCGAGTTTCAAAGTACCACATCAACCTCTTTTTCAGTGCGGAAGACAAGGCGTTTATCGCCGACGTTCCCGACCTGAAACACTGCTCCGCGCACGGCAAGACGCCCGAGGCCGCGCTGCACGAGGTCTTGATTGCCATCGACGCGTGGCTCGCGACCGCCAAGGCTCACGGCAAGCGCATCCCCAAGCCGCGCTACCGCCCGGCCATCGATGCCGCAGCGTCGTGAGGTTCGACGGGCAGCCCCACCCGTGGCCGTCTGTGCGCAATCTTCACGCGATCAGAGCGCCATCTTCTCGCGACGCCGACACTGTGAATACACCAGCGAAATAGGCTTCTCCGCGATCTGTTTCTGGGGGGTCCGGTTGAAGCCGGATTCGGGAACAGTTCCTGTCTCGTGGAGAAACGCCTCATGCCCAAGAAGAAGTCGCTGGTCAGTGCTTTCACCCTGATCGAACTGCTGGTTGTAATCGCGGTGATTGCTCTCTTGATCGGGATTCTTTTGCCAGCGCTGGGAAGTGCCCGGTCGGAAGGGCGGGCGATCAAGTGTGCGGCGAGCCTTCGGAGCGTCGGTCAGGCGGTGGTGGGGTACACGATCAGCGAGAAGGTCTTCCCGGCGTCGTATCTGTACCTCAACGAACAGGGCACGGGCTGGAATCTCAAAGACCAATTCGGTTCGGGATCGACCAACGGGTACTGGCACTGGTCGTACGCGTTGTTCAACACCGGGGCGGCTGCGGAAGATGCGTTTAAGTGCCCGGCGGTGCTCAACGGCGGCGCGCCAACCACGAACCCCGGTAGTGACCCAAAGTTTTGGGAGAGCTGGCAGGAGAACGACAACGACCAGAAGGCTGGCGCGCTGACGCCGCTGGACCAGCAGGTCAAGCGCGTCGCATTCACTGGGAACGACGCGATCTTTAGCCGTAACAAGTTCAAGCCAGAAGAGGGAAAGCGTGCGAACCAGTTCGTGAACCCATCGTGGGTCGATCAATCGACGGGCGGGAGTTCTCGGGTGATCTTGGCTACTGAGTTCCTTCAGCGTGACGAATGGAAATCAATCGCGTCCAAGAACGACAAGAGTAAGAGCCACCGGCCGGTGACACCGTTCCTGGGCGGCAGCGGGGGGACGGACATCTATGCCGAACCGGGATTCGGGTCCAAGCCAAGGTTTTTTTACCCCAACCCCGAGACGCGGCTCAAGGAACTTGAGAATCTTGGGCCGTACATGATCGAGGACGCGGGAACATCGCTCAACGCCGTGGGACGGCAGCACCCTGGCGGCGACAAAAAGTACGGCGGGACGACGAACTTTGTGTATGTGGACGGGCATGTGGAGCGGTCCACGGTGCGTCAGTCGATCATCGACCGACGCTGGGGAGATCGCTTCTTCAGCATCACCGGCAACAACCGTGTGGACACCACCAAGTACATCGATTAAGGAGTGCGGCCTTTCCGGTGAGAGTTGGCGAGGCCGCGTTTCGTGAGTGATTCGGTATGTGAAAGAGCGACACTCGTTGTTCGGGTGTGAGCTATCGGTCCGCGCGTGTCGGGCCGAGTTTGGGTGTTCCAATACTTGGAGAGAAGATTCATGAGCATCATTCAGAATCGGAAATTGTTGGCTTTGGTCGCCGCCGGTCTGGCCGGGACCGTGTCGTCCGTGGCCATGGGGCAGACGGTCATCAACATCTCGGGCGCAACGCTGCTCGAGAACTTCGTGAAGGCTCCGGCCTCGACGAACGACTTCATCGACGTGGATAACGACGGGATCGCGGGCGTCTTCAACAACGGCCCGGACCAGCTCGCGCCGTTCGACGTGACGCTGCCCTTCAACGTCAACCAGTTCTGGCAGGTCCAGTACCGCGCCGTCGGTTCGGTCAACGGATTCTCTGAACTTCTGAAGTTCGGGCAGACCTTCGTCACCACCAACGACGCGGACGTGAACGGCATCCGTACCATTTCAGCCACGACCGCCTACAACAACGGCACGCTTTACATCAACAACGGCGTCGGTGTCCCCGCGGGCGGGTTCAATTCGAGCAACCCGGGCGGCGCTCCCGTGCGTTCGGTGTTCTCCTCGCTCCAGGCTACTCTCGGCACCAACCCCGCGACCGAGGGAATCCGAATCGATCTTTCCCCGCTTGACGTCCCCACGTTCTGGGCCGTCACCTTCGCGGGCACCCCGAACTTCTCCCGCCAGCCTCAGGACGGCGGATACGGCAGCAACGCTAATGTTTCGCGCGATAAGTTCGGCAACACCGCCGTGAACGGGTCGGCGACTGACGCTTCTCAGACCGGCGGGCTGTCCAGCAAGCTGGCAACTCTTCCCCCGGGCTTCAATTTCTTCAACCCCACCAATCCTGGCGCGGCCAATCCCAGCACGATCTTCGACACGCAGCTCGCGTACGCCGTGATCGCACCCGTGGTGAACTACGGCGTCGGAATCCAGCAGGTAACGATATCTGAGCTCCAGCACTTCTTCATGACCGGGCGTGCGGTCACGGGCGAGAACTACCAGGTCGTTACGCGTGACTCTGGCTCGGGCACACGCAACGCTTGGAGCAACTGCATCGGGCTCGATCCGTCGTGGACGGCCGGTGAGAACATCGGCGGGCTCTCGACGCTCAGCATCAACAACAACCTTGGCGCCGGTTGGATCCCGTCAAACAAGGGTTCTAACGGCGGCGTCGAAGCGACCGTTCAGAACCACCGCCTTGCCGTTGGCTACGCTGGCGCTGAGCGCGGCGTGACCGGTACGGGCCGTGGATCGTGGCTTATCACGAATCGGTCCGACATCCTCGCGGTCAAGAACGACATCTACGGCGGTACGGTCTTTGCCCGCCCGCACATCAGTCAGGTGCTCCCGCTCACCGTCAATAGCTACGTCATCGGCGGACCCGCGGTGCTCGCGTCGATCGGCGATCCCCGCAACCAGAACGATATCGGCGGCGATCTTGGAAACACGAACCCTCGCCTGCGGAACCCGCAGGCGGCCGCGTACCTCAACAACGTCAGCCGCAGCATCTCTGCGTTCATCGCGCTTCCCGGTAGCGATCAGACGATCTTCAGCCCCGGCGAACTGGCCGCCACGCAGTTCATCCTTTTCCCGGCTCTGCAGCAACTGCATGACCTGGTCGATCCCATCGTTCTGGTCAATAACAGCGGGCTCAACGCCAATCTCAACGCCTTCACGCTTGCAAACAACGTGCTCAAGAACTCGGCGTTCCTGAGCTACAACGCCAGCAACAACGGGCGTGTCCCCACTCGTCAGACCGGCACGGTCTATTCCGACGGCGTCGTCGGCGGCAGCAACTACATCAACCAGGGCGCCGTCGCGGTGACGTATGACGCGAACCTCACCAGCCGGAACCGTATCAGCGGCGACTTCGACGGCAACGGCCTGCGTAACGCCAACGACGCGGTCGAAATGATCAAGGCGTACCGTCAGCGCAACGTGGCAGGACCGGCCTGGGTTCCCGCCGCTGGCACCGGCCCCATCGCTGGCGCTCCCGGCACCGACGCTGTCATCGAAATCCTCGGCGATTTCAACGGTGACGGCAACTTTAACGCCGCCGACATCCGCTACTGGGCCGACGGCCTGGCGACCAACGCGGGCACCGGCCTCCTGAACCGCTACGACGGCTTCTCCCGCGTCGATGCGGCCTTCGCTGGCAACCTCTTCAGCACCACCCTCGCCACCGGCAAGCTCTACGTCGCGGGCGATTCGGCTGGCGACATCGCCGGTGCGGCTGGCTCGACCCCGGGCTGGGCCCCCACGGGCTCCAACGGCGTGGTCAACGCCACGGACATCGACGCCGTCTACAAGCAGTTCAAGCAGAACCTCAACGTCACCGACGGCGCGCTCAACTGGAGCAACCTCAACGAAGCCGTCGGCGGCGATCTCTCGGCGGACATCAACGGCGACCTCGTCATCGATCAGGCCGACGTGTGCTTCTTGGTTCAGACCATTCTCGGCACCAATTTCGGTGACGTGAACCTCGACGGCGTGGTCAACGCCGCCGATCGCACCATCGCGGTCGCCAACCAAGGCCTCGCGGGCGGCTGGGCTCAGGGCGACATGGACGGCACCGGGACGGTCGATGCCCGTGACCTCGCGATCATTGACGGCACCTTCAACCCCTGCTGCCCCGCCGACTTCGATGGCGACGGCTTCCTCACAGGCGATGACTTCGATGCCTTCGTCGCGGCCTTCGAGCTCGGCGACATCGTGTCGGACTTCGACGGCGACGGGTTCGTGACCGGTGAAGACTTCGACGCCTTCGTCGCAGCCTTCGAAGCTGGCTGCTAATCAATCCTCGCTCGTGGTCTGATCGCGAGCGACACTGACCGTAAACACACGCCGCCCGGGGCCCACGCCCGGGCGGCGTTTTTCATTCCACGCGTTCTCGCGTTTCATGATCTCATCCTCACAACATCCTCGGCTAGGCAGTGGAGGGGTGCCGGGCAGTTCGGCTACACTTGCTCGCACTCGGCCGGAGTGGCGGAACTGGCAGACGCGACGGACTCAAAATCCGTTACCCTTTAAAGGTGTGTGGGTTCGACTCCCTCCTCCGGCATTTCTTAGCCCTCATTTCTGAAGGTCAGCGTCTAAGGCCGGAGCCCGCCACCTCTTCGAGGCTTGCAGGGTTCTGGTCGGCCTTGGAACAGGAGCTTCGGGCCGCGTTGCTTTGCCGGGTCTGGGCTCTACACTTCTCTCCCAGCGGTTTTCTCGCACAAAGTCGTGCCAGCCCGCTCCCAACCTCGCCCTCAAACCCTGGAGATCGTCCGTCATGTCCAAAGCCGCCACCGAGGCCCCCTCGAAAGTCACGATTTCCGACGCCGGCCCCAACGTCAAGAAGATCGCCATCGAGATCCCCGCCAAGGTGGTCACGGACAAGCTTCGCGATTCCCTCGACACGCTCGCGCTCGAAGCCCTGATCCCCGGCTTCCGCAAGGGCAAGGCCCCCAAGGGCCTTATCGAGAAGAAGTTCGGCGCCTCGGTCCGCTCCGAAGCCAAGAGCCAGCTCGTCAGCGCCGCCTACGCCGAGGCCGTCGAGCAGCACAAGCTCAAGGTCGTGGGCGACCCGGTGAGCCCGGCTCTGGCCGAACTCGAACTGCAGGAGGGCAAGCCTTTCGCATTCGAGCTCGAGATCGAGGTCATGCCCGAGTTCGAGCTCCCCAGCTTCGACGGCATCGCGATCAAGAAGCCGGTCCTCGAAATCTCTGACGACATGGTCAACGCTGAGATCCAGAAGCTTCTCATCAACGAGGGCTCGCTGGAATCACGCGAGAAGCCCGATCACGGCGACTATCTCACCGGCCACGCCGTGATGAAGAACGCCAAGGACGGCACCGAGTATTACAACCTCCAAGGCGCCGTCGTGCAGATCCCCGCCAAAGAGGCCAAGGGCAAGGGCATGATCCTGGGCGTCATGGTTGACGATTTCGCCGTGCAGTTCGGGCTGCCCGTCGCGGGCGAGAACGCCACCGTCAAGACCACCGGCCCCGAGCAGCACGAGGTCGAGGCCATCCGCAAGGCCGAACTCGTCATCACCTTCACCGTCGATCGCGTGGACCGCATCCAGCCCGCCAGCGTCGAGCACGTCGTCGGCCTGTTCGGTATGGAGAGCGAGGCCTCGCTTCGTGAAGCGATCAAGGGCCGCATGAGCCAGCGCGTCATGGTCCAGCAGCAGGTCGTGATGCGTCAGCAGCTCGCCAAGTACCTCATCGACAAGACCAAGATCGAGCTCCCCAAGCGTCTCAGCGCTCAGCAATCAGCCCGCACGCTCGAACGCCGCCGCATGGAACTGATGTACCGCGGTGTCGAGCCTCAGAAGATCGAAGAGCACATGGCCGAGCTGCGAGCCGCGTCTAGTAGCGCCGCCACCGGCGAGCTCAAGCTGTTCTTCATCCTCGCCCAGGCCGCCGATTCGATGGACGTCAAAGTGACCGAGGGAGAGATGAACAACCGAATCGCCCAGCTGGCGATGGAGAACAACATCCGCCCCGAAAAGCTTCGCCAAGATCTCATCAATTCCAACCGCGTCGGCTCAGTCTTCCAGCAGATCCGCGAGCACAAGACCCTCGACGCGATCCTCGCCAAGGCGAAGGTCAGCGAGATGTCGGCCGAAGAGTTTGATAAGACCATGAAGGACGACGCGACCGCGTAAGCTGTCGTTCTGAACCGAATTACACCGCGAGCCGGGGCATCCCTACCCCGGCTTTTTTCTGCGCAGAGTTTTCATATCGCCAAGCACGCGACCGCCCGCAACGCACGCTGTTGCCTCGCACCACGCCCCGGCTCAGCTCTGTTCACGCCGCCGAGTCGCCCGAAGCGCCCGAGACCGAACGCACGGCATCCTTCGCCCCCGTCGATCCCGCATCGTTGATCAACTGAACCAGCCCGCGTGCCTGGGCGCGGATCACCACGATCGCCCCAACTTCGCCGAGCAGCACGCCGACGCAGCTCACAACCACTTTCCACGCCTCGAACCGGCCGTCCATCACCAGCCCGACGACCATGCCCACCGTGACCACGATCAGCACGACGATCGGCCACACCAGCGGGGCGGTCGGCGTCTGCCGCTTGGCCCGGACCTCCTCAGACAGCAACGCCTGCGTCTGGCGGTACCGAGACATCTGCAAGTACCCCCAGATGGACTGCCCGATCAGCGCCCCGCCGCCGAAGCTGGCGACCAGCGAGTGCTTGATCGACATGAACAGAAGCACGACGAGGACCGCCGAAACCGTCGCCCCCACCACCAGCGGGATGAGCCAAGGCCTCGGTCGCTTGATAAACGTCGAGCCCGCCTTCTCGCCGAGCTTCTGAGCAGTCTCAGTGTACTTTGCCAGCAGCCTTCGGGCCCACACAAACTCGGCCGCCAGGATCGCTAGCCCGATCGGGATCACCACCAGCCCCGGCCCCGGGCCCGGCAGCATCAGGATCCCGATGATCGTCACCGTGCTGCCCACCACCAGCGAGATCACCTTGGCCGCCTGCTTGAGCGCGATCTTCGCCACGCGGTCCGCGTCCTCGCCCAGCGGCGAGATCGTCGGCACCGGCCCGGGTTTGGCAAAGAACAACCCCGCCACCACGCCCGTGCCAACCAGACCGATCAGCACGATCAGCGAGACCTCGGTTGGCACCGTGAACCGATGCGCGTTCATCATGAGCACCGCGGCGTATGCCAACACGAGCGCAAGCCCGATCTTGACGTACCTGATCCAGCTCGTTAGGTCGGCGATCGCAAAGAACATCGACCGCGTTACAAAGACCGCGAAGATATTCGCCGTGACGATGATGAACGGATCCTTGCTGACCGCCAGCGCCGCGGGAATCGTCTCGATCGCGAAGAACATCTCCGCGGTTTCAATGAACAGCAACGCCGTCATCAGCGACGTGAGTGCCAGCTTCCCGTTCACACGAGTGACCAGGTTCGCCCCGTCGAGCGTTTCCACCATCGGGAAGAAGAACCGCGTCGTGCGCGCAACCAGGTTCTTCTGCGGGTCCAGCCCCGACTGGCGGATCACGACCATCCGCAAGGCCGCCAAGAGCAGCAGCACGCCAAGCACATAAATCGACCACGTGAACGTGCTCGTGAACAGCACCAGCAAGGTCGCGATCACGCCGCGGACAACCAAGGCGATCAGCAGCCCAACGGTGAGCACGCGCTGCCGCAGCTCGTCGGGGATCCGGAAGTGCGCGAAGATCGCGCCCATCACAAAGACGTTGTCCAGGCTCAGGCAAGCCTCGATCAGGAACGCTGTCAGGAACTGCAGCGACGCCTCTTCGCCCCCGAGCGGCTTGCCGCCCGGCGTGGTCGGCAACCCAAGCCCCTGCCAGTGGTTGTTGTAAGCCCAATACACACCGGCGTTGAACGCCAGCGCCACACAGAACCAGAACACGGTCCATCCCAAGGCCGCGCCTCGCGTAACCGCACGCGGCTTGCGACGCAACACGCCCAGGTCCAGCGCGATGAGCGCGACGATCAAAGCACCAAGGGTAATCCAGAGCGGCGTCATCAGGTGTTGCTCAGCGATCCGATCTCATCGGCGCGCTGTTCGGGCGGATATGCGGTCACTGTAGGGGAGCATCCGGCACGTGCGTTGCGTTGGTGCATCGCCAGGTCTCGATCGGACGGGCTCGACGGGCCGCGCCGATGCCCGGAGGCAACCTCAAACCGTTTGATGCCGTGATTTCATGTTGCGTTTGCGCAACGAACCCTTGAGCCCCGCCCGCCGCGGGCCGATCAGACTGAAAATGACCATGCCACGACAACCCGAAGACCAGAGTTTCCCGCCATCCGGACGTAAATCGGCCTCCCGCGCGATCGCAGCCAGCGACGTCGCTCAGGCTGGCCCGCTCGCCCTCCACGGCGTCGAGGCTCTCGCGCACGAACTGGGCAACATGCTCGACGGTTCTTTGCGCATGCTCGGCCTTGCGCTGCGCACGATCGGCAAGGCCAACTCTGCCCACGCCGATCAGGCCGATCAGAACCTGAACGAGGCTCACCGCCAGGTCGAGTCCGCGTCCTTCGCCCTGCAACGCATGGCCGACCTCGTCCACGCCGCCATGCAGGGTGCCACCCTGCCCCTCGGCTCCACAGCCCTGAGCAACACCCGCCCCGTCACGCTTAGCGAAGCCATCGAGCACGCCGTCCGGGTCATCACGCCCAACGCCCAGCAGCGCGGCACCACAATCCACGCCCAAGTGGCCGCCGCGGTCGCGGATCAACCCGCGGGCCCGCTCTACTCCGTCCTACTCAACGGCCTGCGCAACGCGATCGAATCCATCGCGCAGGCAGGCTTGCCCAACGGTCCAGACACGCCCGGCGGAAGCATCGAACTTTCAGCCACCTGCGAAGCCCCGCCCCCAGGGCACCGTGTTCAGTGGATCTGCATCACCATCACCGACGACGGCGTCGGCCCGCCCAAGGGCCTCGACGCGCACCGAGTCTTCGAGCACGGATTCACCACCAAGCCCGACGGCCACGGGCTCGGGCTGGCGCTCTCACGAAGCATCGTCCGCGAACTCCACGGCACCATCCAGCTCATGCCCCGCCTCTCCGCAGACACCGCACGCCGCGGCGCGGTCCTGCGCATCGCGATGCCCGCGATCACCGGCGAGCCTTGGAACGAAACCAGCCGCGGCGACAACGAGCCCGCTCCGGAGTCCGACCGATGAGCGCTCAACCAACCATCACCAAACCAACCATCACCAAACCAACCATCACCAAACCAACCATCACCAAACCCGCGATCGCACCGCCGACCGAACGCATCCTGATCGTCGACGACGATCCGATCGTCGCCGAGTCCATCGCGGAATACCTCTCCGCCGAGGGTTATTCCACCGCAACGGCGCTCAACGGCGGCGAAGCGCTCCAAGCGATGGACCAGGCCGCCAAGGTCCCGCAGGCCGCCGGGCGCGCCCCGCGCCCCTTCGGTCTCGTCCTTTCCGATATCTCCATGCCCACCATCGACGGGCTCACCCTGCTCCGCGAGATCCAGAAAAAGCACCGCGGCACCGCCGTGATCATGCTCACCGGCTACGGCACGATCGAGTCGGCCGTCGAAGCCCTCCGCATCGGCGCGTGCGACTACCTCACCAAGCCAGTCGTTGATAGCGAGCTCCGCCTCAGCCTCGAACGCGCGCTCCGCCAGCGTGCGCTGCTGGCCGAAAACCAAGTCCTCCGCAGCCGGCTCGACAACCGCTTTGCGCTGGACAGCATCGTCGGTGCCGACCATCGCATGACCAAGATCTTCGATCTTGTCGAGGCCGTGGCGCCCAGCCGCACCACCGTGCTCATGACCGGCGAATCGGGCACCGGCAAAAGCCTCATCGCCCACGCCATCCACCACCGCAGCCCGCGCGCCACCAAACCCTTCGTCGAGATCTCCTGCGGTTCGATCCCCGAAACCCTGCTCGAAAGCGAGCTCTTCGGCCACGTCAAGGGCGCGTTCACCGGCGCGCACGTCGATAAAGTCGGCCGATTCCTCGCCGCCGACACCGGCACGATCTTCCTCGACGAGATCAACTCCGCCTCGCCGGGAATGCAGCTCAAACTCCTGCGCGTGCTGCAAGAGCGAAAGTTCGAGCCCGTCGGATCCACCCAGACCGTCGAGGTCGATGTCCGCGTCGTGCTCGCCAGCAACCAGCCTCTCGAAAAACTTGTCGCCGAAGGCACGTTCCGCCAAGACCTGTACTACCGCATCAACGTCGTGAAGATCGAGCTGCCACCGCTCCGCGACCGCGTCAGCGACATCCCGATGCTCGCCTCGCGATTCCTCGATAAGCACGCGGCCGAGCTGGGAAAACAGCTCACCGGCTTCTCCCCCGAAGCGACCCAGGCTCTCACGCACTATTCCTATCCCGGCAACGTGCGTGAGCTGCAGAACATCATCGAGCGTGCGGCGGTGCTCAGCCGACGCCCAACCATCGGCGTCGAGGATCTCCCGCCGCAGGTCGTTGATCCCAGCGGCAACCGCGACGCGCTGACCTCAAGAGTCGGCCTCGCGACAGCGCCCGATGCTGACGGCCCATGGGTTCCCGTCCCGCTCGAAGAAGCCCTGCGCGAGCCAGAAAAACGAATCCTGCTGCGGGCCTTGGAAGCGAACCAATGGAACCGTCAACGCACGGCCGACCAGCTCCAGATCAACCGAACCACGCTGTACAAAAAACTCAAGAGCTACGGCATCGAGCCCGGCGACGGCGAGCATCGAGCAGCGGGCTGAATTGCAGGATAACGCAGTTCGATCGTCTTGAGAGCGAACGGCGCAGGCGACCCGACGCATCGAATCGTGCGCGCTTCACGTTGAACGCGGTTCTCCCTCGCCGATCGCCCAGTTTCGCGCCACCCTAGACGCGCCCACGAACGCGGCGTACCTCTCCAAGCACTCATCGAGCGCCCTTACCCGCGCCCGAGTTGCCGCAACCCCCGGCTCCCACCAGACCCGATTGATCGTGAGCACCCCCGCGTCCCGATCCAACTTCGGATCGACTCTGGCTACAAACCGCGCACCGCCGCCCGACATCTCCAGCACCGGCAGCACGTAATACCCATGAACTCGCTTGGCGTGCGGCACGAAGGCCTCGAAGCGGAATATGAAGCCAAACAACCGCTCGCAACGTGCCCGATCGCGGATCAGCGGGTCGAAAGGGCTGAGGATCCGCAGCCTCGTGCTCAACGCGCCAGCCCGCTCACCAGCCTCGGCCAACCGTTCGCGCCAACGGGCCAACGCGAACGAAGGCTTCCGACTTCTAACCTCGACCTCCTCAATTTCTCCGCGCTCTCGAGCCGACGCGCACCACGCCGCCGCCCTTGCGGGGAGCACCAGATCCCAGAACCCCGCGATCTCACGGGCCGTGGCTGCTCCAAGCCGCTCGAGCGCCGAACGGCAGGCCCAGTCCAGATGAACTTCCGGATCGGGCGTTGGCAGCGCATGATGTGCGGGCAGCACACGCTCGGTCAGGTCGTAAATCTTCTCGAAACCCCCGGGCCCGCCACGCCCCGCCACCGACAGCACGCCCGTCCGCCACCCATACTCCAGCGCGGTCTTGGCCGGCTTCCAATCCCACCAAGCCCCGCTCTTCCTGCCATTGTGCTCAAAGTCTCGCGCCAGCAGCGGCCCCTCTCGGCGCACACGATCAAACACCTCATCGACCAAACGCGCGTGCCCTTCCCCCAGCTTCCGCTGAATCCAAGCTCCCCACGCGACCCGCGTAAAGCGGTGCCGCCAGTGCGGGAAAAGCTCTGACGGGATCAGCGAAGCGTCGTGCGTCCAGTGCTCGAAGACACGCCTCGAACGGTGCAAGCCGTCGAGAATCTTCGGGCGATACCCGTGTAGGCGACTCCACAAAATGTGATGGTGCGCACGCTCGACGATGTTGATGCTGTCGAGCTGCACAAACCCCAGGCGGCGGACCGTCGCCAACGTCCGCGCCAGCGTTGACGCCGCCAGAGGATCTTCCAGCAGCCCGAGCCCGTGCAAGAGCAGCAGCCGCGCGTCGGAAATAGAGAGTTTCTCAGTCATCGCGAGCTCTCAATAGGTCGGGGTGGGGCCGCGGGCGCACAACAGTCGGCGAACTTTACACACGAGTCGTCACCAGCTTATCGCCCCGACCTTTTGAGGAGGCCGCGCTCCGCCGACCTCACACGCTTATCGTTTCCCGCATGACCACAGACCCCAAAGACGCCCGCGCCCAAGTCCTGATCGTCGAAGACGAGCCCGAGCACGCCGACGTGATGGCCGACGCCCTCCGTAAGCCCGGCCACGTCTGCACCATCGTCAACGGCGTTGCCGACGCCCTCAAAGAAATCCAGCACGGTTCCTTCGACGTCATCATCTCCGACCTCCGCATGCCCTCCTCGGGCGGAAAGAACGGCGTCAACCCCGACGGCGCTAACGCCGGGCTCTGCGTCCTCGACGCCGCCCGCACGCACCAGCCCCAGGCCGAGACCATCATCGTCACCGCCCACGGCGACGTCTCCACCGCCCGCGCCGCCTTCAAGCACGGCGCGTACGACTTCATCGAAAAGCCGCTCGACCTCGAAGTCTTCCGGAACCTCGTGAACCGCGCCGCCGAAACGGTGCTGCTTCGTCACGAGGGCGAATCGCTCGGCGACCTCGTCCAGCACGAGGGCTTCGAGGGCATCATCGCCGGCTCCGAGCCGATGCGAAAGATCCTCCGCTCCGTCAAGGCCGTCGCCGCCGCAAACATCCCCGTCCTGATCACGGGCGAGTCCGGCACCGGCAAGGAACTCATCGCCCAGGCCGTACACCGCAACAGCCCGCGTGCCAAGTCTCGCTTCGTCGCGCTCAACTGCGCCGCCGAGGCCGAGTCACTCCTCGAGGACCAGCTCTTCGGCCACGTCCGCGGCGCTTTCACCGGCGCGGAAAAAGACCGCGAGGGAGTTTTCGAGTACGCCACCCACGGCACGCTCTTCCTCGACGAGATCGGCGACATGCCCCTGAAAATGCAGGCCAAGCTGCTCCGCGTGCTCGAGACCGGCGAGGTCGTCCGTCTCGGCTCCAACGACACTCGCAAAAGCGACGTCCGTCTCGTCAGCGCCACCAACAAAGACCTCAAGGCCATGGTCAAGCAGGGCGCGTTCCGCGAGGACCTGCTCTTCCGGATCAACGCCTCGTCAGTCGCGCTCCCGCCGCTGCGCGAACGCCGCGAGGACATCCCGCGCATCGTCCGCCACGCGATCACACGCTACGTCGAGCAGGTCACACCCGGCACGGGCGCGTTCGACATCACCGACGCCGCGATGATGCGCCTCACCAGCTACAACTGGCCCGGCAACGTGCGACAACTCTTGAACGTGGTGCAGAACATGGTCGTCACCGCGTTCGGCGAGGACCGCCGCGCTGGCGAACCCACGATCCTCGACATCCGCCACATCCCCGCCGACATCCGCGTCGGCGATCTCGAATCCGGCGACGACGTCCCCGACGCGGGCTTGGCCAACGCCAGCCTCGCGGGCACCAGCCTCGAACAGATCGAGAAGCGAGCTATTCGCGAGACGCTGCGCCTAAGCGGCGGCAACCGTGAGCACGCCGCCAAACTCCTAGGAATCGGCGAACGCACGCTCTACCGAAAGCTCAAGGAATACGGCCTGCGTTAGTCCCAAGGCAAATCGGCTCTGGCAGATCGGCTCTCCGAGCCGATTCTTCAACCCTACTCCTCCAGCCTCCTAGGCGACGCTGAAGCGATAAGTCGGATCGTCGGAGCGTTCAGATCTCCGCCGATCCGTGCGTCCTGCACGTCGTTGGGTCGAACCGTCAGGTCCACCGTCGCCCGCAACAACCGATCACCCACGTCGTAGTTCAGCGTGAACTTCGCGTCCTGCAGGTTCGAGATCATCGGCGTCGCCGTCTGGCTCGTCTGCGCGTTCCCAACATACTTCGTCTGGATGTAGTACAGCTCAAACGGCCCGCGGCTCGCGTCGGTCGCCGCTCGACGCTCGACCCGGACCTCCGTCCGCGTCCCCGCCGCCGCGTCTTCCGCCGAGACAAACTCGATGTGGTCCTGATCCTTCAGCGGGTTCTGCGCAGGATCCAGCGGATCGATCGGGGCTGGCGCAAACTGCGTCCCCGTCCGGATCATCGTCATAAGCCTGTGCATCACGATCCGCGTCACCACATGGCTCGACGCCCCCTCCGTCGTCATCTTGTAGCCCTTGAACGACGCGTCCAGCGCCACCAAAGCCGCCGTCAGCAGCGTCGAAGTGATCGCGAGCGCCACCAGCATCTCGATCAGGCTGAACCCGCGCCGCGCCGAACCCGCACGACTCACAAGCCTTGTCACGCGTGCTTTCATAGAGCGTCTCATGGGTTCCCCTCTCGATAGCTCGACGCGATCGCATCGATCTGCATCGGCAGCAGCAGCCCGTTGGGCAACTGCATCGACGTGTTCAAACGCATCTGGATGTGACCGTACCCATAGAACGGGACCGCCACCGCGCCAGCCGCCAGCTGCGCCGCGGTCGGCGTCTCCGTCGGGCCCAGATCCGGCAGCCCGTCGCCGTCCAAATCCCACCCGACGATCTTCACGCCGCTGACCATCGGCAGCGTTCTCGGATCGATCGATTCCGAGTCGCCGTCCTCCGGCCCGAAGTAACCGATCGTGGTGTTGAACCCAGCGGGGTTCCCGACCGGGTTCCCCTGCGCGTCGAGGAACGGTGCCTGCCCGTACACCGGCGCGAACGTCAGAAGCAGCGCCCCCTCGATCGTCGTGTTCCCACGAACGTCCAGGATGCCCGCGATGATCGCCCCCTTAAGCTGCACGTCCTGCGTCGGTGGGCTGTTGAACGACCCGATGTCCACCGAGTAACCTGGCAACATCATCGAACTCTTGGCGATCTCCGCCAGGTCATCGCTCTGCGGATTCAAGGTCGCGTCGTCGGGCGCGTCGGGGTGCTTGTCCGTGAAGCGCGTTGCGCCCGTGAACTGCAGCTTGTTCCGCGACTGCGTGTACGTCGTCGGCGAGTCGCTCACGACCGATCCCACGAACAAGCAGTCGTGGAAACGCAAGTTGTTCGAGAAACGCTTCGTGTCAACCACCCGCTTGCCGCTGATCACCAGCGGGTCGGGCAGCAGGCTATAGCCCGGACGGCCCGTCATGTTCGACGGCACGTCGCCCTTGTCGAGCTCCGGAACGCCCATCAGGATCATCTCGGTCGGCGGGATCGCCGTCGACGGAAGCATGGTCGGGTAGTTGGTCTCGCCCGCGTCGTTGCCGTAGATCGTGCGCGGCGGGTACGCGGCTGGCTTGCCGCTGGCGCTGTCCATCTGAAGCTTGCCGTACTCGCCCCACAGTCGGTGCGTGTTGGATACGTAGCTCTTGACGTACGTCACGCCCACAAACGTGCAGTTACGAAAAAGAGCGTTGCTGCCGTCCAGAATCTTCGCGTCGCGAAAGACCATGTTCTCGTACACCGGGCGGAAGTACCAGTCCGCATAGTTCGGGCTGTTGAACGGCATCTTCTCGAAGTACGCCGTGCCCCAGTTGTCGGGCCGGCCGTCGAGGTTGGCGTCCCCGTCCAAACGCAAGAACCGCGGGCTCGGCGAGCTCGCCGACTTGGTCTCCACGTACGTCGCCAGCGACGCGACCGAAACGCCCAGCTGGTCAGCGACCTGCTGCGCGAACGACTGCCCGTTGGCCGCGGTCTTCAGGGCCGTGGTCGAGTCATCAAACGTCGAAGGCGACAGATCAGGCAGAACATCCGTGCTGGCACCATAGTTCTGGGCTGACTTTCCCACCGGCGCCCGGATCGGCCCCCGCAGCTTGCCCGAGAGGTCGCCCTGCGCCGTCGCCCATGCGCTCTTGGAGGTGCGGAAAATCAGCGTGCCGCGGACCTTGCCGTACTGATCCTTACGATCGATGTACCCGTCCCGATACCCCAGAACCTGGTCGCGGTTCACCGACTTCACCGCGTCATAGTCCAGCATCGCTTCGCCCGCATCCCACTTGCCGTTCCGGTTCGTGTCCGTGAACCCGTAGATCCCGTTGCGATTGCGGTCCGGGCTGGCAGAGTCAAGCAAGAACGCAAGGTCCTCGTCGATCCCATTACCGCCCGAGGTGACAAACTCTGGCGTCGCGGATTGCGCCGGAGTACCAGCCGTCAAGGCCGACGATAGCGCGACCTTCTTGTCGTTGTTCTTGTCGTAAAACTTGATGAACACGTCCATCTCGTCCAGGTACCCGTCGCCTGTCACGTCGGCGAACGCCTGATCCAAGGTGCCGTCGCCGTCGTAGTCCTTGTCCACCGGGATCCCCGCGCCCTCGACCGGGTGCCCGATCCTCAAGCGGTTGTCACCGTCAATATCAGCGGCCTTGAGCGACGCGAACAAATCGGTCAACCGCTTGTCAAGATTGGTGTCCAACCCCACAAAGTCTGAGCGAATCGTCATCGGATCGCCGTTGGTCCGCGTCACATCGTCGTACCGCGCGCCCAGGTCGCCGATTACCGACACGTTCTTCCCGATCATGATCCGGCTCGGACTCACGATCGCCTGGCTTACACGCTTGGCAAGCCGAAAGTCCTGCATGATCGTCCGCGCGATCGGCGCGCCGCCCACACGCGAATAGTTGAAGTCGTACCCCGTCACAATCACCCGGATGTCCGTGGTGCTCGCCGCCGACGTTTGCAGCGGCGCGTACGTGATCGAGTACGACAGCGGCTTTGTCTCTGCTGTCGGCGCGGTCTCGACCGCTACCGCCGGAGTGAACAGCCAACCGTCCGACTGATACTCGCTCGCCGACACACCCGCGATCGCGCCGCCGATCGTCGGAACCGAAACGCCCACGCCCGACACAATCGCGGTGTCCGCCGCGTGCATGTTCGCCAGCGCCTGCGAGATCCCGGCCGGCAGCGAGCCCTCGCTGTACCCGCTCACCGGCGGCAGAACCGTGTAACTCCCCGTGCCCGAAAGGATCACACTCCAGATCTTCAGCCCGTACGACGCGTCGATCACGCTGTTCGAGATCACGAACCGCGCTGTCGCTTCTTTGAGCCGCTTGGCCGCCACCGCCATCCCAGTGTCCGCCGCGCTCTGCGCACGCATCACGTGGATGTGCGTCGCCGCCGTCCGGATGTTCCCGCGGCTCGCGATCGCCATCGCCGCCGTCAGCGAACTGAACAGCACCAGGAACATCATCGCCAGCACCGACGCGATGCCGCGCTCTTCCTTCGGCTTTCGTTTCTCACGCCGCTCGATCGCACGACCAGCCCGCGACACCAGCCGGGACGAGCCCGCCGTCGATGAACTCAACGTTAAATCGGTTGAAGACGTCAAACGCTGTTGCGTCGGCATGCTTCCGCACTCCTGCGTCGCCTCGATCAGGTGACGTTACGGGACGACCCACACCACCCGCGTCACTTCACGTGCCGCGGCGTCGTTGGGCCCTTGAAACTCGACAATCACAGTGACGCGGAGCGGATATTCGTCTACCTTGCGCCCCGGGAACGATCCCGAGGCTGGCTCGCTGTACTTGTCCGGGCGAACCGTGGAAAAATCAAACGGGTCAACCTTCTCAACCAAAACCGTCTGCGACCAGCCCAGCAACGGCAAGGGCTGCCCATCTTTCCCGTTCACAACGTTGCCGTCGGCGTCCATCGCCGGGACCACCTCACCGAACGCGTTGATGGGCCCGGGAAGATCGCCATCCGTGCCGAACCGCACGCCGTCAAAGTCGTCGATGTCGTCAAAGTCATCAACGATTGTCTCGCCCGCGTCCGGGCCCCAGCCGTTGAGCACCGCGGCGCCCCCGGTCCCCTGAAGCCAAAGCCCCGTCACCGGGTCGTGCCGCGGCAGCTTTCTCGACAGCTCGCGGATCTCCGTTGCCAGAAGCGTCGCCGTCGCCGCCTCGCTCGACCACGCGTTGTTCTTGATGAACGAGTTCTGCGCTTCGATGAACGCCAGCACACCCACACCGATGATCACGAGCGCCAGGCTCGTCTCGATCAGCGTGAACCCGCCAGCCGCTCGCCCGAGCGCTCTGGTGCTGGACATGCGATCAAACGTGGTTCGCCGTGCCGGTTGATTCATGAAGCCTCCCTCCCCCGATCAGCCCCTCAGCCGCGCTCCTCTGAGCCCCGGGCCGCAGGCCGAGCCGAGCCCCCGCGCTTCGCGGGCCGCCCAGACTCCGCTGGGGGAATCGGCTATTTCACGATCTGACTCATCTTGAAGATGGGCAGAATCACCGCCATCGCAATGAAGCCGACGACCGTTCCCATAAAAAGGATCATGATGGGCTCGATCATGCTCGTCATGGCCTTGATAGCCTCTTTCAGCTGCTTCTGATAAAACACCGAGATCTCGTCGAGCACCTCGCCGAGCTTACCGGACTCCTCGCCCGCCGCGATCATCTGCGTCACCGCACGCGGCAAGATCCCGTCCTTCTGCAGCGGCTGCGTGATCTTCTTGCCCTGCTTCACGCTCTGGTACACACGCCGCCACAGACCCTTGAAGATCTGGTTGCCCGAAATATCGCCCGTGATCGCCAGCGTGTCCAGCATCGGCACGCCCGCGTTGATCAGCTGCCCCATCGTCTGCAGAGACCGGCTGATGTACAGCGAATAGAACATGTTCTTGACGATCGGAACCTTCAGCTTCAGCTTGTCCACCCAGAACGAGCCGACCTCGGTCCGCGCAAACGCGTAGATCCCGCCCGCCACGCCGATGAACGCGCCAAGAATAATCGGCCAATACGCCACGATCCCCTTGCTCACGCCCATCAAGAACTTGGTCGCCCAGGGCAGGATGTCCTCCTTACCCTCGAACACCGCGTAGAACTTCGGCAGCACGAACGTCAGCAGGAACACCGTCACGCTGATCGCCAGCGTGCCGATGATCGCCGGATAGATCGACGCGCCAATAACCATCTTCCGCGTCTCGAGCTGCTGCCCGATGTACGCCGCGATCCGGTCCAGCATCTTGCTGAACGAGCCCGACATCTCCGACGCCCGCACCATGTTCACGTACAGCGTGTTGAACAGCTTGGGGTGCTTGGCGATCGCCTCGGAGAACTGCTTGCCACCCTCCACGTCCGTCTTGAGCTGCATCAGAACCCTGCGGAACGCGACGTGCTGCGTCTGGTCCGCGATGCCGTCTAAGGCCGCGCGAAGATTGATGCCCGCGCGAATCATCACCGCCAGCTGCGTCGTAAAGTCCAGAACGTGCTTCTGGTTCGGCGTCCCGGCGTTCAGCTCCTTGAGCTTGGCGAAAATGCCCTGGGCCGTCACCTGCCCGGCGATCACCGAGAGAGCCAGAACGTGCATCCCTTGGTTCCGCAGCGCCGCCGCCGCCGCCGTGCTGCTCTCGGCCGCGACGATGCCCACCTGCGTCTGACCCTGAGGGTTGCGAACCTGGTAGCGGTAGTTGGCCATGGTGTCTGTGAACCGATCCGACACAACAAGTCTTGTTCAAGGCAAGCCAATCACGCTCGCCCCACCTCGACCCATCACGCCGCCCGGTCGCTCTCCGTTCCTAATTGCACGCCCAGCACTCGAAACCAAACAAACCAAAAGCTCTGATTTCTTCTCAGCCTCGTGAGACAGGTTTTCAACCTGTCTCCTACTCCAGCTCTCTCTCTGTGCTGAGATGGTGCCAACCACCACTTCCCCAACACCAACTCACGCCGCCAGCTGACGCTCCAGCTTGTCGGGCTGGGCCGCCTGAGCGATCGCGTCTTCCTTGCTGATCATGCCGTTGAAGTACAACTCAGCGATCGAAGCATCGAGGCTCGACATCCCGATCGCGCGGTTGGTCTCGATCACGTTGGGGATCTCAAACGTCCGCGCCTCGCGGATCAGGTTCCGCACCGCTGGCGTACACAGCAGCGTCTCCACCGCCGGCACCATCCCCGGTCGATCGATCCGGCTGAACAAAGTCTGGCTCACCACCGCCTGCAGCGTGTTGGACAACATTGAACGAATCTGGTTCTGCTGCCCGCTCGGGTACATATCGATAATGCGGTCCACCGTCTGCGATGCGTTCACCGTGTGCAGCGTCGAAAGCACCAAGTGCCCCGTTTCCGCGGCCGAGATCGCCAGCGACGTGGTCTCCAGGTCGCGCATTTCTCCGACCAGAATAATGTCCGGGTCCTGACGCAGCACGTGCTTCAAGCCCGACGAGAACGTCGGCATGTCCTGCCCCAGCTCCCGCTGCTCGATGATGCACTGCTCGCTCTTGAACGTGTATTCGACCGGGTCCTCGAGCGTGATAATGTGCTTGCGGTAGCGCTGGTTCATCGCCTGGATCATCGCCGCCAGCGTCGTCGACTTGCCCGAACCCGTGTCCCCCGTCACCAGCACCAGCCCGCGCGGCAGGTACGTCATGCGCGCGATGACCTCGGGCAGGTTCAGCCCCGCCAGCGGAGGAACCTTCGTCTTGATCGCACGCATCGCGATCCCGATCGTGCCACGCTGCATGTGCGCGTTCACGCGGTACCGGGCCAGCCCCGACACCTCGTACGAAAAGTCCGCGTCCTTCACCCGCGCAAACGTCGCCACTGCCTCGGGCGGCGCCATCAGGTCAAAGAACGCCTGCGCCTGCTCGGGAGTAATCACGAACGGGTCCATCGGCGTCATCACTTGGTGTACGCGGATCACCGGCGGCTGCCCGGAGATCAGGTGAATATCCGAAGCGTCCGACTCGAAAGCCTTCTTAAGAATTTCGTTGAGTTCCACGCCGACCTCCGCTCAATTCTGGACCAAGGAATCCTCGTGCTCACGCCGTCAAGATCGCCCAGCGCAACGCGCCAGCGCTCTCGTGCGTCCCAGCATCGGTCGGCCAGCGTCACGGGTTGATCTCACTCGCCGCGGTTCACACCGAAAATTCCGCGCAACTCACCGCGAACCTTCCCGGAATGTTCTCGGAGCCACCAAGCCCAGAACGCTCACAACCCGCGCGGCCTCCCTGAAGCCTCGTCCCGAGCCCGCACCGCCAGCTGATCGCACCGCTCGTTCTCTGGGTGCTCGTTGTGGCCCTTGATCCAGTGAAACCGGATCTCATGCGCGCCCTTGAGCTCATCGAGCCGCTCCCACAGCTCCTGGTTCTTCACCGGCTTTTTGTCGGCCGTGCGCCACCCACGCTTCTTCCACTGCGGCATCCACTCCTTCAACCCCTTGAGCACGTACTGCGAATCGCTGAACAGGTCCACCAGCGACGCCGACTTCAACGCCGTCAATCCCTCGATCACAGCCTGCAGCTCCATCCGGTTGTTCGTCGTGTCGCGCTCGCCACCAAAC
>Ga0163154_10003535_pt1 | contig 21534 bp, 19 predicted proteins | sample OliLakLV19MP9P1_FD_148649 | JGI IMG/M metagenome (GOLD analysis project Ga0163154, IMG submission 148649) | Freshwater microbial mat bacterial communities from Lake Vanda, McMurdo Dry Valleys, Antarctica - Oligotrophic Lake LV.19.MP9.P1 | ecosystem: Environmental > Aquatic > Freshwater > Lake >...
GTAAATGCGTGAGCGAAAGTCCTAGATTAGTGTCTATCTGCGTGTAAAACGATGGTTGGAAGAAAATCAATTAAAATTAGGTGAATTTTGCCGAACACCTTACAACAACACGATATCAACAAACATACCTGTATCTCAATTTAATCCACGCGGATGACTTTGCCTTCTGCCGCCCGTAAGAGCCGATCCCACAAGGCCGCGCCGAGACCATCCTGCCCAAAGCCGTGTACCAGAATCACATCGACATCGCGCCCGTCCAGCATCCGCATCGACGCGAATAAGCTGTGACCAATCGCTTGCAGATCATCGCGGCTTCCGAGCAGCTTGACCTGCGCCTCTTTAGCGAAATAAAGATGTTCTTCATCTGGCGCAAGCACACCGACTCGCTTACCCTGCGCGTTCAGCCGTTGGACACTTTTTTGCATCGTCGCCACAACAACGCTCATATCGCGCCCATCAAACAGCATTAACTCAGCGCGGGGCGAATAATGCTTAATCATCTGCCCTGGTGATACAGCCGCCACTTCCGACGTATCGGTTTTGCCACTTGCACCCATATATTTGGGCGCAAGCATCACATCTGGCACAAAAGCGCGGAGATGCTCCAGCAGCACCCCGCCGGGACGCAGCACAATCGGTCTTTCGCCAGTTAGGTCAATGACGGTTGATTCCAGCCCAATCGTCGTTTCGCCGCCGTCTAGCAGCAAATCAATCCGACCATCCAAATCTTCTAAAACATGGGTGGCGGTAGTCGCACTGGGACGGGTAAACGTATTCGCGCTCGGCGCGGCAATCGGAAGGTTCGCCGCGATCAAAAGGGCTTGCGCGACGGGATGACTCGGCATCCGTATCGCAACTGTATTCGTCCCGGTAGCGATATTGTCTGGAACACCCGGCGCACGTTTAAGCACCATCGTCAGCGCACCCGGCCAAAACACCGTCGCCAGCCGCCGCGCTATCGCCGGAATATCAATCGCCAACGAGTCGAGTTCTGATGGATGGTGAATGTGCGCGATAACCGGATCACTGGCGGGTCGCTGTTTAGCGCGATAAATCCCCTCAATCGCGTTGGAATCCAAGGCATTCGCCCCTAGTCCATAGACCGTCTCGGTAGGGAAGGCGACTAATCCCCCACCACGCAGCACCTCGGCAGCCTGTCGAATCGCCGCGGCATCGGGGCGGGTGGGGTTCACTTTTATAACGCGGGTTTTCATGAGTTGAGTCATTGGGTGAATTGACCTAATTTGTTTTGTGGTTCGGAATGATTTTATCGTCTACCCCCTGACCTGAACAGCGCCACTCTAGCCAAAGCAAGATCGGATGTCCCGGCACATTTCACTGACAATTGAAAGATTTTACAAAATTTTGCCTTTTCTAACCGTTCTCATACCGAATATAGTACATTACGATTACAGACATTGTGCAACTTATCCCTCTATAATGGGTGTTACCGACAAAAATATAAACTGTGTTGTAACAACATGGGCATAAATACCCGTAAAATAGATAAAGCCAGAGTTCCCTTCCAACCCATATACCCGGATGTCTTGGGCGCGATTACGGGCGGCCCACGCATCAACATGGATGCTCTGGAAGTCGCTGTCGGGATGTATCCCCGGCAGGCATTTTTGAATCAACCCGTTGAGGTCGTGCTGGCGCTGCAAAATATGGTCGATCAGCCGATCACGCTCAAGATCGCCGTGCGTGTGCCGACGACTGATCGTAAAGGCAATATCGTCGTCATTGATACGCCCAAAGGTCAGGTTTCCATCACGCTCAGGCCCGGTGAAGCGGGGGTTTTGCGTCTGCCCATAATTGCCAAGCCGCCCACACAGCCGGGTAAAGATTTTCCGGTGCGGGTGGCGATTCGTTATCGTGCGCCGCCCAACGCCCGCCAGATTCGGCCTCCCGGCGGCGGAATTCGCCCGTCTGTGTTGAGTGTCTCGCCGTTTAAGTTACAAGTGCTGCGTGAAGTAGAATATGCCGCCCATAAATGGAACGAATCAACCGATATTCTTACGGTCTACTTTGATGTGATGCCCAAACGTCTGGACATCAAAACGGAAGAGCCAAAAGCCCGTTATGAAACGCTCTGGACGACTGACGAAATGGAACACGAAACACGTCAGGCCGTGCCATTTGTGCCTGCGGTCTTAGAACTGGCGACCAGCGCCCAATTCGGCAGCGTGTATCCCGCCCTTTATGAAGCGGTTGTAGAGCGTTTTGCCGCCCGTGATATGCCGCTGCATCCCGGCGAAGCAATGGCGATAGCCAAGATGATGGCCTACACAGTGGATGTCGCTCCGCTGCGAGAGCCGGATGTGATTGTAGAAGAAACGCGCTGGTTCCGGGGATTATGCCAAGTGATCGGCGGCGATGAAGCGCTCTTAGAGTGTGACCGAAATGAAGTCATCAGCCACAATGTCTTTGAGGGTGTCTTGTACGAGGCAGTTTTGATGGCGTTCCCGATTTTGCAGCAGCGCGTCAAGGAAAATCTTGGCAATATGGAGGAACGCATCAGCTACGCCAACCGCATCATGACGTGGTTTAGCGGACATGGTGAAGGCGATTTAAGTTACATCTACCTGCCGCTGGTGCTGTGTGGGTTGGTCATGAGTCCGCATGTGCGCCATACCAACATGGAAAATCCTTGGGAATTGGCAGATGAGCTGGAACATGCCTATCACGGACGGCTGCGTTTGGCTTCTGGTACGACGGGCGTGGTCTTCGATATGCTGTATGATCTGCTGGAAGAGTATAAGCGCGGCCTGCGTTATCAGCGGATTGATCGCCCTGGCGGCGGTCATCGCTCACTTTAAATAATTAACCTATCGGGGCGACGTGTGCCGCCCCTTTAGATAAACCTCGAAACCCTTACAAATCCGCGAATCCGTCCCCATTGCCATCTAACAATCCGCCAAATAATTCATCGTCGCTGGCGTTTTCTTCCCGTTTACGATTTGTACGGGGGCGGCTCGGATTCGCCCGTTTTGGTAAATTCTGTGGGCGATTTCGCAAACTCGGCGCGGTGAATGGCCCCAGCAAATCCCCCGAATTGGACTGCGTATTGTCTAAAGGCTGGGAATAACCGGACAACGTATCAGGTCGTGCGCCTTCTGTCGTGCGACCAAAATCGGACGGCGGTATAACAGATGGCACGTTACCGATGGGCGGCGGCGCAAAGGACTGCGAGGGAAAAGCCGGTGCAGTGGGAATGGTGGATGGCGGCATCGTCTTTTGGGGAATACCCGGCATGGGCGGCGGCGCACCGAATGCAGCATTAGGTGACGACGGCGCATTGTAAGGCGCAGGCGGCTGCCCCGGATAAGTCGGCGGCGCATTTTGCGCGGTGAAACCAGGCTGCTGATTTAACTTCTGCGCGACGGCGGAATCAAAATCAAGCGACTGCGCTTGTACGCGGAGACTCTCGGCAGAAACCTGCGCTCTTCGGCGCGGGACATGATCAACTATGTCGTCTTCACGAGAACTTTCCCCACCACTACTCAGAAAACGCAGCGCCAGCGGTGCAAGACCGATGACACCCATCACTCCCGGTCTGCCTGCCAAGCGTAGGAAACTCACCATCAACAGTCCCAAAAGCGTCACACAAATCAACGCCCCGCCGCAAACCACAATCAATACTGTTTGAATATCACCCATATCTACCCTTCCTGAAGCACAATCTCATCTACCTTAACGTTTAGGTTAAGGCTGCATCTTGCTTGATAAGATTCGGTGGATTTGTTCTAAAAGTGATTCTATCACAACTTCGGGCTGGTTTTCACGGGCGATGACATCATAATCCACAATCGCGCCCGTCCATCCCTCGCTATTCCAACGGGCAGGTTCGGGCAATCTGGCTTGGGTCAAATCGTCAGGGCGAGGCCACACATACGCATAAAGATACGGACGCGGAAAGCCCGCGCTGCCGGGTGAAAAGCCATAATTGCAGTGCGGCTGCGATTGTTCATCCAGGTTGTTGCCGGGGAACCACAGCGTGGATAAATCGAAGCCATGCGCCCAAATGACCGCTGGGGTCATAGTGCCGAGCAAACGCGCCCGAAAACGAGCAATAGACGAATACACAGCAAATAACGCCGTCGCGTAATCCGCCGCTAATTTGCGATCAATCTCAAACGGCTTATCAGTAAAACCACCTTTAACGACAAGCTGCGTCGTTTGGAACTGAACAGTTTTCATGCTGCTCACTAAAGCGACCAGCGCCCCTTGTTGATGATGCTTTTCGAGCGAAATCCGCAGCACCTGACCGCTGGATTCACGGTAATTGAGGGTCGCATCCACGAAATCGACGGAAAATTCATTCCCGCCGGGAAGGACACCCGTAGAAACGCCGGTTGGGGTAACGAATAGGCTCAATTGCAAAGCATTGGGCTGGGGCTTGATGAAGGCTTTCCGAATCGCGCTGACGACCTGAGCAGCACGATGTAGGCTGTCGCGGGTAGTGTCCCAATCGTTCAATGATGGGAGGGGCATGGGATCGACTCCTTTTTCTGTAGACAAGGCAAATGGGTCAACCTGTTGTTAAGGCATCTCCGAATATTTTTCATTATCGTCCCTTTACAATCAGGACGCAAACGACTGCATCGTTTAGTTCAACGACTTGAGGGCTTGCTCTACGCTGTCCTTCGGGCTGATTTTGATCTGCTCATCAATGACGACCCCGTTTTCATCAATCACCCAATGAGAGCGGATGACCCCGAAATATTTTTTTCCATACATCGACTTTTCACCCCATGCGCCCCACGCTTCTAAAATACTATGATCGACATCGCACAATAAATCGTAAGGCAGATTTTCTTTCTTTTTCCACTTGAGTTGATCTTTCGGTTCGTCTGGGCTGATGCCGAGTACGACAGCATTAGACGATTCAACCTTCGGGAATTCATCGCGGAAGCCACAAGCCTGCGTCGTGCAGCCTTCTGTCCCCGCTTTGGGATACGCAAAGAGGATCACTTTTTTACCACGAAAATTACTGAGTTTAACCGGGCTGCCGTCTTGATTTAGCAGTTCAAAATCCGGCGCTTGTTCGCCAATGGCGGGCATAAGTTCACTCCTATAAAGTTGACTATCAAACGAATCTTAAAGGATTCGGCGCAATGGTGCAAAGGGCGGCAGCAAACGCAAAGCGAATTCTCATCCAGCGCGATTTGTGCTATCCTTCCGCCGATGATAATGATAACACTTTTCACTAACCGCCTATTTTGCCTCGCCCTCACGCTGATCGTAACGGGTGTGCTTTATTTATCCACCTTGCAGACCGTCCCCAACGGCTCAAGTGATTACTATATGATTGATGTGGGCGAAACACAAATTGTCCTGAATCGATGGGGAACGCTCCATGCGACAGGCTATCCCCATTATGTGATGACGGGGAGCGCGTTGGTAACGATTTTGCGCGGACTCGGCCTGGATGCGGCGACGGCTCCTACGCTCGTCGCGTGGATTTGGGGCATGGTAGCGCTGGCGCTGTTTTATCTGCTGGCGGAACATCTGACCGAAATGCCATTGCTGGCGGCGGGTGTAACGATTCTTTTTGGGCTGACGCGCACCGTCTGGATTCATGCGTCTATCGCGGAAATTTACAGTTTCGGCTTGGTGATTTTGCTGGCGCTTTTGAATCTTGCGCTTTGGAAAACCGAGATTCCGCATCTGACCGATTTTCCCTCACGCATTTATTGGATGGCGCTGCTCGGAGGAATCGGCATCGCCCATCATCGCGCCATCGTCATGGCGATTCCGGCGCTGCTTTATGCCGTATGTCCCACTTTCCGCCTTCATTGGCGAGAAATGCCCAAAATTGTATGGGTCAGTGTTGCGTTAGGTCTACTCGGATTTTTACCCTACATCTATCTTCCACTCAGGGCGATGAGCGGCGAAAAATGGATTTATGGCGACCCGACGACGTGGCAGGGCTTTCTCGATCAATTTCTAGGGCGAGAGGCGAATCGTTTTATCGGCCTGCCAGAGTCGCTTTCCGATTTGGGGAAGAATATCGCACTGATAAATACCGTCCTCCTGCGCGATCTGACTCCGTCGGGGCTGCTGATTGGCTTCGTTGGATTGAGTTTGGCGCTGCGCCGACCCGAAACACGCCGCGCCGCTGTCACGTTCAGCTTGAGCGCCCTCGCTGCATATGCCTTTCATAGCGCGTTTTACACCGATATTCTCTCGGCGCTGATTCTGCCTGTGACGTTGAGTCTGGCGTTTGGGTGGTTGTTCTTGGGGATGGAGATAGAAAGATTTAAACGCAAAGGCGCAAAGGTCGCAAAGGTTCGCAAAGAAATTGTAACCGCAGAGGCGCAGAGACCGCAGAGATTTAATTTTCCGGTCTTGGTGTTCTTGGTGGCTTGGTGGTTTATATTTTTCCTGATTCTTACCATCCAGAATCAGAGCTTCATCAAAACATTGACGACAGACCGCACGGGTTTAGAAACAATCGCGCTCATTGCAGACGCACCGGATGGTTCGACAGTGATGCTGGCATGGGGGCCGCGTTATTTTTCCGCCGCGTTTGCGAAGGATGTGCAGGGACGCTTAGAAACGATCACGCTCGTGGATGACAAAGTCGATTTTAGCGCGATACAGCTTCCCATCATTACGCCCGATTACACGCTGTTTAATCAACCGCTGGCGTGGTGGCAGGCGCGTTTGGGCGCGGAACAACTCTATTTATCCACCGCCGCGCCGCATCTGGTCGCCATCGACACGCAGCCGCAGCAGGCTGATGCAAGTCTGCCTAACGGAATCAACATGCTTTCGGCACAGGTACGCTGTGAAGCAGATCGGATTTTGCTGGAGGTGATGTGGGCAGCGTCGGATGTGCCGGAGCGCGATTTAAGCGTGTTCGTGCATTTGGTCGATTCGCAGGGGAACGTCGTCGCGCAGGGCGATCAATCCGCGCCGGTTTATGGCTGGCGACCCCTCACCACCTGGACACCCGCCGAGCAAATCCGCGATGTGTATATCCTGCCGACTCGCCCTGATGCCACCGAAATCCGCTACGGACTCTACTATCAGGCAGCGGATGGCGCATTTATCAACGACTATGAATTCACACGAGAGATCACATGTTTAGAAAATTAACGCACGTCATCGTTGTCGGGTGTTTTTTGTTGTTGACGGGCTGCCAATCCGGCGGGGGGAACGGCACGACTTCGACTTCGGTAGCGGTGGTCAAGCTGCTGGCGACCCTCGCGCCGACGGCGACACCCGACCCGAATCGTCCGCAAGCGCAAATGACCTCAGCGCCAATTTTCGTCGGGATTGACCCAACCGCCACCGTTTTGCCAACCGCGACGGCCTATATCGGCGTGTTTTTGGGCGAGACGCAGGAGCAGCTTGGCGGCGCAGTCGAACAGCGTCCGCCCGATGTTACGGGGGGCAGCAGCGGCGAACCTCTGCTGTGTTTGACCGCGCCCGATGCGCTGTTCGGCATCGCATGGATCAGCGAAGATGCAGCGCGGACGAATTTGCGCTGCCCAATTCAGCAGAGTTTCGGCTTTAACGGCAAGATTCAATCCTTCGAGCGCGGCGCGATTTATTGGCGCGAGGAGACGGGCGAAGTGTGGGCGCTTGCCCCCGGCAGACTGCAACCGGACGGCAGTCTGGGGATCGGGCGGTATTGGTATGTCGATGATTCGCCTGTGTTTTCGGCGGCCTTTGGCGACGCACCGGAAGGGTTACAAGTCCCGGCTGGCAATATCGGCGGCGTTTGGGCGACAGTGCCGGAAGTGCGCGACGCGCTCGGTTATGCTACCACCGCCGAACAGGACATCGGCGTGAATCTTCAGCGCTTCGAGGGCGGGACGTTGTTCAAAGATGTGACAGTGGGACAGGTGTTCGCCCTGCTGGTGGATGGACGTGCTTTCGGCCCCTATTCGCAATAATGTGGCTAGGGTGTTGCCGTCGCAGTGGGTGTCAATGTAGGTAATATTGAGGTTGTATCCTGTCGCCAAACTCTATGTGTCCGCTTTGCACTCTGCTTTTGATACCCTGCGTCAATTACAGCCTATTCTCTTGGCTACGTAAGGTGAGTTTATAACTCACGTTACGCAGACACTCAAATCACTGGACACTGGCAGTTCAAAACTGCCAGCTAAAGCGTTTGGAAACCCCTGAAGGGGTTAAGTAAAGGTTCTTAACCTCTTTAGAGGTTTCCAAATTGCTCGGTAGCTCTGGGTTTTGAACCCGGAGCGGCTGGCTACGTAACGTCAGTTTATAAGTTATATTTGCCGTTGGACTTAGAACGCTTGTCTTGCTAGAAAGTAACTCCTAAAAAGAGAACTACGTAATTAATTTCAACAATTTATTTTTTACGCAATATGTTGCTGGTTTAATGAGGAATCTTTTTGCGCTAGAATGCCACGCTATGCGTACGATTACACGTAAACTTATTCTCCTTATCACATTGATTTTTCTCGCGCTCCTTGCAAGCGATCTTTACCCCGGTCTGCGCGGCGGATCGGGCTGGCGCTGGCCTTATCTGCTGCCTGACAACTGGACGGGCGCGTTATTGCTAGGGATTTTGCTCATCGTTTATCTGGTCGGCGTGTTTTTGTTGCGTCGATGGCAGGTGCGGACGTGGGCAGTCTTGGCGTGGGTGTTCATCAGTGCGGCGGTGCTGGGTGTGGCGGTGGTCGGTGTGCATGGCGATGCGGGCTTTCTCCTTTTCACGCGGACGGTATCGCCTGTTCAGACGGGCGCGAGTGCGCTGGCGGTGCGCGTCATGGCGGAAGAAGGAGCGCAGTCCACACTTGAGCGCTGGCCCGATGTGATGCGCGAATCGCAGGATACCAATCTGATTCACTTTACGACCAGTCCACCGGGACAGCCGCTTTTGCATGACGTTCTCGCCCGGATTTTTGATCCACTGCCTGTCAGCCGTCCCTTGAGCGCTGCCGTGCGCCTGTATCAATGTGCCGATTATCAGGTGATGCGCTACACACGGGGGGAACTCGTCAGCGCGATCTTCGGGATGCTGATGCCGCTGTGGGCGGCGCTGGCGGTCTTTCCTTTATATAGTGCAGCGCGGATGTTAGGGATCGCCGCTTTAGATGTGGTTGTGTGGTGGCCTTTGATGCCAACGGTATTGTTATTCGCTCCGACATGGAATACGTTGTATCCCTTTCTGGCGATTCTGGCTTTCGCATTTTTGCTGACGGGTTTGCGACGGCGCGGTATAGGATTCGCGCTCGGCTGTGTGGCGGCGGGTGGCGTGATGTCGATCACCACCTTTTTGAATTTTGCGGTGCTGCCGCTGCTGCTCCTCTTCGGATTATTCACACTCGGCGCGGGTTGGGTGATCCATGCAAATCGACAAGATAAATTAACAACGCGACTCGCCAACACACTCGTTTGGTCATTTCGTGCAGGGCTTTGGTTCGCGCTGGGACTCAGCAGCGTATGGATTCTTTATTTTGCTTCTACCGGACTCACGCCGCTGGATTTGCTGCGTGTGACGTTTGATAATCACAGCGATCTCGTCCAGCGCGATTATCTCCCTTGGCTGATTTTGCATCCCTATGATGTGCTGATGTTCGTCGGGTGGCCTGTGGCGATTTTGTTCTTGGCGGCGAGTGTTAAGCAGTTGGCAGAAGATTTGACGCAAAGGCGCGAAGAACGCAAAGTGTCGCAAAGCACGGAGGAGACTAAAGAAATGGGTCTCGTAGGGAGCGACCTAAGTATCGCTCCTGCCGGGGATACACATCGATACGTCCCTACGCTGATTGCGGCGACCTTTTTCACTTTTCTACTGGTTGATCTCAGCGGAATCGCGCAAGGGGAAAACGCCCGTATCCTCAGTTATTATGCGCCGTTCTTTTTGTTATGCGCGGGGATATGGATGGCGCGGCATGACTTTAGATGGAAGATGCCGCTGCTGATGGCACAAGCCTTGACCGTGCTGGTAATGGCGATAGTACTGCCTGTCGTCCCGCAGGATTTGAATCCACAGGCGATTCAGCCGCGTGAGGATGTCCCGGCCTTCGATTTTCTGACGTTGCAACCTGTGGATGCAATCTACACCAGCCCTATCTACGACGGGGAGTTCCGGCTAGAGGCATATCGCTTTGTGGCGGATGTGGCGCAGCAGGCAATTTCGCTAGAGACTCACTGGGAGGGCATCGCTCCCACAGAGCGCCCATATCATTTTGAAGTCATCGCTTCGGCGGAAAATGCGATTGATGGCGAAATCATCACTGCGCCATATCAATGGCTGCCGCAGAGTGGGAATTACCTGACGACATGCTGGCGTAGTGGGGACAGCGTGCGTGACGTGACGATAATCCCGCTGCCGACGATTTCCGCGCCTGTTGTCTGGTCGCTGGCGCTGCGAGCAGTGGATGAACGCACCGGGGATGTGATGACGGTTATGCTGGTGGATGGCACATCAGCGGACAGTGTAAACTTGGGGCCAGTCAATTATCCTTAATAGAAGTTATGCGGTTTATAGTGATTAGTTCTTAGTCAACGCAGGCAGCAAGGGCAAATCTTTGTTCTTACTAAAAACTATAAACTAACAACTTTTACAACGTCGTATCCGGCGAGCCTTCAAATAACTTCCCGACTATAAACGAAATCGTCGGCAAACACGTAAAAGTCACGTTGTCCGTTTCCTCAAACGATATGGGGGCGGGATATGTTCCATCTTGTGGCGTTTGATAGAGGCGCAGTTGGCGCATCTCTGGGTCAATCACGGCGTATTCTGGTAAGCCTGCACGCGCATACGCTTTCAGTTTTACATCTTCATCATAATCGCGGCTACCCGGCGAAAGCACCTCCACGATCAAATCCGGCACGCCCCAGATGCGGCGATCATAGATTATATCCGCATGTTCGTGCATGACGAGGACAAAATCCGGCTGCACAGGTGTGATGCCGGGCATAAAAACGCCGATGGGGGCTATGTTTGCGTAAGCCAAACCTTGATCTTCCGCTGGGATCCCCAAAAGGCGATAGAAACGCAAGATAATCGTTTGATGAAAATAACTCGGCGCGGTGGACATATACAGTTCTCCATCAATGATTTCATAACGATTGCCATCGTCCGGCAGCGCTTCCCAATCGGCTGTCGTCCATTTGCCTTGCGGCGGCCCCTTCACGGTATGCACATGGGCATAAATCGGAAAAACAAGTTCAGACATGATTTAATCCTCATTCACTATCTTGCTTATTTTACCCCAAAACGGCATTAATCTTATCTTGTGTCCATGTGCCATTGGCGATGATGATTTTGTACTTAAGCGCCAGCGTTTCGTCGGGCGGCAACGCATAGCGCTGATCGTAGGCAAAGGCAAAGCTGACGGCGGCGGCTTGTTCGGTGCGGGTGAACCATTTTGTCGGATAGCGCGGATTACTTGGCGAATCGACAAAGACGAGGGTCGAACTGCGATCAACACCATCGTGAAGGCCGCTGTAAGCCAGCCACGCGCCCGATTTGCCCATGAGGTCGCCATCGGTCTTGCCCGTTTGCCCATCGAAAAGTGTCAGTAGGCCGTTTTGTAAATCGCGTGAACCGCGCCAATGCAGGCCACCATAACCCGCTTCGGGGCGGCCTTCGCTGGTCGGGCTGCCAAATTCCACCACTTCTCCCCGCCGATTTTTCAGCCAGAGTTGGACTTCCAGCGTCCAATAATCCGCATTAGGCGCGATTTGGCTGACGCTGATTTGGCGCGTTTCATCCAGCCATTTTTCGCCAGATTGCGTCACCCACACCAGTTGTTCTGTCAAATGTACGCCCTGCACTTCGTCGCACAGCATCTTGTTCCAATCAAGGTGGCGCTGCTGACCATTATTCGGCTTTTGAACGTAGCCTGTATCGTGCTGATAGGTGGAGCCGCCCCAGAAATTCTCGCCAGAAAGATAGGGGATCGCCATTGATAGGCCATGCTGCCAGCGGTGATCGTTGGGGCGGAAAAGCGTCAGCGTATCGCCAGCCAACGTTTTGATTGGATGGAAGTAAGGTCGGGGCGATTCAATCGTCTGTGTTCTGGGGATATAAACATAGCGAAACAACAGCCGTTCGCCGTAATAAATTTCAAGATGCTCGTGGAATTTGTGGATGAGTCTAAAGAACATCGGTTTTAGAGATGCGCTGCGCGTAATGTGTTCAAAATCAATGGAAGCTATCCCTCTATTCTAATGCGGCGTGAGTAGTGGCGATAGTCGCCATGATGTCGCGGATCCGCGCTTGATCTTCCGGCGCATACTTATCGAAGTTCGCTGGTACTTGAGCATAGTCTACCACAACTTCAAAGACGCGGAGGCTCGCATACAAGCGGTTATAAATTTTCCCCAGATCAAACGACAGATCGTTTGTTCCTCCAAGTGGCAGGGGCAGCACTGGGATAACAGAATCAATACCGAAACCATAGACCTCAATTTTACCGCGTTGCAACTCAGGGTGCGGATTGCTTATCAGGATAGCATAGGGAAATGCCCCTTTCACACGATCAGGGTAGCTTGGCACAGTTAAAAGGATAGGGCGCAGTTCATGCAAAAAATCGATTTCGACAAGGTTCACGCCGCTGCGAAGGGTATCAAGACGGCGTGCAAGATAAGCGCTGTGGTAGGATTCGGGGGGCTTATTGGCAGCGGATAACACCTCAATTCGTGTGACAGGTCTGCCCGGATATTGCTCTGCTGTCATCTCATAGATGACCACACTGTGTAGGGGATGTTCTTCTTCTTCCAATTCTAAGGCTTCATCAAGCGGCAGCGTCAAAGTAGGGGTGGCGGATTGGGTGGTGTTCGACAACCGCGCCGAGGGCTGCCTTTGAAAAAGGGTTATATCAGGGTACGTATGCCGCTGCCGCTCTGAATCTATCTCGCCGATTTGGAGCGATTTTTCTGATAAGGTGTAATAGTTCGATGGGAGTTGTTCATCAAGGGTCATACGAATAAAAGTGATAAAATCACTATGAAAACTTTCCCAACCGCCGCCTTTTTGCTGCAAAAAGCTGTTGAGATGGGCATTTACGCCCGGATACAAATTTTGCTGAGCGCGAATCGCCATAATAGGAATCTCCGTTACCTCCTTAAAGCCTAGCACAGATTAGAAATTATGGAGTGTTTCAGGATACTCCGCACCGCCCTATTTCATAAATTCGTACACGATGTTAACGACCTTCTTATTCAAATTTGATTACAATACCTTTCATGAGTTTTAACAGGAATCTAAGCCGTGATAAACACAATCTCGCCCCCATCTCTCATCGGCAGTCGTTACCAGCTTCATGAAACACTCGGCGCAGGCGGCATGGGCATTGTTTATCGTGCCACCGACCAACAGACAAATCAAAATGTCGCCATAAAACTCCTCAAGCCGCAGGCTCTTTCGCTTTCGCCCGATACGCTGGAACGTTTTGCCCGTGAAGCCGAAGCCTTGCGCCAGCTTGACCATCCTAATATCGTCAAAGTCTTGACCACCTTACAAGAAAATGATTTACATTATTTAGTGATGGAATATATCAGCGGTGGCTCGCTGCAAGATGTGCTTCAGCGTGAAGGCCGGATGCCCATCAGCCGTACCCTCGACATCGCGCTTGATCTATCGGATGCGCTCGCTCGCGCTCATCGCCTGCGGATTATCCACCGCGATATTAAACCAGCGAATGTCTTAATCGCGCAGGATGGCAGTACGCGGTTGACGGATTTCGGTGTGGCACGGATGGGAGCGAAAGAACGTGTGACCGAAATCGGCTCGGCGGTAGGCACGCCCGATTATATGGCACCAGAAGCACTGCATGGGGATGAGGTCGATGCACGGGCGGATATTTGGGCGCTTGGCGTGATGTTGTTCGAGATGCTAACCGGACATCGGCCTTTCCGGGGTGATAACATCACCTCCATGATTGTGGGCGTTTTGACTCATCCCGTGCCGGATTTAGAAGCGCTGCGCCCTGATGCGCCGATTTCTTTAGTGGATTTGGTCTACCGGATGTTGACGAAAGATCGTGAAGCCCGAATCCCCAGTGCGCGGTTGGTCGGTGCGGAATTAGAAGCACTCGCTTCCGGCACACCCGTGAACGCCGCCACCTATGGGACGCTGCGTGCCACGACCATGCCATCTTATACCACTTCCACACCGCCGCGCACCACACCCACACCACGTCATAACTTGCCTGCACAAACTTCAACTTTTATCGGGCGTGAGTCCGAAATGACCGAAATCATGCGCTTGATGGCTGATCCCGGAATTCGCTTAGTGACGATTCTCGGCCCCGGCGGCATGGGCAAAACACGTCTCTCGTTGGCCTTCGCGGAACGCATCGTCGGCGGCACGCATTCGACACCGATTACCGATACACAAGATTATTTCTTGGATGGCGTGTATTTTATCCCGCTGGATGCCTTGAGTTCTCCCAATGATATTGTTGACGCGATGGCGGATGAACTCAAATACACGTTTGTGATGGATGAGCGTGATCCTAAGCAGCAGCTTCTTGAACATCTCGGCGATAAAAATGCCCTGCTCATTCTGGATAACTTCGAGCATTTGCTGGACGGTGCAGGCATTGCGGCGGATATTTTACGCGCCGCGCCGCACGTTAAGATCATCGCCACCTCGCGTGAGCGCCTAAACCTCAGCGGCGAGACGATCTTCAACCTCAACGGGATGGACTTCCCGGAATGGGAAACGCCGGAAAACGCGATGGAATACAGCGCCGTGAAGCTGTTTTTGCAAGGGGCGCGGCGGGCAAAACCCGGTTATGAACTGCTGCCGGATGATGTGAAGTACCTCGCTCGTATTTGTCAGACAGTGCAAGGCTTGCCGTTGGGGATACTGCTGGCGGCGGCATGGGTGGAGATGCTTAAGCCACAAGAAATTGCTGAGGAAATTGCGCGGAGTCTGGACTTTTTAGAAACCGAACTGCGCGATGTGCCGGAACGCCATCGCAGTATGCGGGCTGTATTCCAGTATTCATGGAACTTACTGTCGGAAGATGAGCAGAAGGTGTTCATGAAGTTGAGTATCTTTAAAGGCGGATTTGACCGTGAAGCCGCGCAGGAGATTGCCGGGGCATCGCTGCGAGCGCTGACGGCATTGGTCAATAAATCTTTGCTGCGGCGCAGCCCGGAGGGACGTTACTTCGTCCATGAGTTACTGCGCCAGTACGCGGAAGAGCGCTTCGTGGAATGCTGCGATCAAGACGAGATTTATGGAAAACATGCCATATATTACGGCATGATGCTGAACAAATTAGAGCCGGATTTTTTCAGCCGCAAAGAACGTGATGCGATTGAAAAAGTTGATCTTGAATACGAGAATATCCGCAGCGCGACACGGTGGGCGCTGCAACATCAGCGTTGGATTGGTTTGCAGCACGGTATCCATGCCACGATGGCGTTTTATACCGGGCGCAGCCGTCTGGCTGAAGGGATCGCCACTTTTGAGGAAATTCTCGCTGTGCTGACGGCATACGGCCTGAAAGATGACGAGATCAAGTCGCTTTACTGGGGATGTGTTATCCGGCAGATGCGGATGACGATGAGCAGCAAGGGTGATTACGAAGTCGTCCGGCAGAAATCGCAGCAGGCGTATGATTATTTTTCCACACAGCCTGACACCGAACAGAATCGCAAGGAACGGAATCATTCCCTCAATAACATCAGCTACAGTCTGATGAACCAGGGGCAGTATGATGAAGCGGCACGGGTATCTACCCAAGCACTAGAACTCTCACAATTGATCTCTGGCGCGGACTTAACCCATTACTATTTTTCCATCGCCAACCTCGGCTATGTGGAATATCTGCGTGGCAATTATGAGGAGGCGCGTCGTCTTTATGAGACGATGGATAAGGCGCTTCCGCCGGATTATTCGCCGGGCAGTCGGGCTTTAGGCTTAAATAATTTAGGTGAAGTGCTGGTCGCGCTCGGTGAATTTGATCAGGCTGCCGCTTATTTTGAACAAGCCTATACGACCTTCAAAGCCATCAACAACCGCCGAGGCATGGCCTTTACCATTAATAACTTGGGCGGCATTCACTCTATTCGGGGCAATTATGACGAAGCCCATCGCATGTTCGCGGAAGGTTACGCGCTTCACAAAGAAATCGGGGATCGATCCGGCACGGCGCATTCCTTAAGTGCGCTGGCGAATGTCGCCTTTTATACCGGGGATATTGCTGGTGCAGACAAAAATTATCAAGAAGCGCTGGCGATTCGGCGTAACTTGGGCGATCAAAAAGGCATCAGTGATTCGTTGACCGATCTAGCGGATGTGGCTTTTGCGCGGGAAGATGTGATGGGCGCGCGCCAGCTTTATCAACAAAGTCTGGAAGTCAGCCGTGCGATTGGCGATCAATCCGGCATTGCGCGGGCGATGATCTGGATTGGGATTACCATCGGGATTAAAGACCAAGACGAAGCGGCTTGCCGTCCTTATTTTGAAGAAGGGCTGGCGCTGGCGGAAAAAGTTGGGAATGGTGCGGTGATGGTGATGGCCTATTTAGGGCTTGGCGAAGTCACCTTCCATACCGAGAAATACGCCGAGTCCCGCGCTTATTTCCATAAGGCGCTGGACTATGCCAATTATGGTAAGGCCGTCGGTATGATGTTGTTCTCATTGATCGGCTTTGCCAGTGTGCTGGTCGCGGAAGGGAATCCAATCAGAGCGCTGGAACTGGCTGGCCTTGTGCATCGCTATCCGCGCACCGCCATTAACTTTATGACAGATATGAAGCTCAAGTATCTGTTGGATGAGGTTTGCCCCCAACTTTCCGACGACGTGGTGCAAGCCGCGCTGGAACGTGGGCGCGAGCTTGATCTGGATGAAACCGTAAACGCGCTACTGGCAGAATCGGCAGCGTGATAAAATCGCATAACGCACAATCACAACTGAGGTGTTTATCATGAAGTCAAATCTCATCACCCGTGACAAAGAAATTATGAGCGGTACACCTGTCTTTACTGGGACTCGCGTTCCTGTTCAAAGCATCATTGATTATCTTGCTGGTGGACATCCCTTGGCAGAGTTTCTGGACGATTTTCCAACAGTAAGTCGGGAGCAAGCGATTGATTTTCTGCGGCAAGCACAAGCGGCACTTTTAAAGCAGGCCGATGAAACTACTTCTTGACGAGTCGCTCCCAAGACAACTTAAAAAAGAATTTTCTGAATATGAGGTGATGACCGTTCCTGAGCGCGGTTGGCAATCTAAAAAGAACGGACGATTGCTGACCTTGGCATCAGGCGAATTTGATGTTTTCCTCACACGAGATCGCCACATGAAAGATCAGCAAAACTTGAAATCGTTTAACATTGCGATTATGGTGTTGATCGCCTATACCAATGATATTGAAGACCTTGTGCCGCTTGTTCCACAAATCAAAGAAATTCTACAAACCATTCAGCCCAAGGATTACGTGGAGGTGAGCATCGAATCCGAATAAGAGCGAAATCACGCAACGTTTTGGCTGGAATCACGTATAAATAGACATAAGACAAAATAAGTGCGTGAAAAACGCGAGTGGGAGTAAAAATCATGGTCATGGCAGCGTTTGCAATTCTGGCAGTTTTGGCGGCAGTATGGTTTGTAACCTCGATTGTCGGCCCCATCATCGGCCTTCTTTTTACGGTGCTGTCGTGGATATTTATCGGCTTCTTGGCGGGGAAAGTCCTGCGTGGGCGCGGCTATGGCCCGGTGGGTGACGGTCTGCTAGGGCTGGGTGGCGGCATCGTCGGCAGTTTGTTGTTCGGTCTGCTGGGGATTGGCAGCGGCGGCCTATTTTTAGGGATCGTTGCCGGGGTAGTTGGCGCGGTGGTGCTGGTCTATCTCGTCCGACTGGTGAGCGACTCGAACTTCGCCCGGTAAAAAAATCTAAGCGATCATTTGAAAAGGTCTATCGAGGACGGCACAATCGTCAATGCGTCCGCCATAGGGGAGAATCTCAGACCCTCCCCTACCTAAACGTTTTAGCGCTTTCGCTTATGTTGGGATTTCGTAGGGGCGCACCGATGTGTGCGCCCGTCTGAAGCGGGGCAACACACAGGTTGCCCCCTACAAAAACAATCTTTGAGCGAAAGTCCTGCCTTTATTGGTGAAGCAGTTTCGCAAATGGTTTCTAAATAGTGAGCAGTGAGATTTGCTCAAACTCATCGCTCATTACTCATCACTTTGTATTATCCTGCAGGTGTGGGTTCGGGTGTACCCTCGGCTGAGGTCGCTTCCGGCGTAAGTTCCACCGCCCCACCAATATATGCCACTGAGCCGGCCAAGGATGTGATCGTATCTTTGTACTGGTCGATTTCCCCCTCTGGTGCGCCAAACACAATCAGCGCATAACCATCGTTTTCCTCCACGATAGCGACTGCCAGTGAAAGCGTTATAGCATTATCTTCAGCTGAGCCGGTGGCGATTGCGCCCTCTTTAGCATTGGCGGTGAAGGCTTCGGGAGCGCCTAACGTTGCAAGAATTCCCGCTTCGCCAGAAGCCAATGTGTTACTAAAACTCGTTAAGGCATCTAGGGGTGTCGCGCCTGGCGCAAGTCCCAGAAGCCCCGCGCCATTTCCCAAAAACGTTACAGTGCCGGCAACTTGCCCGTCAGTGAGTGAATACAGCGTATTCGCCATTTGAAGCGCTTCAGCGCTGTTCGCCAGCAAGATCGCGCCTTGCGATCCTTGCGCCGCCCAGCCAGCAGGATAAATGACGGAAAGTGTGCCGCCCAAAAAGTCTACGCTGTCGATGGTTTGCGCTTGTGTGTTGTTTTCACCCCCGCCGCCGCCTGCATCATCATTCCCGCCGCAGGCCGCCAAAATCAACATCAAGGCGACAAATAAAATCCAGATTTTGCTTAATTTCATGAATTTACCCCTTTATACATTGAAAATTTAATCGAACAATCTAATTCAGGGTTTGGCACGTCAAACCCCTACAAAAATCACAGATTATCGTTTTGCGTTATCTGAATGCTGACTACTCGTTACTCATCACTAAAGCTGGACGGCGTGTGTGCCAACTGGTCGTCTGTTCATAAGCATGACCCACTTTTAGCACAGTGTCCTCTTTAAAGGGTGCGCCAAAGATTTGTAGGCCGATGGGTAGATTATTGCTATCGAAGCCGCACGGCACATTCAAGCCGCAGATGCCGCCCAGATTCGCCGTGATCGTCAGCACATCCGCCAGATACATTTGCAGCGGATCGTCGGTATTTTCGCCGATTTTAAAGGCCGTCGTCGGGCTGGTCGGCGCGACAAGCACATCAACCTGTTCAAACGCTTTCTCGAAATCCTGCTTAATCAGCGTCCGCACCTGTGAGGCTTTGCCATAGAAGGCATCATAATATCCAGCGGAAAGGGCATACGTGCCGAGCATAATCCGCCGTTTGACCTCCGCGCCGAAGCCTTGACCGCGTGTTTTCTTGTAAGTATCCCACATATCGCGGCCTTCGATTCGCGCCCCAAAGCGGATTCCGTCATAACGGGCGAGGTTGGCGCTGGCTTCTGATGTGGCGATCATGTAATACACGGGTAGCCCGTATTCAGTATGCGGCAGGCTGACTTCAACCGTCACCGCGCCGAGCGATTCAAGATGCGCGATGGCGGCACGTACCCCGGCCTCGACTTCCGGCTGCATCCCGGCGACGAAATATTCTTTGGGGATGCCGATACGTAAGCCTTTGATGTCGCCCGTCAATCCTGCGACATAATCCGGCACTTCGATTGGCATACTCGTGCTGTCCAGCGGATCGTGTCCCGCCATGATTTGCAGAATCCGCGCTGTATCCTCGACAGTTCGCGCCATAGGCCCCGGTGAATCTAATGAAGAGCCAAACGCGACTAAGCCATAACGTGAACAGCGCCCATAACTCGGTTTGAGCGCGGCGATCCCACAGAACGCACCCGGGGTGCGGATGCTGCCGCCCGTATCGGTGCCGAGTGTGCCTGCCGCCATGCCAGCCGCCACTGCTGCGCCGCTGCCGCCGCTGCTGCCGCCGGGGACACGGTCTAAATCCCAGGGATTGCGCGTGATGAAAAAGGCCGAATTCTCGGTGGATGACCCCATCGCAAATTCGTCCATGTTCAATTTGCCGAGCATCACCATGCCTGCCTCGTGCAGCCGCGCCACGACGGTGGCATCAAACACGGGGACGTAGCCTTTCAGGATTTTGCTGGCGCAGGTCGTCTCTACGCCTTTGGTGCTAAAGACATCTTTAATCCCAAGCGGGATGCCCAACAGCGGCTTATTCTCGCCAGCAGCGCGTGCTTGATCGGCAGCTTCGGCGGCGGCGAGCGCCAAGTCGGGCGTGACAGTGATGTAGGCTTTGATCTGGTCGTCCAGACGGGCGATCTGGTCAAGATAAGCGCGGGTCAGCTCGACGGACGAAATTTCTTTCGCATCCAGCTTTGCCAGCGCTTCCGTAATGGTTAATTCGGTGAGGTTGGTTGCCGTCATATTTGAAGTTTCTCGCAAGTGATGAGATGGGTCGTCAACGGCTCAAGTATAGCACATTGGCGAAATGAACAAGGAGGAAGTTGCCAAAGCTCTTATCTTGACGCTATAATTCGCCGTGTCTACCGATCCTAGTCGAATGGGTCAGTTTCCACGCCGCTGCATCCACCTCTGATAAATTTCGTTTTTCGTTAATTTTTAACAGGAAGCGTATTGTATGAATGCTAAACAACTGCTAGTAGACCTTGAATTTCATGATTCAGCCGCTTTTGCCCAACCTCTCTTGGTCGATCAACACAGCCGTATCTTACGTTGGATGCTCAAACCCGGTCAACAAATTGCGGAGCATAAAGTACCTGACTCGCCTTTTTACGTGATTATCCTCAAAGGACGCGGCATGTTCGCGGGACGGGATAGACAAGAACAAGAGTATGGCACTTTTTCCATGCTGATCTTCGAGCAGGGGGAACCCCATAGTGTCCGTGCCTTAGATGAAGACTTGATCTTCATCAGCTTTTTACAAGGCTCAGACAGTATGAGGCTGGATCGAACTGGCGGGGAAATCGGGCGCGAGTAGCTTAATAAAGGCTTGGTCGCTAAAAATAGCGTCCTATTCCGGCACGACAGCAATTGCTTCCAATTCTGCCAGCGCATCAGGCCGCGCCAAGGCCGAGACAAAAGCCACCGTAATCGCGGGTGGATTAGGGCGCAGTCCCCATACTTGCTGGAAGACTCCAAACGCCGGACGCACATCCTGCCCATGAACGACCAGAATCGTCCACTTGATGACGTGTTCCAATTTTGCGCCACCTGCTTCCAAAGCAATCTGTAGATTCTCGAAAATCTGCGCGACTTGCGCCGTGAGGTCATCCTTGCCGACCATTTCCCCCGCGCTGTTTACCCCATTCTGTCCGCCGATGTAGACCGTCTTTACATTCCCGGTGACGACAACTACATTTGTGAAACCCTGCGCCGGAAACCCCGGTGGATTGATATGTTCGACTTTGCCCATTAGATGCACTCCTGTTAGATCATTTGTACTATCTCTATTGTAGATTATAGACCATTTCCGCTTATTTGATGCTAAAAATACGCTAAAAATGTTATCCATTCTACATGGAGG
>Ga0163154_10003540_pt1 | contig 21525 bp, 10 predicted proteins | sample OliLakLV19MP9P1_FD_148649 | JGI IMG/M metagenome (GOLD analysis project Ga0163154, IMG submission 148649) | Freshwater microbial mat bacterial communities from Lake Vanda, McMurdo Dry Valleys, Antarctica - Oligotrophic Lake LV.19.MP9.P1 | ecosystem: Environmental > Aquatic > Freshwater > Lake >...
GTTTAAGGTCGAGGGGCGCGGTGGGTGGCAGGGGTGGTGTGGGAAGTGCCTTTACGCTGGGTTGGGGGAGCAGCGTAAAGGTGGGGGAGACGTTGAGGTGATAGTGTGGGTCGAGTCCACGGCGCTGGAGGGCGTTGCTGATAGCGCGGTGAGCGGAGTGAATGACCTCGAGTTTGTTGTTGGTGATGTTAGCGGCGTGGCGGCGGTAGAAATAGAGCGGTTGGGGCAGATGATAAATGTCGGTGACTTCAGAGAGTTTGAGGCACAGGTCGTAGTCTTCGGACGTGGTGAAGGTGGGGTCAATGCCGCCGACTTGCTCGTAGACCGAGCGCCTTAGCAGGCGGAAGTGGAAGGTCATGAAATCAACGAGCAGGCGATCTTGACTGTAGGGAATCCGACAGAGCCGCCCTAAGCCCTGGTCTTGACCGTGTTCATCAATCAGAATGTGGTTGGTGTAGACCAGTCCGACGTGGGGATGGGTGTCGAGGATGGCGGCGGTGGCAGCGATCGCGGTCGGGGCTAACAGGTCGTCGCTGTCGATCCAGCCCAGGTAAGTACCTGTGGTCGCGGCGATCGCCCCTTGCAGGGCAGCGGCTAGCCCTTGATGCGCGGCGGCAATGACGCGAATACGAGGGTCGCGCTGGGCGTACTGCTGGGCGATGGCAAGGGTGTCGTCGGTGGAGCCGTCGTCCCAGAGCAAGAGCTCGAAGTCAGCGTGGGTTTGCGCCAGGATGCTGTCGAGAGTAAGGGGGAGATAATGGGCGCGGTTGTAGGTGGTGGTGATCAGGGAGATGGAAGGGGTCACGGGAAGAGAGACGAAGGGTGGGTTCTCGCTTAAGGTGCCCAGAAGAGAAGGCGCTTCATCAGAGGAGGAGCGATATGATTGATGCACTCAAGATAGGCTACATGGTTTTGAATGTAATGTATGCAAGGTGCTGGGTTTCGCATCCTCAACCTAATCTACATCTACAAGGGAAGCGATCTCCTGCAAAGAAAATGAATTCTCTTGCTAAAAACTTTTGCTGGGCAGCTAACTCATAGACTCTAGGTATTCTTTCAAGCAACGATAAAAATCAGCTAAATTACCATCGATAAGATCACGATGAAAGACAACAACACCTGTATTGAGGCTTTGACAAATAACGTTCTTGCTTTTCTGAGCAATTTGTTGAATGTCTTTTGGCAGCAAGCCCAAACTCGCTTCTAGTCCTCCAAATTTTGACCCAAGATCTATTCCAAATGCATGAGGTTCGTGGTGATACATGAGAAAGCATTTACGTGGGTCTTGCTCGGAATCGATATTTAGTCCTTGAACGGTGTTTAATTCAAAAGCAGACAATACAGCAAGCTCTTGAAGTACTGCCTCAAAATTAAGCTGCGCGACCTCGTTGAGAAGACCTAAAGAGAATAGACTGCTATTGCCGATCGTGTAGCTAAAGCTTGACTCAGCTAAATTTGAATTATACGTATATTCATCTGCTGGAGTTTGCATAATTACACGATAACCAGTTCGTATAATCTCTTGGCGATTTTCATCATCAAAGAAATAGCGTTCATCGGCAGACCACCAACCCTCAAGTCTACAGCTCTCTGTAGTAGAGTAAGGTTCTAAGATCTGCTGAAGATGTTCAATATTTAATCCTCTTTTGTGGTCAAAGAACCGTACAGACTCTTTAAACCCATCATAAATAGTCAAACCATATATTTTAGAAAAGTAATTACTTCTTTCAAAACATCTAGTTATCTCGAAAAACCTACTCACTGGATGCTTTGGGTAGCGAAATAATCCGATTAGCTCAACATCCCATCCCATAGCGGATCTATCTCATCCTTAGTAATTATTATCGACCTTTAAAGTCTGTAAACCGAATTTGAACTGGTACGCCGTCAATTTGTAGAATCTTACCATCCTCAAAAAGAAAGTTACCCTTACCTATACTGAATGTACCTCGAAGTTGCCCTTCAAACTTGTCCTTATTGATATAAAGGTGGAACTCACTAATCCGTTTCCCCAAGTTGCTTTCTTTTACCAATCTGCTTATCTCTCTAAATTTTGGTAGAACTCCATTCTTACCGTCTATGTTTGGCGAAACCTTATTTTTCACTTCCACAGCTATAAGACTTCCGTTCTGCTTCTCTATTAATGCTTCTGGTAGGGATGGTAAGCTCTTCTCTTCGTATCCAAAGAATTTACCAATATTCTTTTCCTTAATCAACATCAATCCATTTTTCTTGATGGATCTGCGATTAATGAGTTCACGAATAGCAAATGCTTCGTCTTGTTTAATCTTTGCACTACCTGATAACTGCTTAACACTTTCCTGAGTAGGACGCGAAGAATTCCCGCTGCCAGCATCCAACGAATCTTTGCTGAAGAAGCCATTCAGACCAGAAGATAGCAGTACCGAGGCATTTTGAAACGCATTCTCAAGCGCTTCTTTAAGTGTTATTGCACTAGTAATAGCCAATGCTGCACCTGCAACAGCAGCGGGTCCGCTTGCGAGACACACTCCCGGTGCTAGGCAAAGTGCCGAGCCACCTACGGCTGCGGTACCGCCTGCAACAAATCCTAGTAGCCCAGCAATAGCTGCCCCACCATTCCCCAGCAATCGTCCTGCAACAAATGCCGGATCTTTGGGAAGGTCTGCCTCAACGCTCAGATCCAGCTTTCGCCAGTCGGGCATTAAATTGAGAATCACACGTCCTGATTCTCCAAGATCATAAGCCCACTGATACACCGCTCCCGCAACAAACTTGCCTAGCGGTTCATAAAATTGCGCGAGGTCTTCAATTCCAGACTTAATCTGAGCTTGGTCTGCGGTGCTTAGTTGCGCGCCTTTATCTGCTTGTGCTAGAAACGGCTTCTCGTAAAGTAACTTATCCCCCGGTTGAAGCGTTAGCGGTGTTCCCTCAATATAGTAATAAAGTTCACCATCCCGGAGGAGATATGCATGAGAGTAGGTATCGCCGGAGCTTAAGGTATAACCAAGCTCTTGACCAATTGGATAAATTCGATTGTAAACCAACTTTCCATACTCAGGACCATCATTTGCGTTGACAATAACGACTTCTTCAGACGGATTTTGATCGGCTCTAACAACGTTGTAAACAGAATAATCAGGAATGTTATAACGAGAAATGCCGCTAGTTAAAATGCGTTTCAAATCTTGGCTTTCGTCATCAGTAGCAACAAAAGGTCTACCTGACAGCGCAACATCTTCCGGACCACCAAGAGAGTTGTTCTCTAGGAACTGCACTGTTTCTTCTTGAAGTTTCTGTGCTGCAACTGCAATATCTTGAGGAGTTTTTGCAGCATAAAGCAGATCCAAAGAGCTATTAGCTTCATTTGCATCAGAGACATCAGGGTTCAGACGAACATAGTCTCTAGCCAAATAAACGTATTGTTTGAGAAACGCTGGATCGTGGATAAATGGCTGCGCTGCTGGAACTGCTTTAAGCGCTTTTAGTAGTTTGCTAGAGAACTCAAGTGCTTTGTTGATAGAAGTATTATCTAGTGGTTGTAGAAACTCTTCAAAAGAGCTTGTTGAGTCACCAGATGGCATCTTCCAGATATTGTCTAGGAAAAAGCTCTGTTGTCCATCTTGTGTAGGCTCTAGTGCCGCGTAAGCACCACCTAACTCAACCAGCGCATCCAGGAAGGCTGGATCATGCTTCTGAGCCTGTAGTCCTGGGTCTTGTAGCAGTGATGCCGCATCAATGAGTTTGCCAGCAAACTCCAGTCCCTTGATTCGTTCCGCCTCTGTCTCCATCCCGGCAAAGAACGCATTGAGACCTCACTGAGCCTGCTTCACCTGCTGGGTGTCACCCCGCCAGAGCCGATCCAAGAAGCCCTGCACAGCGGTATCAGTCGCGGTTGCATTCACCGTTGGATTCGTTTTCACAAACTCTACCCCAAACTCCACCAACTCCCGTAAGAACGTTGCATCCTTCACATCCGCCTTCAAGCTCGTAACGTTACTCGCCGCCTGCACCAGATTATTGAGGAACTGAATCGCCCTGACCTTGTCTTCCACCCCCTCCAGCAGCCGTTCCAACGCCATCACACTGTCTTCCAGCGTTTGGGCAATGTCCCCACTGCCCTTAAACTGCCCATTCGCATCAGGAATCTGTAACCGCCACAACGCGTCCAGGAAACCAAAATCCTTGTCTGCTACTGGCACCGTTGCCTCCGGATTGGGATTCAACCACGCATAGGTCTTCGCCAACGCCATGACCGCCGCTGCCAACGCCTGTTGTTGCGCCACGTTCGTTACCCCCGGTGTTGCCTCCGTCACCACTGCCAGTAACGTCGCCTGAAACACCTGCTCCCGCACTGACAACCCCGCCAGCGGCTCACTCAGCAACGACTGCGCCAACCACGCTGCCCCCAGTGGCGCAAAAGCGTGCTCGACCCCCGCCCGATCAATCTGACGACCCTCCGTATCCACTCCTTTAGCCCTGGGGTCATAGGCATCAGCAAACAGCCCTGCTAGTACTGGACGCAACCGTTCCACCAGCGACTGGTCATTAGCAAAATTGCCATCGCTATAAATGAGCCGTTGGACCTGCCGCCCAAGTGCCCGCAGTAGAGACTCGCGATTGTAGAGCGCTGCCTTCTTGGTCAACGTCTCAGGACTGACACTGATAAAGTTCACTGCCGCGCCGACAATGCGTTCAATACTCTCAGCATATTCATAACCACTGCCAGCTAGCGGTGCTGGCACCGATGCAGGCTGCGGCTCTGCCGCAAGACCAACGGGGTTGCCAGCCACCATTGTGGGCGTAAACATGCCGCCACCGCTACCACCGCTGCCACCCCCGCCAAGCGGACCGCTCCAGCCACCCCAACCACCGCCACTACCCACAGAACCCCACGACCCAATATCCTCGCTTGTAGCAGCACCAGACGGCATTGGATCAGCGTCGGATGGTTGATTGGGCAACGTGTCATTATCTGTGACCTTACGATCGCTCGGAATAAAGAACTGGAAGCCACTGCGTTGGGTATTACCCGCGCGATCGGTGCTGGTCAGCACTAAGTTATAGGGAGTCTCTTCGGTGAGCGTCGCGGTATTCAGTACCTGGTCAAACGCCTGGTCGGTCACTGGCAGCGTGCGCGACGACCCTACGGCGACACCATTCACCGTTTCAAGCTGATAAGTGACATTGACATTCTCTGAGGCTTCCACCACCGTCCCTTGCAGATGGGTGCCCCGCTCCCAGGCAATCCCATCAATCAGGTTGGGTAAGGTTGTCACCGGAGCCGTCCGGTCGAGCGTAAAGTTCACCACTTGCTCGGCGATCTGGTTGGTATCAGCCTGCACGCGCAGGCGCAGCGTATAGGCACCATCCGCCAAGTCACCGCCTGCCAATGCCGCCAGGGTCTCCTCGTCCAGCGCAAACGTCCCATCGGGTTGCAGCAAGGACGAAAGATCCTGGAAGACAGCATTCGTCGCCGTGTCAAACGTTGCCAACAGTGCTGTGATCACACCGGGTGCAGACGCGACACCCGCAATACCAGGTATATACGTCCAGCCATCGGACGCATCACTCCCTGTATCCTGTAGCAATTGTGCCACTAACACAGGTGCCTCGCCCCCACCGTCATTGGTGGCAGAGACATTCACCAGGAACGGTGCCAACGTCGTCGTATTTCCCGCCACATCCGTCAGCGTGACGCTCAACGTTTGATTGTCCCCGCTATTGCTACCCGTGAAAGCCAGACGGTAGTTAAACAGCCCATTTGCCGCCACAGGTACCGTCACTGCTGGATTGGTGCCCAGTTGGTATTGCAGCGACGCCACGGCAGACGTGGTGCCATGCACCTGCCCCAGGAGCCTTGTGCCCGTCGTCAGCGTCACACCATTCGCCAAGGCAGTCGCCGTTGTGCTACCCGTCGCCAGCACACTCAACTGTGTGGTCGTCGGTGCCACCGTATCGATCGTCGTCAATAGAGTGGCTGTTTGACTGTCCCCGATCGCATTGTGCGCCACCACACTCAGACTTTGCTCACCCTCTGGCAGTGCCGTCGTCAGCGCGATGCTCCAAGCGCCCGTAGTGATATCCGCAACGGTTTCACCCAACAATTGCTGGGCGCGGAACAGGCGCACTGTGGCTCCTGCCTCGGTCGTACCCACGATCGTCGGGGTGGCATTGTTCGTAATGTTGTCCGTCTGGCTCTGCCCACTGTCCGTCAATGCCGTGAGCCGTAACCCTTGCGGAACCGATGGCACCAGCGTCTCAACTGTAAACGTGGTCTCGGTCGTGGCTGGACTGGTGTTCCCTGCAACATCACTCGCCGTCGCCGTCAGGCTGTGAGTGCCGTTACGCAGTTGGCTCGTCGTCACCCGCCAGCTACCTGCCGCATTCGCCAGCGCTTCGCCAATCAACGTCGTCCCTTCAAACAGTTGCACTTGAGCACCCGCCGCCGCGTTGCCCGTGATTGCCACGGCATACATGCCAGCGGGAGTCAGACTGAGGTTCGTTGGCGCTGTCGGTGCCTGGGTATCGAGGTCAAACGTGATCGCCAACGGCGTGGTCACATTGCCTGCGGCATCCGTCGCTTGCAGCGATAGCGTGTAGTGAGCGTCCACGAGTGTACCACCATAAAGCGTTTCCAACTGTGCCCGGTTCAGCGTAAAGCTGCCATCGGGTTGCAGTTGCGCCGTAATGTCCCCATAGGTTACGCTCGCTCCCGTGCCAAAGCCTGCTCGTAACACCGCTGGCGCATTCGTCACCTGTCCACTGATCGTGGGGTTGCTGGTCACACCATCGTCGTTCGTCAGACCACCGGGAGCCGTATCCTGCGCTAACGCAGCGGTGATGACGGGAGCCGATCCTAACGCCACGGTAACGGTTGGTTGCAGGGTCTTGATATTGCCAGCCGTGTCCGTGGTCGTGAGGGTGAGCGTGTGGGTGTCGCTCGTGATGCCTGTCAAGTCGAGTGCTTGATCAAAGGTGCCTGTCGCCGGATCAAATGCCAGCGCGATCGCGGGACGGTCATCAAAGTGGTAACTGGCAGAGACGATCGCCGAGCCAGTCCCAGCTACGGTGCCAGCTAACCGTGTACTGCTCCCCAGCGGTGTCGTGAGCGGTGTGGTTACAGTCAATGTGGGCAAGGCGGTATCGATCGTCAGGCTCAGTGGTGCCGAGTTGACACTCACGTTGCCTGCCACATCGGTGGCGGTGGTTGTGAAGGTATGGGCACCCTCGGTGAGTGTGGGTGCGGTGATTTGCCAAGCCCCCGTCTCATCCGCGATCATCTGTCCGATCACCTGCTCCTGGTCGAGGAGTTGCACCAGCGCATAGGCAGCGGACTGCCCCACCACGGTCGGAGTCGGGTTGGCAGTCACACCATCACTGGCACTGCTGCCCGTGTCACTGATCGCACTCAGCGGCAGCAGGGTCGGTGCCGTTGGTGCCTGCGTGTCGATGATGAGTGCTAAGGCGGGGGAGGCAAGGCTGCGATTCCCCGCCAGATCGAGGGCAAAGGCAGAGAGGTAGTAACCCCCATCCGCCAGGGTGGGTGTCTGGATCTGCCAGTTGCCGTTCGCGTCTGACGTTTGCTGTCCCAGGAGTTGCCCCTCGCCCCAAAGCTGCACCAGCGTGTGGGGTGCGGCAGTCCCCGTCACAATCGGGGTGTTCACGTTCGTCTGCCCATCCGTGCTGCTGCGTCCCTTGTCTATGCCAGCGGCAAACCGCACATTGCCAGGGGCGGCTGGTGCTACCGTATCCACGGTCAAGAGCAGCGGGGTGGAAGCGGCACTCACATTCCCCGCCTGATCCGTCGCCGTCGCACGCAGGGTGGCGAGACCCTGCGGCAACGACAGCGTGGTGAGTTGCCAGAACCCACTCGCGTCCGTGCGCGTTTGACCGACGACTTGAGCGTTGTTCCAGAGGGTAATGTTCGTCCCGGCTTCCGCGTGTCCGGTGAGGGTCGGGGTCGGGTTGCGCGTGATGCCATCACTGTGACTCTCACCCGTATCCGCCGTGGAGTCTAACGGTAAGAAGCTCGGTGCACTGGGCGCTTGGGTATCCACCACCAGGCTGAGCACGGTCGAAGCGGCACTGACATTGCCCGCCACATCGGTGGCGATCGCCGTCAGCGTGGTGGTGCCTGCCACCAATGGCTGTACTGTGATCTGCCACACGCCATTCCCAGCCGCCGTCCCCTGCCCAATGACTTGCCCCTGGCTGTAAAGCTGGATGAGCGCTCCGGCTTCTGCCGTCCCTGTCACAGTGGGAGTAGTCACATTGGTCACGTTGTCACTGGCACTCTGTCCACTATCGCTCCCCGCCGTTAACTGCAAATTACTCGGTGCTGCGGTGGTGCGGTCCAGTGTCAAGGTGAAATCCGTGGTCGTGACGAGGACATCCTCTACCCCTGTAGCGCGGAGATGCAGCACATAACTGCCGTCCGTGAGCGGCAGACCACCGTTGATCGCCTGGAGCTGCGCGGGCGTGAGGGTTACGCTGCCTGCTTGGAGTGGCACCGCAATGTCCGTGTAGTTGGCAACCAGGGTATTGTTGAAGCCCGCGCGGAGGTGCCCCAGGGGGCGCTCTGTACTAAGCTGCACGCTGATGGTGGGGTCGGCAGTGCGCCGATCCGTATTCGTGCCATTGAGCGCGGTATCGTTGACCAGCGCGACGGTGACCGTGGGTGGAGCCGCATCGAAGACCGTGCTGAGCGTGTAGTTGGCACTCACACTGCTGGTGGCAGGAAAGACGCGCAGGTAATAGGTGCCTGCCGTTAACGCACGTTGCATGAGTTCGGCAGTGGTACCGCTATTGCTAGCGGTTTGCAGGGTATTGCTACTGCCATCCAGGAGTTGCAGATTGGCATCCCCACTCAGTCCCTTGAGTGCAAGCGTGAAGTTGGGAGCCGCTGTAGACAACGTGAACCGATAGTAATCATTCACATCGCTGCCGTTCACGGTCCCTGTGTACGTTGCTTGCCCAGTGAGCGTACCCACATCAAACGCTGTAGCTGGCGTATTTCCCGCCGTATCCAAGCTACCCGGATCGCCGTAATGGACAAACGAGGCGGCAATTTGCCAGTTCAAGTCACCGATGGGGTTAAAGTACACCCCACCGTTCGATAGCAGCGTCGTCCCGTTCATGAGCCAGATGACATCTTCACCCGTGCTGTAACGCCGCCACAGAATGTCAGTCTGACCATCGTGGTTAAAATCCCCTGTCCCACTGATGCGCCAGTTCGGATCGCCCACTGCTTGCAAATTAACTGCTGTACTGAAGGTGGTGCCGTTCATGAACCAGACCACAGTTTCACCCGTGCCGTCGTAACGCCGCCACAGCAAATCGGTCTGCCCATCGTTGTTGAAATCACCCGTCCCGTTAATTTGCCAACTTGGATCGCCCACGGCTTGCAAATTAACCGTTGTACTGAAGGTGGTGCCATTCAGCAGCCAGACCACATCTTCACCCGTACTATAGTTGCGCCAGACCAGATCGGTCTTGCCATCGCTGTTGAAATCACCCGTGCCGCTGATGTGCCAGTTCGTGCCCACGGCTTGCAGATTCACTTCAGACAGAGAGGTCGTGCCGTTCATGAGCCAGATCACATTCTGCCCCGTGCTGTAATTACGCCAGACTAAATCCGCTTGTCCATCCCCAGAGAAATCGGCTGACCCTTCCAGTCGCCAGTTCACGTCGCTGATCGGCTTGAGGTCGGTGCTGGACACCCGCGTCGTGCCGTTCATCGCCCAGGCAGTGTTTTGACCCGTGCTGTAGTTGCGCCACAGAATGTCTGTCTGCGCGTTGTTAATGGCTTGACGCGTGAATGTATAGGGCGCGTTGGTGGTGCCACTGGCGGCAAAGACCCGCACGTAGTAGACTCCCGCGCTCAGATCCGTCAGGTTCACGTCCTCGGCGGCGGTGCCTGGATTGGTGGGCTGTTGCAGGACTGTACCCGCGCCATTGAGCACCTGTAAGTCAGCGTTGCCGCTCAAGCCTGTCAGTGTCAGGTTGATACTGCTGCGCCCACTCAACGTGAAGCGGTAGTAGTCGTCTGGGTCAGCCGTACTGACGGCATCCGAGTAGGTTTGACTCCCCGCATTGATGGCGATTAACTGGGCTGTGGCAAGGGTGTTACCTGGGTCTGACATCACAAACTCGACGGAAGGACATCCCGTGAGCTTAAGAATTGTGACGCGGCTCCGCCTAGAGCACGAGGCGCTTTTTTACCGTAAATTCACGTATTAATTTATACTTAACCTGAGCAGGTTGGGTACGGAGAAACTTGGTGAAGTTTGGGCAGCGACAGCCCACTACTGCTTCCAAGCCCGTGTTGGAATGCGGAGCGCGGCACGGACGCAAAAAGCTTCATTAATAGTATATAAAGTAGCTTCAAAACTAAGTGCAAATACTTAAACGCTGGAACCAGAGGCGGGCAGCGCTACTGGACGAGGCACCCTTAATCGCTTTGGCGGCACGGGCTCCAACGGCAGGCGTGCAGCAAGGTTGACGCACTCAAACCACAACGTGCGCTCAAGCAGAAATCGGCTCGACGGCAAAAGTTTTACAGTGGAGCGTGTGGCAGGACCGCTGCGGTCAACAGACTCGCTCGCATGACTGGAAACGGCGCTCAATTCCAAGCAGGCGATGCGTCACCACGGTGTGACGCATCGCCAAGTCGTGTAAACAGCACTCACAGCAGTCAAGGCAAGCCAAAGCTTTGATCAGCATGAACTTTAGTCAAAACGTAAAAGTGCTAGACCTGTGTCGATCGCCACCGTTTTAATCAGCTTTAAATGAGGAAGTGCCTTTAGCCAACGGGTGACGGTTTCTTGCTCTACTTGGCGCTCTTCGCCAGTCGCTTTGGCTCAACCTCTATTAGCTTCAGCAAGGCGATTCAGTTACAGTTTAGTGAGAGCTGCCTTCACAGCGACGCATCCCCGCTGGGCTACGCCGAAACATAGCGCACGCCTAAGTAAAGTGCTGGCGCATGTTGGCACTAAAACTGACAGTCGCATCACAGCTGTTCCAGGGCTGGGGAATAGCTGTTGTCGAGCTTCATGTTAATACCAATTAATCGCTACACTGAATCCAGTCAACTTTGGCTTTAGAGATAGTCTAAAACTTGTAAGCAAACAATGCCTGACTCTAGGGAAGTTTTTGAGCATCCTATAGAACACTGGGATTTTCTGACAGCCTCAGACGATACAGAGTTTGAAGGTCAATGTTTCGATCGCAAAGAAGCTGGGCGAGTTAGGCAGAATGACTGCATTAGCTCCAAAGAACTAGATGCCGTCCTGGAAAAAATAACTACTTGTATCTCTGCATTTGCTAACACAAATAAATCAGGTAGCTTGCTAGTTATTGGGATCTCTTCACAGGGTGAAGTAAAAGGAATTAGCCACTTGTCAGATACTCAAAGAAGTAGACTGACAGCGTTTAACTCACTATTGCTTGATCAAGCGGCTCAGGCGAAATTTTTTGAATGTACCAACGACTTTGGTAAGAAAGATCTCATCTGTCTAGTCTACGTCCCTTACACGTCACGGCGAATTTGTCAGACTGTGGGTAATCATCCTCGTGCCTGGGTGAGGCAAGGTTCGCAAAATATCTGTCTCAACCAAGCACAACTTGAGCAATTGCAGCGAGATAAACGAGTTGTAGACTACGAGCAAGCAGATTGCTGCCCTTATGATTCTAGAGATTTAGACCGAGCAGCTTTTCAAGAATTTTGTAAGGCGTTTTTATCAGATGCTTCTTATGATGACTACAGTGATGAAAAGATCCTCTACGACGTAGGTGCAATAAATAGGGACGGTGTAGAATATACCTTCACAAATGCAGGTTTACTATTTTTTGCATTAAATCCTCAAAGAGTTCTGCCTGCCTCTTTTATTCGTCTAGTTAGATTTGAAACCGATGTAGAAAACATTGATAATCGAGGCTTGCCAACATTTGACAGAAAATTCACAGGATCAATTACAAAGCAAATTCGTGATGTAAGAACTTTTTTTAGAGAATCAGGATTCTTCAAGCTTTACCAAAAAAGAAAAGCCGGGGGGGGCTTTATTGAAGAGCCAGAATATCCTTTTGATGCCATTGATGAAGCAATCGTTAATGCGGTAGCTCACCGTGAATATGCAATTGGATTGCCTATTGAATGCGAATCTTATAGGAATGCCTTTGTTGTCCGTAATTCAGGACGACTTCAGCAAAGAGATAGGGATGTTCCCGAACAGTTTTCTCTTGAGACTACACGGTTAATTCCATCTCCACGTAATCCGAAACTTATAGAATGGCTAAAAATGATGCGTGATGAGCGCGGTGCTGAGTTTGTTAGAGCGCTCAGTGAAGGCACCAGGCGTATGCGCGACGAGATGAAATCTCTAGGTTTGCCAGCGCCCATCTATAGGGTAAGCGAATCTCAGACAACAGTTGTTTTATTCAATAATTCTCAAGAAAGAGAATCTGCTCTTCGATTATTTGCTACATCCGAATCGACCGAATTTTCCAATTTGTTCCCTTTGACTTTTGTATCTGAGAGCAACGAAATTTTTAGTGCTGATGAAGTGTCTAATCACTATAGAGAGATTATGGCTGGCTTAAGAGACGCTCTTGCAAATCACGATTGGTATATAGATAGTTTTAAATTCAGTAAATTAATAGCTCATAGACAGGGAATACACATTCCTTTATCTTCCTCGGTCAATGAGTTAGTTAGATTTTATCCTGCCTATACGTTTCAATTACGCCAGTACTTAGGAAATTATTATTTATGCGTTGACTATACGTTGGAAGTGAAAAATATTAGAACAGCTAAAGATTCTCTAGCCTATTTCTCTCCAGATGAACTAATTGGTAGATCAGCAGTTGTTAGATGGGATGGGTGGGAGCGCGGAAAAATCATTTCTGTTGATCATGAATGGACTGGCGTATACCTATTTGATTTTAAGCAAGAAATTCAGATTGCCAGTAACAAGGTTATTCCAAATTTATCGAGAGCAAAAATTGAACGTTTACTCAAGCAGCACAAAATTAGATTTGATTTAGCTAGAGCAATAAAGGAGCATAGCTTGTCATTAGAGCCAAATTCTTCAAGAATTCGTGCTGAGAAAACTCAAACAACGGCTACAGATCTCGCTCAGGAAATATTTCCATTGAAGGTTAATGGATATTGGTGCCACCTGAAGCCTGAGACGACTCCTTTACACAGGCAAAGCGATTCTTTAAGTGGTTTGCAAGTCCGTAGTGTGCCAGAACCAGATGTTGAATTTAGCCATCATCGTGAATCTAAAGATATTCGTGATGGTATTACGAAGTTTGGAGCTTATAGCAATGTTGAAAAAATCATTGAAATTATTCCTATTTGTGTATCAGACTTACGTAGTAATATGGCTGCTCTCATTGAGCGCCTGAAAACAGGAAAGTATAAATACCGTGGTTCAGAACGTACCTTTAAAACACGATTTCATTATTCTTCTATTATTACACCTACATCAGCTGAAGACACTTTAACTGAATGTAGAAGGCTGCTTCAAGAGCATCCGAAATGGATTGGAGACCAAAGTCTTGAGCGGATATTTCTTGTTAGTGTTCCTAAGGGAAGTTACTCAATTGATGATGAGGGATCTCCCTACTATATCGTTAAAAAATTCTTGCTTGAGAACGGTATTCCCTGTCAGATGATTGACACACCTACGCTTATCAATCCCGACTGGAAAGATCTGAACCTATCATTAAATATAGTTTCAAAATGTGGCGTTACCCCCTGGGTCTTACCAGGAGCAATACCTGATGCTGATTTTTTCATTGGTCTTTCGTACACACAGAGTACTCGTGGCAATTTTGAGCGTTTAATGGGATATGCAAATGTTTTTGATCAATACGGTAAATGGCAGTTTTATTCTGGAAATATAGATACTTTTCCTTATAGCGAAAAGATTAGATATTTTAGTTTATTAATAGAGCAAACTTTAACTAGACTTCCATTATCTGAAACCCCAAGCATCTATTTTCATTATTCTGCAAAATTCTCGCGTGAAGACAGGGCAGCAATTCTCGAAGCGGCTCGACGGATTAGACCACAAGGAAAGTACTCATTTGTTTGGATAAATTCACATCACAATGTAAGACTTTATGATGGGCGTTCTGAGACTGATGGAAGTTTAAGTCGAGGCAGTTATGTCATTACCTCTCCTAATCAAATCTATCTTTCAACAACAGGGTACAATTCCTACCGTAAAGCTCTCGGAACACCCGTTATGCTTGAGATAAACGTAAGAGTAGAGTATTCAAAGGGAACACCCAACTCTCCTCCAGATTTAAGAGCAGTAGCTGCACAAATTCTGAGCTTAACTAAACTTAATTGGGGTTCTACTGATTCATTATGTGGTGAACCAATCACAACTAAATATGCAGGAGACATTGCTTATTTGACATCTGCCTTTATGAGACAGGGTAATACTTTCCATTTGCACTCTGTTTTAGAGAGAACACCCTGGTTTATTTGATTTAGCCACCATAATCCACCTTTAAATTCAATCGTCAGCTTTAAGTTCTAAAAAGCAGGCATAGTGAAGCCAAGAACACTTAAAGGGTCAATGCAGCATCGTCAAGGGTTGATAGCTCGTGCGTCAAGGCAAGGCGTTTCTCTCTCTAGGTCGGTACTACTGACACAAAGGCGTTAATGCAGCAGCAGATGTAGTTTTAGTCGGTGTTCACCATACTTTAGCCCAATCTGTCCAGCTTTTCTAACTGACTAAGGGCACTCTATGGAAGATGACCTACTCTCTGATGGCACGGGGTCGCTATGGAACCAATACTCCTATTTTTAGACATTGATGGCGTGTTAAGCGTCTCTGATACCGCTATCGTAGACCAGGAGATGCCTTTAGATGGGTCGCTTGTCTATCCATTGCCGGGAGCCAGAGCCTTTCTTCAAGCGATCAACCGCTCTCCTTGGATTCAACCGCTTTGGCTCTCTTCTTGGGGAGAGCGCTCTTACTGTTGGAACGATTGGGCTGCTACAGAGCATTGGATCCATGCTCATCCACTGCCATGCACACAGCGTCAATTGGCACAGACCCAATTTCAAGCTCAGAATCCCGAAGCAAAATATCTCTCTGTGCGTTGGCATAGCCGCCATTGGAATCATGCGATTGTCTGGATTGAAGACGGTTTCACGCAAGAAAGTAAAATTTGGGCAGACCAAAACCCCAAAGTGCGGCTAATCGATACTGATCCTCTCTTTAAGCGTCACCTGAGAGACGCGAAGAGAGGTCTGCGTCAGTGGAATATTGCTTTGATTTGCAGTACGCTCGGAATTGAGGAGAGTATTGCGGTCTCGCTCTAAGCCGTCGTTGTAATCGCTCAACCAGCAACACTCATCAAGATCACAGGAGATCGACACGACTACAGCGATTACCAAAGCAGCACAAGCCACCCCACGTTAGTAGAGCGATGCCTATTAGTAGTAAAAAGCAGTGGGTATCGCTAACTCTAGCTACCCAATGACACCCAGATGCCTCAAAACGTACTCTGGAATCGCCCGTCGCAGACTTGCCAAGACTTCTGGATCGTCGCCTGCCTGCAACACCAGGTTTTGCACATCTGCCAAAACTGCTGGCAGCAACCATGCAACCACATCTTCAGGCGGATCACCCACGTCTTTAACCAACTCAAAAACAACAGGTGATCCAACTACGTCCCCCTCGACCAATTTGGCTTGCAGACGTTGCCGCTTCGCCTCCCGACGCTCTAGTACCGCTGACAGCTTGCCCCAATGCTCGGTATCGAGCGTGTAGGTCCGCAGCTTTTGCCCTTCATAGCCAACAAACGAGCGTGACCAACACATCGTGAGCTTAATCCCTAATTGGGAGAGTAGCTGATGGATGACCTGGGTATCGCTCATACTCTCCCGGATGGTGAAGTGGAGCGCCACCTTGACTTGGGCGGCTAACGCCCTGGCGCGATCGGCATAGGGTTTGAGATCGTACCGGCACCACTGCCAGCCGTCACGCAGCCTTGCCAGGAGCTTGTCAATGCCAATTTCGACGAGCAACCAACGTCGGAGGGGAGCATGGGCGATGTCCCACGGACAAAATCCCTGGTTCCACGTTGCCTGCTTCTCTAGCGCTCTAGCGGTACGGTCAAACGCAACAGTCGGAAACAGCAACGCCTCCAGTCCGAGTAATTCGCCCCGTCTGCGTCCGTTGCTGTCCCAAAGGCAGTCATCGACGGTCAGCGTCTCTAAGTCGTAGAAGTCCAGTAAGTGCCACTTAGCGATCGCTAAATGTTCTTCAGGACTCAGGCTTTCTTTTTGTTCCAGTGCCACGACTTCTGTATAGGTCAGGGTTTCCGTGGTCACCAGTGCCTCCGCCTCTAACAGTTGCAGCTCGGCTCTGGTTTGAGCAAGCAAGGCTCTGAGCGCCGGGTCACTGCCTCTGTCCTCGATCGTCAGTGTATTGCCCTCAAAGCGCAGGCGTGTCAGCAACGCCTCCCGTAAGCAACGCATGGAGTAGTTCTGTGCCGCTGCCAGCTGACAGTACAGCCCTAAATGGGGATCAGAGCGCCAATCGATCGCGTCCACGCCTGCCAGAATGTCTTCTTTGAGACTGGAACGCAGCAGTTGGATCGTGGCGGTCGTTTGTGACTGGAGGTGGGAGCGGACTTCTAAGGGGTTGACCGAGAGACTCACCTTCGCATAGTTGGAACCAGTTTTGGCACACCACACGACTCGCTCTACAGGTTCCCGTACCCGACTAAGGGACTGGCTCATATCGGCATCCGTGGCACTCACGCCCGTAAAGATGCCATAGACCGCTGCAATCACACCCCGGCATTCGATCGACACACCTGTAGCGACAGACGGGGAGCAAAGGATGAGGTCATAGTCGCCCCGTTCCAGCACTGTGTCCGGCGTTTGCAGAAACTCACGCTCACACTCGCCCCCTGTGGTCTCGCTATTTAACAGTAAGACCCGCTTTTTGGGCTGCTGCTGCGTGATGAGTCGATGTAAGGCTTTGCTGGTGGCTTTGCTGTCAGTTGCCACAAACAAGACTTTTCCGGGCGGCAACTGAGCGATCTCCCCTAGCAATGCACCGGTAATGGCGGTGCGGTCTGGTGCTGCTAGCAAGCGGCAAGCGTAGGGTGCTGGCTCAAAGTCGTTTTTGACCAGAAAAACAGGCGCATTGTCCCCACGCAACGACTGCAAATAGTGCAGGGTCGCGTTATCTAAGTCCGCATCGGCAAGGAGTACCCGTTTGGCGTTTTTGACCAGCGCTCGGAACCGTGCCAGTAGCGCCGGACGTTTCCCGTCACGGGCACAGGTCGAGCTGGTCAGCAAATGCCGGACGAGCTGCACGGCTTCATCCAGCACCAGGTCGCCCCCAGCAAACTGGTTGGGGTCGAGACTCAGCAAGCCATCGACACAAGAGCCGATTCGTAAGGTGTAGCCGGAGGCATGGATATATTGCCCCTTTAATTTATCCAAATCGCCCCGGTAGTAGAGTCCCGTGCGGGTACAGAGGTTGCGTCCTAAAGCAATGCGGTGGGTCAGTGACAGGACGCGCTCTTGGTGGGCTAAGAGAGCGGCAATGAGTTTAGTTTTCCCCGTCCCTTTGGGTGAACACAGGGCAATCATGCCCTCAGAAGGCAGTTGAGCGGGGTCTAGCTGGGCTAAATCGCCCAAGTTGACCCGCAGGTTGATGGGGACGGTGAGTTGCCGTTCGAGCCGTTGCAGGATTTGCCATTGGTTGAAGGGGAGAGCGTTCGCAGCAGCGGCTTCCCAGGCGGTAGCACCTGCGTTGACGATCAGGTCATCCAGTCCTTTCCCTTGCTGGCTGTGCCAACGAGCGATCGCTACGTCACAACCCTTAGCAGCTAACAAGGACCCGAAGCGTGCCTGAGCGATCGTGACCTGCCGCCGCGTCTTCTCGGTGTCGTCTTCGTCAAAGGCAAGGATGATAGGACGACCAGAGACGGCAAACCGAGCGAGGTCAGGAATCAGTGTGGGAGCGATCGGCTGACCCAAGACATCTTTAGTGCGATACCCGCCGTTGCAGCCGTAGAGCGCAATGGTCACAAAACCTTGACTGAAACCCGCCAAACCCTTTTTACCGCCTTCGGTCACGGTGAGCGGGATTTCGGGGTGTTGCTCAAACCAAGTCCAGAAGTCACCGTCCAAGGGGACGTAGATACCGTAGCGCTCCGCAAGGCGTTGCCGGATGTCCGGTGGCACAGGTGGCAGATACGCTTTCGCCCCGTTGCCCACGGGCGTTTCGTATTTCTGTGCTTTGCCTTTTGCGTCTGCCCGTGGCTGACTCAGTTTGGCTTGCCAGGTGGAGCCATCCTCGTTTAAGAAGAGCGCGGCGTACAGCGTCTCTCGTGCCTGATAGCCAAAGCGGGTCACATGCCAGTTGAGTGCTTCGTGGATCGGGTAGGCAACGTCCCCACCCGCAAAGGTTTCGGTATCGCTGACAAGGGCGATCGCTGCTTGGAAAAGTTCTGGAGCGATCGCGCTGCCATGAGTGCACTCGGACTCAATCTGCTGGCGGAAAGCACTGAAGTCGACAATCGTGATCGCCGCCGAGCGAGGGGCGATCGCAGGGCGTGCAAAGCCTAGGAGTTGGGAGGGTGTCATCAGGCGGCACCTCCCATAGGCTTGACTCCGTGCCATCGTCGATCAGGCGCTGCTGTCCGCACTAACGTGTCCAGTGTCCAGCGACACTGCCACCAGCGGTAGGGCGATCGCACCCGGTTCCGGGTGTCACTGTAAAAACTTACAGTGACACCCGGAACCGGGTGGAAGGCTGCGAGCGTGGGAGAAGGCTGCGGCGATCCGCAAAAGACACGCCGCTGACAGTTGCTGCCGTGCCGCTGGTAGCAACTCTTTGGACAAACTTCATACATGACTAACACCCTTGCTGTGTGTGGTTTGAGCAGGAGAAAGCCATGCAGCAGCTAGGGGTCAAAATCGCAAAAAGTTGCATCTTTCGCGAACTTGCCCCTAAAATAAGACATGAAAAGCCGTGCTACATGGCAAACGCCTTGTAACTGGTTTCCCCGGTCGGTCTCTAACACCCTCGCCTGCAAGCTAAGACGTTAGAGCCGCAACCTATTCAAAATTAAATATCTCTAAAAGCCCCTTCTGATTTGCCGTCAGATGGGGTTTTTAATTGGTTGGTTAGGCGTTAGTCATTCCTCCTTGCTTACAAACGTGGAAACTTGTGGTCTCATCCTGGGTGCAGCGCTAGTACAGACGCTTGCCTTCAGAGAGCTTACCTGATCTAACCTCAGATCCCATCATTTGTAGCGTTTTTTGATGAGACTGCGCGGGTCGCTGATGTTGCCCCAGTGTGGCAAGCGTGATTAACCTTGTCCCTGGAGTGGCGGTTCATGAGTTGTATCCTTTTCCTGCTACCTCGATTGTTCGCTACTGGCAATCATCTACCCTCTGCTGCAAAAACCTGGCTCACGGTCAGGTTCAAAACGCCCAAGGTCGGAGATTCAATCAGGGTGTCTCTCTGAAAAACTCCAAACTCCTTGTACTCCTGGTTTTCCAGTTGCAGTACGGTAATGGTTTGTTGCTTGGGGTTAATGAGCCAGTATTCTGGTATGCCACGTTCCTGGTACTGCTGACGCTTGGCTGTGTCGTCGCGCTTGTGGCTGTCTTTGCCGGGACTAATTACCTCTACAACCAATTGAGGAGGAGGCATTTTGAGCGTGATGAATAATCGCCTTTGGGTCAGGCTCAAGTGTTCTTCTCGCAGAATGACCAAATCAGGAAAGCGTGTGCGTGGTTTGCCTAAAACCTCAATCTCACAGGAGTGTGGACGAAGGAAGCGCAGTGGCACCAGCCCGCTACTTGCCAACATAAACATTAAAAAGTTGGCAATAAAATCATTGAGTTCGGATTCTGACGGCAAGGCAACTAACTCCCCATCTCCATACTCACACCGTCCTTCTGGCAGACCCAGTTGCACCCAGTCCTCAGCGTCCAGTCTGGCGTACTCTTCAAAGCTGAGTTTTCTTGCTGCCTGTGCCATAGCGATCGCCCTCATACTGACGGAGTGAAATTCACCTTAGAATCTGCTGAAACTATTGAGCTATACGATTTTCAGCACTTTGTTTAGCAACGTCTGCTGTGTGCCGCTCTGCGTCCCTGAGTACTGAATCAGCCACCATCGGAGAACGGTAGGCGCTGGCAATACAGGAAATTGCCGCTAAATAAGCGTTGCAGGGATCATACAAGCAAAAACGTTTAGCCGTGTCGTAATCGCCGCTTTGCAGCGATCGTAACGCCGCTTCTTCCAATTCAGTGGGTGGATTGCCTAATTCTTCGAGTAAGCAATCTGTCAGCGCCTTGATTGTGTTGACTGGCAAATCAACCAGCTTTTGGCGCGGTTCGGAAACGCGCTCATCGAGTCGCATAGTTTCTAACCTTTCTCAAATCACTTTCCTTCAGGGTGCAAATCAAAATTAGGTGACATCTCTAGACGCTGACTGCTAGGCAGTCCAGCGCTGGCTTCTTGTCCGAAGACCTGGGATGATGCCCAACCCCAGTTTTTTGATCAGTTTTGCCGAGTTATCGTCTCGCGGCGGGCTTTCGTCACAACTATAGCAGTCATGCCACGCTCACCCAGTCGATAATTATATTGACGGCGGCAAAGTTCGAGCCACGTTGCAAACGTCGCCTGTTGGGGCTTGGTGGGTCGGAGCTTGTACTTGTGCGCCATTTTCATGCGGCAATAGTACCATTGTTCTACTCCGCTACGCTCCGTCTCACGCGCCTTTTATCCCGACGCTCACCGCAGCGGTAGAGCGCGGGAAGCTTCAGTGAGTTAGAGCGATCGTGTTCGTGTGACGAGTCAACTTGCTGTACTGATGCAGCAAAAGCTTTAGGAAACTTCCTAAAGCTTTTGCTGACGAACAATATTATTCAATTGGTTGTTTTATCGTTCTGCTTTTTATCCTTTGCCAAAACTGATTCAACTAAAACTACAGATCTAATCATGAAGTTCAGAATGGCTGTTGCTTCATCGAGTGGTTGACTATCTTCATACTGAAGTTGACCGAGATAAAGTGCAGCAACCAGAGATGCCAGTACGGTCAGTATTTTTGCATGATTGGAATGGATCATAATGCTCTCCGTTAAGATAATTTGAACGAAAAGAGCAGTTGAAAGTTAACTCGCTTGCCTACTTTTAACAGGTAAGTGAGACATCAGCTTTGAATCCAGTTGATATTAAAAGCTAGATTCTAAAAGCTAGCCAGATTCAAAACTGATGCTGAATTAACATTGAAGCTCTCATAAGAACATTATTGTTTTTCTTTTGCAATATTATTTTTTGCTGTCTATCTGATAAAAGACAAGCTTAAGGTCAATAGTTATGAGCGAAATTATAGATATATCGAAATATATTTAATAGAGTTGTTGGGAAATAAAACCAGCTTTGGGACAGGGTTTTCCAATTTTCCTGCCCCATTTACGCTGCATCCAGATACAAGTTCCACAAACCTGCTGCATTCAGCATTAAGCGGTCATCGAAATCA
>Ga0163154_10003541_pt1 | contig 21521 bp, 15 predicted proteins | sample OliLakLV19MP9P1_FD_148649 | JGI IMG/M metagenome (GOLD analysis project Ga0163154, IMG submission 148649) | Freshwater microbial mat bacterial communities from Lake Vanda, McMurdo Dry Valleys, Antarctica - Oligotrophic Lake LV.19.MP9.P1 | ecosystem: Environmental > Aquatic > Freshwater > Lake >...
AGCCCTTTGCCATAGTTTCCACCAATCGCAACATTTGCAATTTAAAATCATCGCGATGTCCATATAGCGTATAAAAGAGCGAATAAATTGCGTAAAAATTTGCGCCGAGACGGGTATAAAAATGTCGCAGATCTTGCCGACGGAATTCTGGTTTTAAATCGTCAAGAATGGAATTTAAAAGCGAATGAGAAATTTGCTCGTACATCTTAATTTTGAGAAAAATTTTTAGTGTTTTCTAGATTCTTTAGCTGGGATGAAGTGGTATCACCCCTAATTCCATTGTTGATAGAATTTTTGGTAAAACTCAAGATCGTTAATGGTCGCCCCTTGTCTTGTAACGATTTCGCCAGCAAAGACCTGCGCCCTCTATAGGGTAGTTTCGATCGGCCATTTTTTACTCCATCCATTGTTTTGTGTATGGGTGGTAATAGGCAATTCCTTCCAGAATTCCCGCACTATAGTTCCCATTCATTCCCAAAAAGTCGCCCTTTGCAAGATAGAAACTCTGCGTATTTCCTTGTGACTGAGTTTGCAATTGGGCTTTTTCAATGATTTCATTATTAGCATTAGCAACTAAAACTGAGGGTACGTCACTTACCAGCACGGGTAAGTCATTGCCGCTATCCCCCGCAAAAACTGTATTACTATAATCAAAACCCAGTTGACATCTGAGAAACTCTACTGCATGAAATTTAGTCGCACTAGCAGGCAATATATCCAACAAACCAACTCCTTTTGCTTCATCAATGCTATAAATCAAACTAGCAGCAATATTTTGCTCTTGCAACCGAAGATTCATACAAGCCTGTAAAGCCAGATTATCTAAGTCTAATGGTAAATAGTAACTTAGTTTAAAGCGGTTCTGCTTGTCGGCTTCTTGCAGAATCAAATGAGATATATCGACTATATCTGTAAAAAGAGGTTGTAAGTCGATAGAATTTAGCCCTTGCCAATCCCCTGCAATCTCCTGCGACCAGTTTTGGTAATATTGCCAGATATCGCCATTAAACTGATAAATCGTGCTACCTACGTCACCGACAATAAAATCAGGCAATGGCAGACTGTACTCTTGAATTACTTCCTGCACTAATGATAAATTTCTACCACTAACGTAGGTCAAGCGAACTTCTGGGCGATTTACTAGACGAGCAAAGATCGATCGAGCTTCGGGAGATTCTGCTTGCTTGCCATTGGGCAATAAAGTTCGATCGAGATCAGTGCAGATAAATAGTTTTTGCATCAGGGTTTCCTTAAGTTAAGTTGAAATTAGGCATACAAAGATTGAAATCAGTAATCGATACATCTACAAATTAAAGAAATCGTAATGGTCGATCGCCTCCAAGATACCCCAAGCATGAGCACCCTCGGCAAAGTATACCTGTTCTGTATCATTCAATGCCAATAACTCTTCACGGTGTCGATTATCAACGACCACGCCCAAAGTATTACCCCTTAGCATATCTTCATCACCACCAGAGCCGCCATTTACCAACACCTGTTCCAAGGGAATATTCCATTGTCTTGCCACATACCGCAAAGCTAAACCTTTGGAGGCTCGAGCAGGTACAAAATCTAGATATTGTCCAAAGGAGAGGGTGGTATTAACTGAAACTTCTTGTTGGCGCAATAATGTCAAAATTTCCTCCATTGATGGTGCGATGTTGGCATCATAGTAATAGGAAACCTTAAAGCGACTTTGCTGCTCCTTTGATTGTGGCGTAATCCCTGGCAAGGAATCGATAATGCGCCGTAATACCTGCGGTGTCCACCATTTGTCGATATGGTGATTCCACGTAATATCAGCCGAGAGTTGAGGAGGATAATAAATTTCCGTTCCCAAACTTGTAATCAAAACATCAGGTGTAGGAATACCGTAGGTTTTTAAAATCTTGAGAACAGAATCTAATCGCCGTCCTGTCGCAATGCCGAATAAAAACTTCCTGTGTCGTTGCCGCACAACTTGAATAAATTGCGCCAATGCTTCCCCATCGCCTAACAATGTATTGTCGATCGCTGTAAAAATCGCTCGTCTAGGATATTTTCCTTCCTTAGGTAATAAGGCTGGCTTAGGCAAAGGCTCTTTGTGCAATATAAATGGTTGAATTTTTTGCAGATAAGTTTGAGCATGGGCATCCCATGAATAGAATTTAGCAACATTCTTTAAGCCGTTTTCTGAAAACTGCTGCCATAGAGCCTCATCCTCTAGAATCTTTAATAGAGCTTCAGCGATCGACTCACTATTTAAAGGATCGACCAACAATCCATTGTGACAATTGCCAATAATATCTACGGGACCACCATTTTCTGTGGCTACCAATGGCAATCCACTTGCCGCTGCTTCTAATAGTGTCAATCCAAATGGTTCAGTGAGGGCAGGGTTCACAAAAACTCCTTTGGAAATAGCAGCTAATCGGTATATATCAGCAACCTCTTCAGAACTATGATGCTTTGGTAAAGCCACTAACCCATATAAATCATAAGAATCAATTACTAATAATAATTCAGTTAAAACATTTTGAGCACCTTCATTGAGTTCGCGAATGTCATCTCGATTACCTGCAATAATTACTAAATTTGCTAATTCCTGCAAACGAGGCGATCGACCATAGGCTTCTAAGAGAGAAACGATATTTTTCCGCTCGTCGGGGCGAGACAATGCCAAAATCATCGGCTTATCGGGATCGCTTAAAAACTTCTTGAGAACATTCTGGAAATTGCGATCGCCATCGAGATCCGTAGGAGGATAAAACTGCGTTAAATCAGTTCCCGGTGGAATAATCGCCATATTCTCTGGCGTGTAATAATCATAAAGTTCGTACTGATCTTCGATTTCATTGCGGGTACTGGTAATCACCAAATCAGCGTTACTTAATATGTCTTCTTCAGCACTAATCCTTTGGAGCATATGATAGCGCTCTTCTATCTGTTCCATCGTCATCCCAGAAGCTAGCAAACGTCGAAACTTATCTCGCCCCAGAGAGTGTCCAGTATGAATCAGTGGTAAACCTGTTAAATGAGAAAGCCGCACTCCCACGTATCCAGCATCGGCATAGTGGCTGTGGAGAATATCAGGTAGACGAGGGCGACTGAGTAACCAATCAAACAAGCGATCGGTAAACCCATCAAGATGGCTCCACAATTCTTCTTTGGGAATATAACCTTCGGTTCCTGTTTCAATCCTGACGATCTGCGCGTTTTCTGATAAAACTTCAATCACAGCTCCATAATCAGCATCTACAGCATCGTCAACGATCAACCTTGTGATCAAATCAACTTGTTCTACATTCGGCTGCATAGCTAGAGCTTTAGCTAGCTCTACAACGTATTTTGTCTGCCCTCCAGTATCAGCATCACGTCCCAGTTCAAGATTACTACCTCTGATCAGCCCATGAATACTGATTATTAAGATATACAAGGGTTTGTTGTCGTGAGAGGTTTCGTTGTTAATGTTCTTAGACATAGTCAAATATATTTAACAGTTCAGCTTCTATATTTAACAGTACAGCTTCATTGTTTGGAATATTTTAGAGAAAGATATTTTTTGATTTAAACTATAGATTTAGCTCAGCGATGGAGAATCAATAACTCACCTTACGCAGAACGAATTAAATAAATCTACGGTTTGAGAATTGTTCACGATTACCCCAGAGGTAGATTGCTGAAACATACTAATATCGTTCCCTGAATTTTTAGCTGTAGTTCAGGAAATTTAGAGATTATAAAATTAGAGATTTCCAGTCAGTTCGAGTGGATTATTTAAGCTGAGAGACTGGCGAGGTATAACAATCTCAATTCCTTGTTGCTGCATCTCCATTTTGAGTCGTCGGCGAAATTCGCGGGCATCGCCCATTGCTCAAGGGGGACAGTTTCGATCCAAATACGGATGAGCATTCCTGAATGTTGAAGGTCATCGATACCTAAAACTTCGGGTAATTCGAGAATTTTGTTACGCCAAGGGCTTTCGGAATAAATCTCTTGAGACAATTTTTGTGAAACTGATAAGACGAGATCGGGATCATTGTCATAGGAAACTTCAACAGTTAGATCCACTCTGGACCAATCCATAGAAAGATTTTGTACGATCAAGATCTCACTATTGGGAATTGTGATTAGTTGTCCCTCATTGTTGCGTATTTGGGTAATCCGCAGATTCATATTCTCTACAAATCCGCCTAAAGCTCCTACTACGATTACATCACCAACCGCATATTGATCTTCCAAGATAATTAAGAATCCATTAATTATGTCTTTGATTTAACCTTGTGCTGCAAAAGAGATCGCTAAACCCACAATTACTACCCCAGCTAATAAAGGAATTAATATATTTAGATTAACTATGGTGTTAAGATATGTCTTCTCTAGTTAGAAAAATGAGGATAAACTGGGGAGAATTCGGGAGTAATCAATAATTCAATCAATCTTATGGCTAAATATAAGAACCCGTGGCAAACTTTCCGTAATTGGCTCGCAGTTCATATGGGAGTGGACGATCAGCGTAAGTCTGAAGTATATTTAGAAATTGCGAAAGCCGCTACACTCAAAGATGCTACCTATTGGCTACAAGTGATTTTTGCCGCAGGTATTGCCACAATTGGCTTGGTTTTAAGTAGTCCTGCGGTAATTATTGGAGCGATGCTTATTTCGCCACTGATGGGGCCGATTTTATCTTTAGGTTTATCTTTGGCGGTGGGTGATTTTGTTTTGTTAGTCAGGGCGATCTCTAATTTGACGTTAAGCTGTTTGGTAGCGATTAGTTTTGCAATACTTCTCATTTTTACGCTGCCATTTAAGGAGGTAACTAGCGAAATTTTGGCTCGCACCCAGCCAAATATTTTGGATTTAGGAGTCGCTCTATTTTCTGGGGCAATTGGGGCGATCGCTACTTGTCGTCCTGTTAAGGGAGTGATTACGTCAATCCCAGGGGTGGCGATCGCAGTTGCTTTGATGCCACCGCTTTGTGTAGTCGGTTTTGGTATTGGCTCAGCTTTTAGTCTTAACTTAAGCGATGGTTTGCAGATTGCTAGGGGTGGAGGCTTGCTATTTATCACGAATCTTGTAGCGATTTCCTTTGCCTCCTTGCTGATATTTTTAGGCTTACATATTGACACTCATAACGTTCGCAAAAATGTTAGAGATTGGGAATCAAAGGATCTAGAAAGTCTGGCAGTGCAGAATTTTTTCGGTAAATATGAATTCTTGAAATGGTTACGTCCAATTGGAGGTTTGAAAGGAAGATTGTTAGTCGGTCTATTTGCAGTACTAGCTTTATTGGTTCCCTTAAGTAACGCATTTGGGAAGCTCAGTGAAGAAGTTTTTCAGAAGCAGCAACAAAATTCACTGCGGCGAACAGCGACTAATATTTGGCAAAACAAATTTGGTGACTATCCAGATAGTCAGCCACGATCTTCAATTGAGAGAATTGCATTTACAGAGCAAAACAAGCTGTTAATTGTAAGTCTAAATATATTCACCAGTAAGCTTTATTCTAATTCTGAAAAGGATGAATATGTACAAGCTTTAGCTAAATCAATCAATAAAGATCCCAAACAGATTGAACTTTTCTTGACTGAGATTCCCACGGCATCCAATGAGATTTTGGCAAAAAAAGCAGAAGTACCACTGCCCGTTGAAGTCAAACCACCCAGCCTAGGTGAGTTGCAGTTCGATCTATCTCAAACTCTTATTGCCAAGCTAAGCTCTTTGGTGTTCCCACCAAATTTCAATTTGATTGATTACACTTTAATCACATCTAAATCACGTCCCTTATCAATATCGATCGTCTATTTAAGCGATCGTCCGATGAGCGATGATGCTAATTCTCTAGTAATTCAAGATGTGCAGACAAGAATAGGAATACCAGATGCAAAGGTAAACTTGGAGTATGTCAATAGAGCAATAGGAGAAATAACTTTTGAAGAAAATAAGCTCACACTTCCATTAAATGCAAATATCAAACTCGATCAGCTTGGTAATCTGTTGCAACGTTATCCTAATCTAAATTTATTCGTTTCAGTTAGTTTAAGAAGTTCTGAAAATAATACTTTAAGAAATTCTCGTTTCCAATCGATCGCCTTATATCTCGAATCTAAATGGCAGATCGAACAAAATCGCTTAATTATTGCTCAATTATCGAATGCTCTAATCTTAAATTCTGTTGATCTACAGAAAAATGGCGATGTTGTCTTACAGCTTACGGATTAAATCGAAATAGATTGGGTTCTTTAGTCTTCTGTCAGTCAATCAGGTGGCTACACTTTGTCGAATGTAGCCTATTGAGCCGCAAATTTAACAGCAGGTAATCTTACAGTAAAGCAGCAACCAACTTCTAACTGACTGACAACTTGAATTTTGCCGCCATGAATTTCAGCAATAGACTGAGCGATCGCCAATCCTAGCCCAGATCCACCATCCCACTGAGTGCGCGAAATATCTGCTCGCCAAAATCGAGAAAAGATATTTTTTATCTGTTCGGATGCAATACCAATACCTGTATCCTGAATACTGACATTTACCCATTGGCCAGCTTGATTTACTTCTATAAAAATTTTGCCGACTGAATTTGTATAGTGGATTGCATTTTCAATCAGATTTATAAATAATCGTAAAATCTGCTCTGAGTTTCCCTTGATTGAGAGTGATTTGCTCGGCTGATATATTAGCTCAATATTTTTAGATAGTGCTTGAGCATTAAATTGTTGAAACAGACCTTGTAATAGTTCTGATATATTGATCACTTCCCATTTTTTACTTAACTTTTTATCCATACGAGCCAGCATCAATAAATCTTCCGTCAGCCGAGTTATCCGTTCTGCCGAGGCGGCGATCGCTTGGAATTCTTCCATATCACTGGAGCGCATTCCTTCGGAATATCGTAGTGCCACTTGAGAGCTAGCCTTGATCGCCATTAAAGGACTACGCAATTCATGGGAAGCATCCGCCGTAAATTGTTGTAATCCTTCAAAATTCTGCTTGATCGATCGCATGGCTTGACGAGTTAAAATGAGTCCTCCAATTCCGACAAAGACTAGTGCCAGAGTAATGCCACCTGCGAGACCAACATCTAATTTCTCATAAGTTTTATAAAGATCTTCTAGAGATTGACTAACTCTGACATATCCGATCAATTGAGAGCATCTCAGTTAGGAAGTGAGTATTTCTACTCAGGAATAAGATAGGGGATAATGAAAAGAAACAGTGGTTAAAGTACTATGACCCCAGAAGATAAGCAAAAGATAGAGGAACATACCAGAGAGATTGCGGCAATCTTATACCGCAATGCCAAGGAAAAGAATGCAAAACAGCTAGAAACGCTTGAAGGGATAGAACTAGCAGTGCGTGAGCAAGTACTAGAGCACGTTAGTCCTGATATCGGTATTTTTTTATCGACACAAGCAGTGGCAGCAGAACAGGAAAAGTGAGGTACGTAAAAAGCTGTATCGGGAAACTGAGAATGACGAGCAAGCAAGCAAAGCGACTGCAAGTTAAACCGAAAACACAACTGAGTCCAATGCTAGAGAAATGCTGTCTGTTGGTGAGTGCGAATGAGTCCGAATGTTCATAAGGTCTTGAAACATTGCTGTGCCTACCTCAATGGCTTTTTCTCTACTAATGAGTATTATTACTCATCGCCTAGCTGAGATGCTCTCTATGGCTTTCCTGTTGGCGTTTAACTGTATCATCTGAAGGTCGCACCCAGACAAGGAATAGATACAGGTCTAAACGCTGTTTTTATCTTGAAATTCAAGGATTTTGAGAGTTTACCTAAGAAAGAAAGAAGGTTTTTTAGACCTGCAATTGTTACAGAATCCATCAATTCAGGGCAACTATCTGATTCATCTTATGTTTTCTATCCCTATGGAGAAGATCTCCCAAAAATTCAATCAGAGGAAGAGCTTAAAAAGCACTTAGAAAATTATTATAGTAACTAGTTATATGTTTCTCCTGCTCTCTCCTCCGCAGATGTAATCGCCCAGTCTTCATTTTGCCCACCAATCACTACTTGTTCGATTTGGACGTAATCTTGACTGAATTGGCGGAAAGCATTGATTAGGACATCTAAGGCGATCGCATCAGCCGTACCGAGATCGAGCCAACATCTTGCCCAGCTATTTTCGTACTCAACATCCCCCATATTGTGCATTACTGCCATCAGATCGTCTTCAGCCGCATCGCGATCGTAATTAAGGTGGCTAATATCCAGACCTGTATCCTGAACCTGTAAATTACCAGCATTAAATCCACCCAATTTCCCTAGCAAAAACCATGAATTAAATAATTCATCAACAATCTGCTTCTCTGATTCTGATGGAAATTCACTAAACTCAATCCAAATCCATAAATCGAACCAATCACATTCACGAAATCTGATTTCCATACAGCAACCCAGAATAGCCCAATAGATATTTCAAGGCTTATCATAGTACATCAGTAAAGGTGATTCGAGTGGATTTGAAATAACAAATAAGTTTAATCAAAATTATCAGTTTGAGCCTAAGTTACATCGCTAAATAAAGTTAATATCTGCTTATTTCTGAATCAAATTCCAAGCGAAATTGGGTATAATCTTGAGGTCTTGAAATGTTAAAACTTAGCAAGACGTTTAATATTATCCGCGACGCAAATTCTGCTAGAGGCAAACTAAATTATGGATGGAATTCAACGCTTTCTCCTCATCCTAAATCGGCGAAAGTTTCCCGCTTTGGCTGTTTTTGCCGCAGTTTTTAGTTACGTTGCGTGGAATACTTTCACCTCCAGACCAATCTATGAAACTGAAGGAATGCTTCTGCTGAAGCCAAACAATGCCTTTTCGATTACAGAACTGGACAACAGACTGAGTAAAGTTGATGCTTTGGCAGGAAACCCCTTGGGGAATGAAGTCGAGCTAATTCGATCTCTACCAATGGCGCAAAAAGTCATAGATGCGCTCAAAATCAAGAATGTTGATGTCCCCGATAATCCTAAAGTACTGCTAGGCGGTCTGCGCGTTCGAGTCCTCGCAACCACAGATATTGTCGCGATCTCATACCAAGATACTGACCCTGAGAGAGCTGCCAAAGTTGTAAACGCTTTTCTGGAAGTCTATAGCCAAGAAGACGTTAAAAACAACCGACTCGAAGCTAAGTCCGCACGTGAATTTATTGAAGCTCAGCTCCCGATTGTGGAGAAAAATGTCCAGAGAGCCGAGATTAAAATGCGTGGCTTCAAAGAAAAAAATCGACTTGTCGATCTAAGCAGTGAAATCTCGTCCACGGTTAGTAATGCCAAGAGCCTAGAGCAGCAAATATCAACCGCCCAAGTAGAGCTTGATTCGATCGAAGCTAAATCAAAAGAGTTACAAAGCTCTTTGGGCGTGAGTTCTAAATTGGGCGTAGTTTGGAGCAATCCCACCACACAGCAAACCCTCACAAATTTGCAAGATGCCGAGCAGAAACTAGCCTTAGAAAGCACGAGGTTTAGTGGTAACAATCCTGCGATCGCCGATCTAAAGTCAAAGAAAGCTGCATTACAAGCTCTGCTTCGTCGTCAGGTTGGTCAGACCCTCGCCAGCCAAATTCAAAATAAGGCAAATAATCTACCATTAGCGGCAACCCAGCAAAGCTCAGTTTCCTCACTTGTTTCGATCGAAACAGAGCGTGTTGGTCTAACCAGTAAGATTGCAGGCTTAACTAAGGTGCTTGATTTTTACCAGAAACGCTCCGCGATTATGCCTAAATTAGAGCAGCAGCAGCGAGAACTCGATCGCCAACTGAATGCTGCTCAAGCTACCTATACGGCTCTGTTAACTAAGTTACAGGACGTGCGAGTCGCTGAAAATCAAACTGCTGGCAACTCTCGGCTGATTTCACCCGCCCTTGTTTCAACCGATCCTGTCGCTCCGAAAAAAGCGAATAACCTGATTTTTGGCGGCATTATGGGGTTAGCTCTGGCATCTCTGGTTTCCTGGCTGTTAGAAGCGATCGACAAGTCAATTAAAACTACAGAAGAGGCGAAGGTGCTGTCGGGCTACCCGATTCTGGGTATTATCCCAGACTTCAAACTGCCCGTACGCCGTGCCTTGCCTGGAGCTTCTGGAACTTCTAGTATATCTTCGCCAATTGTAGTGCGAGATATTCCGCGTTCCTCTGTGAGTGAAGCGTTTCGGATGCTCCAGACCAATTTGCGCTTCCTCAATTCCGACCAACCACTTAAAGCGATCGTAATTACGAGTTCGGTGCCGCGTGAAGGTAAGTCTACTGTGACCGCCAACCTCGCGATCGCGATGGCACAGCTAGATCGACGGGTATTACTAATCGATGCGGATATGCGTCGCCCGAACCAACACCAGATCTGGGAAATTGCTAATGCCGTGGGGTTGAGTAATGTGATCACTGGTCAAGCTGATTTCTATAAAGCTAAGCAAACTGTGATGCCTAACCTTGATGTCTTGACTTCAGGAATGTTGCCGCCTAATCCAGTGGCACTGTTAGATTCACAGCGCATGTCGGCGTTAATTGAAGCAACGACAAAAGAGTATGATCTGGTGCTGATTGACTCGCCTCCTCTTACGGCGGCGGCAGATGCGACGATTTTAGGCAAAAAAGCAGATGGTATTCTTTTCCTCGTGCGTGTAGGGGTATCTGATTCTGGTAGCTTTGCCTTTTCTAAGCAAATCCTCGAACAGTCGGGACAGAATATCTTGGGTCTGATTGTCAACGGCGTTGCGGCGGAAAACAGTACCTACAGCTACTACACCAGCCTGTACTACGATGATGAGGTGAGCAAATCTGAAGCTGAAATTGTTGAAGCTGAAAGTGAGCGCGCTCGACGCTAACTTTTACTTGGCAGATCCAATTTTGTCTAGCGGTCACCTTAAATCAGAGCCTTTAGACGATCGCCTAGATGTGAGATGATGAATAAAGTTAAGAAAAATTACATTTTATTAAGTTGTGAAAACCGCAGTGAATAACGTCCGTACCGTCTCTGACACCAAACGCGATTTTTTGAATGCCTTCACTAAGCCGATTGTTTCGATCTATCGCCGCATTATTGATGAGCTGCTAGTTGAGTCACACTTACTCGTTGTGAATCAGACATTTGCCTTTGACCCAATCTTCGCGTTGGGTTTGGTGACAGCATTCGATCGATTTACGGTGGGATATCAGCCAGAGTCGGATCGTCAGGCAATCTTTGTGGCATTGATTCAAGCCTTACAACTCAATCCCGAACAATTGCGCCAAGAAGCTGGGCACATGTCTGAACTTGCGATGCGAATGCCAACTGAGTTAAAAGATTTACTCACGACCTTAGAGACCAGTGCTAACTTAGATCCTTTGATGGGACAGCTTCGATCGATTGCTGCTAATCCAAATTTTAAGTACAGTCGGTTGTTTGCTATTGGCATCTTCACATTATTAGAAATTGCTGAACCCGAGTCGATCGCCGATCAAGATCAGCGGCAGGAATTAATCAATCAAGTTGGCAATACCCTAAAAATCGGGGCTGATCGACTAAGCAAGGATCTCGATCTATATCGCTCTAACCTAGAAAAACTAGAACAGGGACGACAGATGATGGCAGATCTCGCAGAAGCCGAACGCAAAAAACGCGAAAAACAGGCTAAAAAACCTGAAGCCGTAGTCATCGATCAACTAACCGCGACCAACGAGCCATAATCCCAACTAAGTAATCACCAACTGGTTGTCGATCATTGCTAAAAGCTTTCTAACTTGTTCTAGGTCTTTGTCGCCTGGAGATTGTTCTACACCACTGGAGATATCGACCCCATCTGGTTTGACTTGCTCCAGAGCAGTTGTAATGTTGGTAATTGATAAGCCTCCTGCTAGCCACCAATCGCAGTCTGGTCTAAATTTTGCCAACATATTCCAGTCAATTGTTTTTCCTGTGCCGCCTGCTAACCTAGGATCGTAGGCATCAAGCAAAATTGCATCCACCCAATTAGCGTAAAGATTAGCTCGATCCAAAGCTTCTCTAGTCGCTATTCTCAGGGCCTTAATAATCTTAATATCTGGTAATTCATGGCGTAGTCGATCGCAAAAAACAGGCGACTCATTACCATGCAACTGCACGACATTTAATTTTGCTTGAGTAACGATCGAATTGATTTCACTCAGCTCGGCATCAAGAAAAACTCCGATTCGATCGACCTTTAGCGATAATCGATCTGTAATCTCACAGATTTGTCTGCAATCGACATAACGCGGTGAACTGCTCACACAAATAAACCCCAAGCCATTGGCTCCCATTTGTTCGATCGCCACACCTTGTTCGGGTTTTGTTATCCCACAAATCTTGACGTACATATGTTTAGCTAACTTGATGCCGATCAAATACTTACAGGTTTTGGATTATAGCAGTAATCCTAGCAGCGCTAGATTTGCTTCGAGGTACATTGAGTCTTGGGAAAACCGAGTTTGCAGAGTGGTGAGAACTTCATTAAAAGCCTCCTCAGTCATTCCTGCTTGAGCTAACGCGATGCCTAAGCGATCTTTGACTGGTTTGAGGATGAGTCTGATCTGGGCGGCTCTGGTATTGTCGGGAGCTAGATCTTCGACTAGGGCGTGGCTGCGGAGTAAGCGGATTTTGACTAAGCTCTGAGTTTGGGCGATCGCATCGACTTCTTTACACACCTCATCGATAAATTTTTTACTGACGTACTTCATCACCACTGGTTCGAGCATGAATACGACTTCGTTGCCTTCAGTGCTTTTTTCGATCAGAGATCGCCATCTTAAAGACTCCAGGGCATCGAGTAATTCTGAGCCTGAAGCGATCGACTTAGTGTCATCGCGCAACATCACCAGTGAAGCAGGGCGGCGACGAATTGAGAGCCAGTAGAGAATATCTTTTTCGAGGTCAGATAGCCGCTCAAACTGTTGGTAGAGCAAGCTTCGCAGTACATCGCCCAAAGCTAGAGCCGTTTGTTTGAGAAATTCCGAGATATTGCCATTGAACAGCTCATGAATTGTCGTGCCGACGATTCTCAACGCCGCAGGATTGCCGCGATATTGTTGGACTAGCTGCTCCATACCGTTTTCGGAGCCTGTGAAACCTCTTGCTACTAGCAATTGACGAGCTTCTTGTCGCTGCATCCCACTCAGTTTGAACGATCGAACAGGCAGATCCGCGCCTTGCAAGACCGCGATTTCCTTGGGTTGCTCGCGACTGATTGGCACTAAACAGCTCTGATGTCGTTCTCCACCCACGCGCTCTAATAATTCGGCATAGCCCTCACAACCAGGTCGATATAAACCCACCAGTTCGCCATCACGCAGGATAGTCTCAAAGTCATCTAAAACGATCAGACATCGATGTTGTTTGAGGACTTCAATTAGATCGGATACTTCAAATTGTGATGTCGATAATTGTGGGGCGAGAGATTTGAGCAAGTCTGCCAGAATTTGTTGAATTGGCTGAACATGACGCAGAGATCGCCAGATAAAGTAGTCAAACTTGCCCTGAATTTGTTCGACCAGCTTGACACTGAGAGCAGTTTTGCCAATACCGCCCATGCCCCAGATCGCCACAAGATGGCATCGATCGACAACAATCCATTGCTCTAGTTGGGCTAATTCCTCTTTCCGTCCAAAAAACACGGGTGCTTCGGGCGCGTCGCCCCAATCGGTCAGCCCTTGTTGTGATGTTAATGTCGATCGATCGATCCGATTCAAACTTGTGCCAGATAGCTTATAGCCCTTCTCCTCTAACCAGTCGCCAATGCATTCCCAGCGCAGGGTGTTGAGTGGTTTTTCGGCTAAGGCTTCGAGATAGCGATACAAGCCCTTATTTAGCTCTACGCGGAGGCTGCCAGAAGTCCAAGTGAGCTTAAAAGCAATCTGTCCTGGGCGATAACGACAGAGTAATCCACGTAAACAAGCTCGCTCGGTGGGTTTTAAGGGCTTACCGTTGACTCGTTCAATATCTGTGTAAATTCTCTCTAGATCCCAGCTCTGTGCAGCTTCTAGAAACAGCTTCTCAAGGTCGTCTGGGGGAGCCAGCATTTCAGTATTCGATCGTGAAAAACCTAAGTTTGAACTCAACGATGATCTTAACAAAAAACCTGCTTAAACCATCAAGGTCACATATTACCTAACAGGGTGTTAGGTGTTAGCCAATCATATTTCAACAATTCCTAACGTCTAGCTAGGTGACTGATTGATTTTCCTCGGTTAACTTAACAGTAGAGACGAATCTTTGTGCTAACCTTCAGGGCAATAATTCCCACATCAGCCAAATTTATTTCAAGTTAGTTGCAAGTTAGTTCTAATTGTTCAGTGAATTTAGAGGTTTAAACGATGAGACACGCCACTTTACAGGAGCAAGAGCCGAGTTACGCCCAGACGGAAGTGGTGGTTAAACTAGCTGCTGAACCAACTGGCAAACTAACTGGTAACTCAGGTAACCCACGAGAATTTTCGCAAGAAGATAAAAGCGAAACTCTAGAACTATTAAAGGCATACCGTAAGGAAGCTTCAGCCAAACTCCGCAACCAATTGGTCAAGCTAAATATCGGTTTAGTCAAAAAAGAAGTGAGCTATTGGGCAAACCAAAGTGTCGAAACCTATGAAGATCTACTTCAGGTTGGGTCGATCGGTCTAATCGGCGCGATCGAAAGATTTGAAATTAATAAAGGATACGCATTTAGTTCTTTTGCGACTCGCTATATTCGTGGCGAAATTCAGCACTATCTCCGCGATAAGAGCACAGTTTTACGAGTGCCTCGTCGGTGGTTAGAACTGCACAGCCAAGCTCGTAAGGTCACACGTCAGCTTAGAACCAATCTGCACCGAGAGCCGCTCGATCGCGAAATTGCTAGCGAATTGGGTGTGTCTTTGAGTGAGTGGCAGGAAATCAAGCTGGCTTACCAAAACCGTTCTCCGATCAGCCTTGATGCGCCTGTACGCTCGGATGAGGAATCTTCAGCTTGTCTTGTCGAGCTAGTTCCCGACCCCAAATGTCGCCTTCAAAACTCTCAAGATGATTTCCTTCGCATTCAGCAAGCTCTTACCCAGCTTGAGGATCGGACGCGCGAAATCTTAGAGTTTGTGTTTATCGAAGACTTTACACAGCGAGAAGTTGCTAAGTTGTTTGGGGTAAGTGCGGTAACAATTTCGCGTCAGGTTAAAAAAGGTCTATTGACACTTAAAGGTGTGATCGCGACCCAAGAAGCTGCCGCCTAAAGCAATAACTAAGTCTCATTTCTTTTTCCCATGACCCTTATCAGGCTTTGCATCTTTACTTGGTTTTTTGCCATTTAAATTATTTTGAGGAACTTCGATCGGAACTGGTTGAACTTCGACTGGAATTGGTGGCAAAGGTCTAACGATCGCTGGATCTGGTAATCGCACATTTGATGGTAATGGGGGCGGGCTGACTGGCGGGGAATCAAGATTGGTAGTTGTTGCAGGGGCGGGTTTTGGTTCTAATGCTGCTAGGGCAATGGCTCGATCTCGTTTGGCATCGGCAAAATCAGGTTTATAGAAAATCGCTTTGTCATAAGCGGCGATTGCAGATTGATATCGCCCCAGTTTAAATAGAGCATCTCCTTTGCCAGCCCAGGCTTCGGCATAGTCGGGTTTGAGTTCGATCGCTTTGTTATAAGCTTCGATCGAAGCTTGATATTTACCTGCATTACTCAGAGTTTTGGCTTGATTATAAAAGTCAGTGGCAGTTGATAATGGTGGCGTTACTTGAGGTGAGGTTGAGTTGGGGTTGAGTTGGGACGGAGAAGCTACCGAAGTCTCAAGGGGGGGATCGATCTGTGGAACTCTCAGCCAACTTGATAATGGTGATAACCAGAAAGCGGCAATCGCTCCACCCCCTATACCTATACCTGCTAGCAATTTGGGAGATATTCGCCATTGACCTGAAACTGCTTGAACCGTAGTTTCTACTCGCTGAGGAGAGATATTCGCCCTCAAGCCCGCGATCGCTATAGTAGGAATATTCGATTTTAAGCCTACTAATGCCGCCATCGCTTCAGTTGCCGATTGATAACGTTGCCGAAAATCGTAGCGCACCATTCGATCTAAAGCATTGGCGAACCCTATACTCACTTGAGTTCCAACTTCAGCTTGGTCATGCCAGATCACTTCCAATGTTTGTGGATCTTTAAGGATCTGGTTGGGAGCTAGTCCTGTGAGTGCTTGAATGCCAATCATCCCAAGGGCATAGAGATCGCTGCTGGGCATGGGATGTCCATTTGCCTGCTCACTGGGCATATAACCAACCGTGCCAATCGTTACTGTAGACGGCATTTGCCCCTGACTAATTACCTGTGTCCGAATCTGCTTTACCGCCCCGAAGTCGATTAAAACAATCTTGCGATCTTGGGTTCGCCTGATTAAATTATCTGGTTTGAGATCGCGGTGAATTACCTGCTGCTGATGCACAAATTCCAATGTTTTGAGCAGATCTTGCAAAATCTCGATTACCTTGGCTTCTTCGATCGAAACACCTGGAGTCAACTCATGGCTGAGCGTATTGCCTGCGATAAATTCTTGGACGAGATAAAATTCTTGATTCTCCTCAAAATGAGCTAATAGCCGAGGAATTTGGTCATGATTGCCCAACTGGTGTAAAACTTTAGCTTCTGATTCAAACAACCGCCGCGCGATCGACAACACATCAGGATTGCTCGACTGGGGCTTGAAATGTTTCACCACACAGGTCATTCGATCGGGAAGTTGAATGTCCTCAGCCAGATATGTCTCGCCAAAGCCCCCTTCTCCCAGACGGCTGACTATTTTGTAACGTCCACCAAGTATTTTTCCCAGCATCGTTTTGAGAACCAACTCCTTACCAGTCTATTTTGCCTTAAGCCGCGATCGTTAAATTTACCTAAGATTCACTCTTCACCCGCGATCTTTTTCCCACTGAGAGTATGAGAAGATGAAACCCTGTTGAACGAGACTCAGGTGAGGAGTAAGTATGTACATCGTGCAAATTGCCTCTGAATGCGCCCCTGCGATCAAAGCGGGAGGGCTGGGCGATGTTGTTTATGGGATCAGCCGCGAGCTAGAATCGCGTGGTCATACAGTCGAGATCATTCTGCCCATGTATGACTGTATGCGGTACGACCACATTTGGGGTCTGCATGATGCTTACAAAGATTTAACCGTGCCTTGGTATGGTGGCGAAATTCATTGCTCGGTCTATTGTGGCTGGGTACATGGACGAGTCTGCTTCTTCATCGAGCCACATTCTGACGATCGGTTCTTTCAACGCGGTTGTTATTACGGTTGTGGGGATGACAATATGCGCTTTGCTTTCTTTAGCAAGGCAGCGATCGAATTTCTGCTACGTAGCAATAAGCGTCCTGACATTCTCCATTGTCACGATTGGCAGACAGGTTTAGTACCCGTGATGCTATTCGAGATTTACAAGTATCAGTGGATGGAATATCAACGAGTTTGTTTCACGATTCACAATTTCAAACATCAGGGCATGGGAGGATCTGAGATTCTCAGAGCGACGGGGCTAAACCGCGAAGCTTATTATTTTAGCGACCAGAGACTTCAAGATAACTCTAATCCCTTTGCCCTAAATTTTATCAAAGGAGGCATCGTTTACTCTAACTATGTCACCACTGTTTCGCCACAGCACGCATGGGAAGCCAGCAATACTGAGGTCGGTTGTGGTTTAGGGCATACCCTCTATCTCAATCAGCATAAATTCAAAGGAGTGCTGAATGGGATTGATTACGACTTCTGGAGTCCTGAAACCGATCGATACATTCCCACGAATTACAGCTCTGCGACATTAGCCAAAAAAGCTCAGAGTAAAAAAGCTCTGCGATCGAGACTTTTATTGCGGGAAGTCGATCGACCAATTATTGCCTATATCGGTCGCTTAGACGATCAAAAAGGGGTTCACCTCGTACATCATGCTATGTACTACGCCCTCAGTCGATCGGCGCAATTTGTGCTGCTTGGTTCACCCACAGAAGCGGTCATTAGTGATTGGTTTTGGCATGAAAAGCGGTTTTTAAATGATAATCCTGATGTGCATTTAGAACTGAGTTTCAATGAAGAGCTATCCCATTTAATCTATGCGGGTGCAGATATGATTGTGGTGCCGAGTAACTATGAGCCATGTGGATTAACCCAAATGATTGGCTTGAAGTACGGTACAGTGCCAATTGTGCGCGGCGTTGGTGGTTTGGTTAATACTGTATTCGATCGAGATTACGATCGAACCCATCCACCCGAACAACGGAATGGATATGTATTCTATCAGACAGATTTTACTGCCTTAGAATCAGCGATGGATCGGGCAATTGGACTATGGGAGAATTATCCTGAGCAGTTTGAAGAATTGGTAATTCAAGGGATGAGTTATGACTACTCATGGAAAAATCCTGCGACTGAATATTTAGAGATTTACGAATCGATTCGTTACCAGTGGTAAGCAAAAGCAAATAAATCCGCATGGTCTGTGTGCTGACCTTTGGCAATTCGATCGACGATAGTCGTTAGTTCATCAGGGTTCATGGGGATTTTGATTTATCAAAGCTAACGCCAGAGATCACTTCACAAATAGCTGCCCCAATTCCACTACCAAGCCACATACCAGCTTCTGAGAACTGATTTGTAGGAATAGTAAAGCCTGAATTTAAATTGTCTGTATTAATTACCATATCTTTGGATAGATAGCTTGAAACAGTTAGAGAACCCCAAAGAATGATCGATCCATTGCAGCCCTCACAGAAGGTAGTAAAATTAGGAATGTCGATCGAATCCGATTCACCGAGATGTTTCCCTGCCCAAGGATTTTGTCGATCGAAACGGGGCACTTTTTTCTTGGAGTTCTCTAAGTCTAAAATTTTGGACGCACCAAAGTACATCTAAGCTACTGAGATTAAAAATGTCCGATACATTGCTTAAAGAGTTTGTTAGTTTTCATTCCACACTAAAAGGTGATGAGAAATCAGAGTCACAGATATTTCTAGATCGATTTTTTCAAGCTTTCCATCATAAAGGGGCGATCGAAGCTGGAGCAGAATATGAACAACGGGTTAAAAAAGGAAGTGCCAAGGGTAAAACTGGCTTTGCAGATTTGGTGTGGAAACGTCCTGAGAGTAAAGGGATGGGCGGCGTACTGATTGAGATGAAAAAGCGGGGAGTAGATTTAAATAAGCACTATTCCCAAGCTTTTCAATATTGGACATATTTAGTGCCAGATCGTCCGAGATATGTAATTCTCTGCAATTTTGATGAATTTTGGATTTATGACTTTAACCTCCAAGTTGATACGCCTGTAGACATTATTCCGATCGATAGCCTGCCAGAAAGAGCTAGTGCTTTTCGGTTTATGGAGATCGCGGTTAAAACTACTCCTATTTTCAAGAATAACCAAGTTGCAGTTACAGTCAGGGCGGCAGAGCGATTAGGAGAGCTATACAAAATCCTTAAGGCTAGGGCGCAACAAGATGGATTTACGGAGCTAATTGCCCAAAGGTTTATTTTGCAGTGTGTGCTGGCAATGTTTGCGGAAGATCGTGGGTTACTACCAGACGATATGTTTATTTCCTGTATTAAGGATTGTCTAAATGGTTCTAGTTCCTACGATGTTTTAGGTGGGTTATTTCAAGAGATGAACCGTAAAGGGATAAGTCCCGCAGGTCGCTATAAGGGGGTGGATTATTTTAACGGTGGTTTGTTTGCGGAGATTTATTCGATCGAACTAAATGAGCAAGAAGTAGGGATTTTGGATGTTGTCGCCCGCGAGGACTGGAGCAAAATTAGACCTGCTATTTTTGGTAGTATTTTTGAGTCCACATCTGATGTCAAAGAGCGTCACGCAAGGGGTATGCACTTTACTTCTGAAGTTGACATTATGAAAATTGTTGTCCCAACTATTACGAGATATTGGGAAGAGAAGATTGATGCTGCTAATACTAGTGCCGATCTCAGTTCGCTACAACTAGAACTACAAGGCTATCGGGTGCTAGATCCTGCCTGCGGTTCTGGGAATTTCCTCTACCTTGCCTATCAAGAGCTGAAGCGGATTGAGGTAATGCTGCTTTCTAAGCTGGATTCTAAACAAAAATCAACCCAAATCCAAATGAGCTTGGTTACGCCTAATCAGTTTTTTGGGATGGATACAAACCCGTTTGCGGTGGAGTTGGCAAGGGTGACTTTGATGATTGCGCGGAAGGTGGCGATCGATATTCATGGACTAACCGAACCTGCTTTACCGTTGGATACTTTGGATCGGAATATTATTTGTGCTGATGCTTTGTTTACGGATTGGGTTAAAGTTGATGCGATCATTGGTAATCCGCCGTTTTTGGGAAGAGGTAAAACAAAAATACTTAATGAAGTTGATCCAAACTATATAAATAAGGTACATCAGATTTACTCAAAAGCAGATTTCCCCAGTAGTGCAGACTTTTGCTGTTATTGGTTTAGGAAAGCTCACGAATCATCAACAAAGAGAATCGGTTTAGTTGGAAGTAATTCAATTACTCAAGGAAACTCAAGAAGGGCATCGTTGGATTTCATTTTGGCAAATGGTGGAGTCATTTACGATGCAATTTCATCGCAGCCTTGGGATGGAGAAGCAGGAGTTCACGTTTCGATTGTAAATTGGAGCAAGGATTCACAAAATAAGCTGTATCTAAATGGTGTCCCTGTTGAGTCTATAAATTCGAGTCTTAAGAACGAAGTAGATGTCACAAAGTCTAAAAAGTTAAAAGTAAATTTAGGAATTTGTTTTCAAGGTGTTGTGCCTCAGCCTTTAGAGAGATATTTGATTGATGAATGTACAGCTTTGCTTTGGATTCAAAAAGACTCAAAAAATAAAGATGTTGTAAAGCGTCTTCTAAGTGCTGACGAACTTACTGACAGCTTTAACTTTACGTCAGATCGATTCTTGATTGATTTTAATAAAATGTCTATTGAAGATGCTTCGACTTACAAGTTACCTTTTGAATTTGTTAAATCATCGTATAAAACGTCAAAAAAGAACAATAATAGCGAACATAAAAATTGGTGGCTGCTTTGGAGATCTAGGATGAAGATGAAGTCAGCAATTAGTGGCTTATCAGAATATATTGCAATGCCAGGACATTCTAAGTGGTTCATTCCTGTGAAAGTCCCTAAAGATTATTTAGCCTATGTCAACTCCTCATTTGTAATTGCAAGTGAAGATGACTATCTCTTAGGAATTTTGACATCAAAAGTACATCGATTATGGGTAAAAGCTCAAAGTTCAACATTGAAAGGTGATACTCGCTACACAAACACAACCTGCTTCGAGACATTTCCATTCCCACAAACCAAAACCAGCCCATTGATCGATAAAATTCGTTCCACCATGCAAGAACTCCATCAATATCGCACAGACCAAATGGAGAGTAAACAATGGGGCATCACCAAGCTCTATAACGAATACTTTCACGAACCCGCCAGCCAACTATATAAACTCCATGCCAAGCTCGACAAACTGGTAATGCAAATATACGAGTTTACCGAAGATGACGATTTACTAGAAAAACTGCTACATCTGAATCAAGAAATTGT
>Ga0163154_10003543_pt1 | contig 21513 bp, 20 predicted proteins | sample OliLakLV19MP9P1_FD_148649 | JGI IMG/M metagenome (GOLD analysis project Ga0163154, IMG submission 148649) | Freshwater microbial mat bacterial communities from Lake Vanda, McMurdo Dry Valleys, Antarctica - Oligotrophic Lake LV.19.MP9.P1 | ecosystem: Environmental > Aquatic > Freshwater > Lake >...
GTTCGAGTTAGTGGTCATTGGGGGCGGTTCCGCCGGACTCAAAGCGGCGCGTGTTGCCGCCAAAATGGGGCGGCAAGTGGCAGTCGCAGAGGAATTGGAATTAGGCGGCGAATGCTATTGGGCGGGATGCGTTCCCACCAAAGCGATGGTACGGGCGGCGCAGGTGTGGCACTTGGTTCGCAACGCCGGAAAGTTTGGCATTCATGTGGAAGTGAAAGAAGCCAATTTTGCCGACGCGATGCAGTACCGCTATAACGCCCAACGCACCATTGGAGGCGAAGGCGGGGGCGACGCCGGACTGTCAAAACTGGGAGCCGCGTATTATCACACGCACGCCGCTTTTGAGGACGCGCACCATATCCGTATCGGCAAAGACGTTGTGCGTGGCGAGCAGATCATTGTCGCCGCCGGAACCGTTCCCGCCGTTCCTCCCATTCCCGGACTCAAAGAGGCGGGCTATATCACCAATCGCGAGGCGGTTCATCTCAAGCACTTGCCGCGCCGTATGGTGGTTCTCGGCGCGGGACCGATTGGCTTGGAGTTCGCGCAGATTTTTCGGCGTTTCGGGGCGGAAATTACGGTCTTGGAATATCACAATCAAATTCTCGGCAAAGAGGACTGCGACATTTCCGCTCTCGCCCAAACCTATCTCGAAGGCGAAGGGATACGTATTCTCTGCGGCGTGATTGTGACTCAAGTCGAAGTTGTCAACGGAGAAAAACGGCTCACGGTTCTTGCGGAGGGTATGCCTCTAACTCTTGCGTGTGATGAAATTCTCGTCGCTATCGGGCGGCAGGTAGACTTCGACGCGCTCAATATCGGCGCGGCAGAGATCGCGCACGATGAACGCCGCTTGACCGTAGACAATTATCTGAGGACAAATCAACCGCACATTCTCGCCGCCGGAGATGTTTGCAGTCAGTATCTCTTTACGCACGTTGCCAGTTATGAGGGCAAACTCGCCGCCGAAAACACCATCGTGGAGCGTCCCAAGCCGTTCGACCATCGAGTAGTTCCGCGCTGTACTTATCTTGACCCGGAAGTCGCCAGTATCGGCATGACAGCGGAAGAAGCCCGCAAAATAAACCCGTGCGTTGTCGTGCATTCCTTCGATTTCGCGGATTTGGATCGGGCGATTTTGCACGGCGAACCACGCGGATTGATCAAGTTGGTTGTGGACGAACTGAGTGGATTGATTTTGGGGGCGCATCTCATCGGGCATGAGGCGTCGAGCATATTGTCAGAGATCGCGGTCTGTATGCGAAACCATATCCCGATTTCTGGCATCGCAGAAACCATGCACGCCTACCCCAGTTTTCCCGAAGCAGTAGAATCTGCCGCCCTCTCCAAACCAACTTAAAACTGAAACCGCCATAGGCTTGTGGCGGTTTCAATTCCCTTGAGGAAAAATGCCTACTAAATCTCGCGAACCGTGCAACACCCGTAAAATGGTAACTCGTGCATCGCTCACTTTGTAGATGATATTGTAGACGCCCACAGGAAGCATTCTGTAATCCAAGCCCAAATCGTTGCGCTGTCTTCCCATGAACGGATATTCCCATAAGGCTTGATATTTGTCCGTAATGCCGATCACTGTTCGAACCGCCGTCTCTTCACTGAACTCAAATATATAATTCGAGATTTCCAGAATATCCGTTTCGGCTTCTTTCGTGACAAAAAGTTCTCGCATCATCAAGCCTTTCCACGGTTTCCTATCAATCTCTTGCTTTCAGCGATAATTTTCTCCGCATATTCTTTCGTAGAAGTGATTTGGATTACCTCGCCGTTTTCGATCTGCTTTTCGGCGATGGCGAGTTCCTTGCGGAGCGATTCAAGGCGCACCAGACGTGCATCTTGCTCCTTGAGGAGGAGTAATCCTTCGCCCACGACCTCGCTGATAGAAAGATACATTCCACTCGCGACTTTCTCCTCAAGAAGTGTAACCAGTTCTTGCGGAAGCGAAATACTCACGGTTCCCATGTTCTTGCTCCTCCTCTCAAATTAGCCCTTCGATTTTTGCGGTTTCAGGATAATGGGCGCGGCAGGAATTGGGGCGGGCGAGGTGTCGCGCTCCCACGCTTCCAGTTCCGACTCTTTCAGTCCGCCAACGGTGTCGTCGGGATCGGTGTCTTTGTACTTACGGTTCTCGACGGAGCGGCGAACCATCGCCCACAGCGTTCCAAAAACAGCGATCAGGACACCCACCCAAACGATATTGACGCCCGGCTTATAGGTAATGGAGAGCGGAATATCCCAGCGTCCGGCACGGCTCGGCAACACCAAACGAATCCGCGCCTCTTTGGTTGCGGGATCAAGGCGATCCAGCATCGCGATAGCGGGGCTTCCATCGTCCAATTTCAAATCGGGAATTTCGATGTTGGTTTTAATCGCTTGCCCGTCAATCATGCGGATACTCGGCAACGCCTCATAAATCTGCGCCTTCGAGGGATTATTCACGGCATCGGCACGCACTATGACCAAGCGCACCTGAAACGCTCGTCCCGGCTGACTGACGGACTCATAGTAGCCGACCATGTAATCGCCGATTTGCTTTTTCTCTTTCGGCTTGAAGGTGAAACCCGGCTCTTTGCCGTCTTCGGTAGGCCACGCATACTGCGGATCGGAGAAAAAGCCGAGATAGAGATCATGACCGAAATACTTATGGATATGGGGCCAACGCATCCGCTCGTATTTCTCTTCGGGAGCCGACTGCTTGTTATGGACAAACCAGCGCGGTTCCATCAGAAAAGTTTTGGAGCCGTCCGCCTGTATTGCGTTACCGGGAGGCGTGACACGAATCTGCACCATGTTATCAAAATCATAATCGGGATTGAGCGGGCGACCCGGCATTGGCTTGCCCGTCATTTTCTCGAATTCCCACTGATAGCCGAGAGCGGGTTTTGCTCCGTCGCCTTGGCTCAGGGTCAACTGAACCGTGCGCTCATAGGTGTTGGAGATGATAATGCCCAAAATCAGTACGCCCATTCCGACGTGCGCGATCCAGCCTCCTGCCGCGAGCGGTTTGGCGCGAAACACCCGATATGCCAGCATGGTATTCGAGAGTGCCGCGAAAAACCCCATCGCCGCCAATGCGATCACGGCGACGCGCTGAATGCGCGAACTTCCCCATGCTTTTGCCGTTTCAACATGGTCGAGGATATTGGGATCATAAACGGACGCCATTGCGCTTTCCGCCCCCATCACCCAAACAACCAACCCAAACCCGAAAATAATCGTGATCATCCACGGGATGAACAGTTTTTTGAGGAAGGTATCAGGATTGGTTTTGCGCCACGCCACCCAAGGCACAAATCCCATAAACAGAACCGCCAGCAAGGTCGGGAAATACATGAACTTGTTGTAGATCGCCTGTTCCGGTGCGGCGGTGCTTCGCAGGAACGCAAACCATTTATGCCAGATCGGTTGGGTTGTCGCAATGGTAACGAGAACGCAGGTGACAATCATCAACAGAACGGACACATACGAGGCAAAGTCCCGCGAAACCAATGTATCGCCCAGCGTCGAGCGGCGCGGCATCGAGCGATAACGCCCCAACCACAACCCAAGCCCCGCAAGGAAATATGCGGCAACAAGGATAATGAGTATCAGATAGACGCGGTTACTCGCTTCGACAAAAGCATGGATCGAAGCGTTTTTGAGGACACCGGAGCGGGTGATAAAGGTTCCGAGCAAAAACAGACTGAACGCCAAAATGCCCAAAAATGTGTTGGTGCGTGCCATACCACCGCGCACTCTCTGCACAACCAAGCCGTGCATCAAGGCGGTCACTGCCAGCCACGGGAAGAAGCTTGCATTTTCAACAGGGTCCCATGCCCAAAAGCCGTGCCAGCCCTGCGTCTCATAAGCCCAGTAGCCGCCCATGAATAACCCAAGCCCAAGCGTCGCGCAGGACAAGAGCGCATACGGCATGACGCGAGGCGTCCACTTGTCATAATCTTTCCAGATCAACGCGGCGATGGCGTACACATAAGGGACAAGCAGCGAGGCAAACCCGAAGAAAATGGTCGGCGGGTGAATCCGCATCCAATAGTTTTGGAGCGACGGATTCAAACCTTTGCCTTCGGTGAAGGGCCACACCAAGCCCGGATTGGCGGCATAATCTTCCGGTTTCGGCGCGGGGATTTGGCTGAACATATTATGTTCTTTGGTGAGCAAAATCGCGCAGATGACTACTAAAATCGGAATAAAAAACGGCATAATGCGGGCTTCATATTTGCCCGCTTTTACCGCGACGAACAGACCGATAACGGCTGTCATGGCAGCCCATAGAAGGAAACTTCCCTCCTGCGCTGCCCAAACGCCTGCAAACCGATAGACGGGATTCATCTCGTTGCTGACATTATTAAAGACATATTCATAGGTATACTGCTTCGTTTGCATCAGATAGCCGATGCAACTGAATACGCCGAGAATACTTGCCGTTGTCAGAACGTAAAGGGATCGTGCCGCAAGTTTGATCGTTTTCGAGTCCGTGCGTTTTAGCATCAGCACGTATGCGATGATTGCCAAAATTCCGAATACGACACTGCTCCCCGTCAAAAAGCGTCCGAGAGTTCCAACAGTCATGAGTTCACTTTCCTTCTGCCATTACCGTTTTGGGCGAAGCGGTCTGATAGGCAGGTTTCTTGCCCTGATATTTCGAGTCGCACTTGATGAGCAGACTTTTGCTGAGCAGAATCTCTTTGCCCGCCGAATCTTTGCTGATGATTCCGGTAGCGGCGGTTTCGGGAGCGGTATCGAACGCTTCCGGCTTCGCGCCCTGATAGACGACTTCGATTCGCTCTTTATTTTCGTCTTCAATCTCGAAGCGCAACGCCTTGCTTTGGGCGTCGAATCGCGCCGTCTCATGGAAAATTTTGCCGCGCACCTGCACCATCGAACTGGTTTCGCGTGCCTGTTTAATGGTGACATAGGGAGTCATGGATTTGCTGAAGCCCCAAAGGGTGAACCCTGCGGCGATGCTGATTACGAAAAGGGCAAAAACAGAGGCTTTATTCATAGGTCATCATTCTCTCTTGTGTCGCGTTCCATGCGCTTAATCGAGCGGTCTATCACGATCAGATAGCCGAAAATTCCGAGCCACGTAATGAGCGTGACGAGCATGACAGGTGCCATTATTATTTATTACTCCTCAAACGACGCTGAATGCGCCGTGTTCCGACTTTCCACGCCCGAAATCGCAATTGGAACAGCCACGTAAACAGCATTCCGAAAGCAAGAAACGACGGATACAACACCATCTTGTAATCGGCAGTGGTCTTGTCTTTTTTCCACAGCGTATCGGTAGGATGCAAACTGCCCATAATACGCGGCACGATCCAGATCAAAAAGGTTGCCGGAACGATGGAAACCAGCGCGTAGACAGCAGAAAGTTTGCCGCGCTTTTGGAAATCGCCTGTCGCCGCGCCGCGCAAAATGAGATATGAGGCGTACAGCAGAAGCATGACGACGATAGAGGTTTCTCGCGGATCCCAGTTCCAATAACTGCCCCAGACGGCTCCGGCGAAGACGCTTCCGGTGAGAGTGGCAACAATACAGAATAGAAAGCCGAGTTCCATTCCGATGGCGGCTTTGGCGTCGGTTTCGGGCGTCGGCGATTTCAGCAGAAATTGCAGCGAATAGACGGTTGCGACCACATAGCCGACATAGGCGAGAATGGCGGCAGGAACATGGAAAAACACAATGCGGGCGTCGTCGCCGCCGCGTGTGAAGTTCTGTGCGGCGTTGGCAATAAAAAACGCGCCATAGCAGACATACGCCATGATTAGCCCGCACGCCCATTTCCAAAGAGCGATCTTATCCACTTTCTCTCTGGGGATTTCTTTCATCTCGACCACTGACATAATCTGTTATTTCTCTGTTTCTAATCAATCGCATTGTCGGGGGTTGAAAACCCCCGTCTGAAATGGCGTTCCGCCAAGCGTCCTTCGGACGCGAAAATGGATTGGCTCAGTCTTCCCAAACAAAATGGAATACAAGTGCGGAAATCGCAATCAGCATCACGCCGAAACTGAACAATCCGCCAACATCGCGCCCAATCTGGAGTACCGTCGGGTTTTTGCTATAAAGCGTGATGGCGGCATTGATCAGCATGATCAAAAAAACCACGAGCATCGGCAAACCGAGCGCACTGTACAGTGCCGATGTGCCTTGCGCCTTTGCCGCCAACGCCCCGACAATCGTTGCCGCCGCAGACAACCCAACCGTTCCGCCAAGCATCACACTTATAAATACGAGTGGCGACCCAATAGGCATTCCCGTTATTCCCATATAGGCGGGCGTTACAGCAAGAGCGACAACGGCGATCAGCAAAAAATTAAAGGACAGTTTGCCCGCATACACAGCACTTGCCGTCATGGAAAGCCGCAGTGCCGCCGTTGTGCCGCTGTCCTCTTCATGAACGAAGGTGTGCGCCAACCCCGTAAATGCCGCAAAACACAACAGTACCCACAGCAAGCCCATTTTGCTCGCCGGTTCCCATGCGGGGCGAAGTAAACTGACAACGCCGTCGCGGGTAATCGGGTCGGTCAGCACTCCCATATTGAGAGTCGGCGTGTCTTTCAGGTTGATCGTCGCGAGTGCCAGCAGAAGCAGTGCCGAAAACGTAAACACTCCAACGGCACTGACGGCAACTTTGGTGCGAAGTTCAGCGCGTAAATCTTTGGCGAGCAGTGCCAGTGCCTGTTGATGCCACGCGACGACTCCCTTATTCATTATGGTAGTTCCAGACGCGCCACTGAATCGCCCCATTCTAATTCTCGCGGCTCGTTGGTGGCGACGATGCTGATTCCTCCGCGTTGTTTTTGTTCTGCAACGATCTGTTCGACAATGGCGACGCCGTGAATATCGAGATTGGCAGTCGGCTCGTCGAGGAGCAAAATCGGTGGCTGAGACAACAGAGCAAACGCATATTTCAGGCGTTGGCGCATTCCCGACGAATAGGTTCCGACCAAATCTTTGCCGCGTCCGCGCAGTCCAACTTGAGTCAGTAAAGCGATTAAGTCGTCACGGGTCAGGGTTATTCCGCGCAGTCGGGCGAAAAACTGCAAATTCTCGGCGGCGGACAGTTCGCGATAGAGCGTTAAGTCAGGCGCGACATAGCCGATACTGTTTCGGCGCGAAAGGGCGTCTTGTTGCTGTCCGGCAATTGTCACAGCGACTGTGCCTTCGGTGGGCGTCAGCAGTCCCGCGATAATTCGCAGCAACGTACTTTTTCCCGCCCCATTGATGCCGGAGATCACCAGAGTCTGCCCGCCGGAAACAGACGCACTCAGTGGGGCGAAAACCTGCCGCCACCCGAATTGATGGGCGACCTCCTTGATTTCGATCCGATGTTCGCCGTCATGCTTGTCCGCCACCCGATGCTATCCTTTGAGACGCCTCACCGCGTCCGTTGTTGCGTGAAATTTGATTGTGCTTGTTGAGAGAGTATACCTCAAGCGGCATCGGCGAGGGGCAGATTTGAGAGGTTGAAGAGGAGAAATCGGGCTATAGGAGAGTGATGGTTCCCGTCTGAAAATCGAGGGTCAGAACACGATTGCGAAAGAAATCCAGACCGAGAACGCCGTCAATCGCGGAAGAAGGCGGAAGCGTATGAGCCACCACAGCAAAACTTTGGCGTTCCTGATCCAAAGCCTCGATTTTATCTACGGTGACACGCGCCGCCGATTCGACTCCGCTGCCTGTGATAAAAGAGACGGTTTTCGGAAGCGAATCGGGATCGTATCCGATCAAAACAAGAACGTCTTTGTTGACAAAAGTAGCAGACGCACCTGTATCAAGTGCAAGACGTGCGGAATGATTCCCCGCTGGACCGGAAAGATTTACAATAACTCCGATAAGATTTGAGTTCGGGTTAAATGGAGTACTCATAAGTTTATTGCGATATTCTCCGGCATTGGTCCCAAATAAAACGCGGCGGAATGTTTGGGACGGAGACGCAAAGCCACCGCATAAACCTCATCACGGTCTTTGCTATGCCCCAGCAGTTTGCCCCCCGCGATCTCTTTGCGCTCGTTGAGATACGGGTCTTCCAGTAGAACCCATTCGCCATCAAAGCGTTCTTCCAGTTCCGTCAGCGTCATCATTTGGTGCGTCTCTTCTTTTTCGAGTGTTTCCGTCATGGTCTTGCTCTCCAATCGTTATTCTGGTGTCATTTTACCATAACTGCTATCAACTTTGAAGGATGGAAACGCTCTTTGCTTCTCTAATTCAGTAAAGCCGGAAAATATCTGAGCAGGAACCATTCGGCGCGTGTCTAATCTATAGTTGAGACAGGAAATCTCAACTATAGATTTTTCGATAGTGAGGAAATTTATGGCAACAATGACTCTGGCATATCGCATGACCGATCAGCAGGAACTTACAATTCCACAGGAAGCACTGGCACAGTTGGGTTTGCGCGAAGGCGATGCGTTTCAAGTCAAAATTGAAACGATTGGCTCAGAATTCGCGCAAACAGACTCGCAAGAATTACGCCGGAAGGCAGAGCAGATATTTGTTCAAGCCGACGGTATTGAACGTGAATCCAGCAAGCCATTGAATGACGCATTTGAGGGAGAATGGGCGCGGGGCGTCGAAGACAAAGCCCGCAGAATGGGTATTACGTTATGACGCTAACAGACGCTGGACCTTGTAGTTGCCCTGATCGACATTAAATAGGCGCAGAACGCACGCTGTCGGACAATTTTTGCAAAAGCCTCTTTGCCCCTCATCACCACATGGTCGGCGTTTGCCGAAGCCATGTATCTGCTCGCTCGTATAGGCGGTTGGTCTTCGCAAAATACGCTATGGAAATTTGTGGAGGATGGCGTCCTTGTATTTCATGCTCATGCCCCTTCGGAACCGTCGCGGATGCAAGCCCTTATGGAGCAGTATCGTGATCGCCCTATGGATTTCGCGGATGCTTCTTTGGTTTCTGCCGCAGAAGTGCGTAACGACAGGCGAATTTTCACGATAGACAGTGATTTTTATATTTATCAGTGGAACAGTCAAGAGCCATTCGACGTGCTGTTCTGATCCCCTCTTCTCTCCTCACAAGACGAAAAAACCAGAAAATAATTGTGGCAGGAACCATTCGGCGCGTGTCTAACCTATAATAACTCGAACTTATTTTGGATTTTGTGCGATTTCACACGCAACGGTACGGTGAGGACAACGATTGATGAGCCATTTTTGGAAAAAGCCTGCGACGAAGATTTTCGGCGGAACTGTAGGCAGTATTTTGCTTTTGTCAGCGGCACTGTTTTCGCAAGCCGACGGCGTGCGCGGATTGACAACGAAGAAGCCCGCCCTTATGGGCAAACTTTCTTATAACCGCGATGTCCGTCAGATTTTGGTGGAGAACTGTTTCGCGTGTCATGGCGCGGACTCGGCGGCGCGTAAGGCAGGGTTGCGCCTCGATAAGTTTGCCGAGGCAACAGCGAAACGCGGCGACACTTCCCCGATTGTTCCGGGCAAACCCGAACAAAGCGAAATCGTTCGGCGTATGAACGGGCAGGGTCCCCTTATGCCGCCCGTCGAATCGCACAAAAAAATGACGCCCAAAGATATTGCCACCGTCACGAGATGGATCGCGCAGGGCGCAGAATATCAAGCCCACTGGTCATATCTTCCGCCGAAACGCTCCGCTCTGCCCAATGTTCAAGATACGGCTTGGGTACGCAATCCCATTGACCGTTTTGTCTTGGCGAAGTTGGAGCAGAACGGTTTGGCTCCCGCGCCCGAAGCCGACAAGCGCGTACTTGCTCGACGCCTCAGCCTCGACCTCACGGGACTGCCACCGGAACCCGCCGATGTCGAAGCGTTCCTTAAAGATACCACACCCAACGCCTACGAAAAATTGGTGGACAAATACATCGCTTCGCCGCAGTGGGGCGAACATCGTGGACGCTATTGGCTCGACGCCGCACGCTACGCGGATACGCACGGCATTCACTTCGACAACTACCGCGAAATGTGGTCGTATCGCGATTGGGTCATTGGGGCGTTCAACAAGAATATGCCGTTCGATCAGTTCACCGTCGAGCAATTGGCGGGCGATTTGCTTCCGAATCCGACCATCGATCAGCGAGTCGCAACGGGCTTCAATCGGTGCAATATCACCACTAACGAAGGCGGGGCGATTGACGAGGAATATAACGTCCTCTATACCCGTGACCGTACCGAAACCATGTCGCTGGTTTTCATGGCGGCAACGACGGGCTGCGCCGTTTGCCATGATCACAAGTTCGACCCGATTTCGCAAAAAGAGTTCTATTCGCTGGCGGCGTTTTTTAATAATACGACACAGCGAGCGATGGACGGCAATGTCACGGACACGCCGCCGACTGTGCCTGTGCCGATGATGGAAGACCGCACCCGCTTCGGCAGCCTGAAAACCGAACTGACCGATGTCCGTAAAAAGGTCGAAGCCCGCCGCGAAGCCGCCAAAGCCGACTTCGCACAATGGCTCCTGTCTGGCGATACCAAAGTCATTACCGCGTCCGTGCCATCGAATGAGATGACGTTCCGCGCCGCACTCGACGAAGGCACGGGCAAAGAGATTCAGGCGACCTTCGACAGCAAAACCCAGAAGATCAGCGCGAACGCCGATCCCGCTTGGGAAGCCGGCAATGTCGCCGACAAAGCGTTTCAGCGCAAAAATAACGCGACGATTGAACTCCCGACAGTCGGCGATTTCGAGAAGGATACAGCCTATACCGTTTCGTTCTGGCTCAAATTGGCTCCCGGCGTCAACAATGGCGCGGTGCTTGCCCGTATGGACGATCAGCACGATTTTCGGGGTTGGGATGTATGGATCGAAGGCAACAAACTCGGCACGCATATCATCAACAAGTGGCCCGAAAATGCCCTCAAAGTCGTCTCGCGGGAGATGCTGGTTCCCGGGAAATGGCAGCACGTCACCGTAACTTATGACGGTTCCGCCAAAGCCGAAGGCGTCAAGATTTACTTCGATGGCAAAAACAAAGATTGGGATACTCAGGCGAACACGCTCAAAGACACCATCAAAACCGCTGTCCCGCTCAAAATCGGTCAGCGGCATACCACCAGTCCCGTCAACGATTTTTCCATGCAGGAGTTGCGGCTGTACAGTAAAGCCCTCAAGCCGGATGAGGTTGTCGGCTTATCCGCTGGAACCCGCGCCTCTTATCTTCTCGCTCGCGGCGCGGCGAAAATGAACGGGACAGAAAAAGACGAGCTGTTTACATGGTGGCTGCCCGGTCAGGACAGCGAATACCGTGCCGCAAAAGCCAACTTGACCGCCATTGAGCAGGAAGAAAAGACGATTCTCCAGCGTGGAACCATTGCCCATGTGTCGCAGGAAAAATCCGAAGAGGCGATGGCATTTATTCTGTTCCGAGGCGAATATGATAAGCGGCGCGAACAGGTCAAGCCGATCACTCCCGCCGCGCTTCCGGCTTTTCCCAGCGATCTGCCGCGCAACCGCTTGGGACTGGCGAAATGGCTCTTGCTTCCTTCGCACCCGCTGACAACCCGCGTCACCGTCAACCGCTTCTGGCAGGAGGTTTTCGGGCAAGGGCTTGTTCGCACGGCGGGCGATTTCGGGATCACGGGCGAACTGCCGTCGCACCCGGAACTGCTCGACTGGATGGCAACTGAGTTCCGTGCAACAGGCTGGGACGTGAAGAAATTCTTCAAGATGCTCGTGATGTCCGCCACGTATCGCCAAGAGGCAGTGACGACTCCGCTCAAGAAGCAGAAAGACGCCGCGAATCGTCTGCTGTCTCGCGGGGCGCGGTTCCGTATGGACGCCGAAATGGTGCGCGATTACGCACTGGCATCGAGCGGCTTGTTGGTCAAGAAAATCGGCGGAGCGAGCGTCAAGCCCTATCAGCCGGAAGGAGTTTGGGAAGCAGTCGCGATGCCCGGCAGCAATACCCGTGACTACAAACGCGATACGGGTGACAATCTTTATCGCCGCAGTCTGTATACGTTCTGGAAACGTGCTGCACCGCCCGCATCGCTGGACATTTTCAACGCTCCGGCACGGGAAGTCTGCTCGGTTGTCCGCGAACGCACCAATACGCCACTTCAAGCGTTGGTGACGCTCAACGATATTCAGTATGTCGAAGCGGCACGCACTCTGGCACAGCAAACCATCAAAGCGGGCGGCTCCGACTGGAAAACCCGCACTGCTTATCTGGCGGAACGACTGTTGGCGCGTCCGTTGCAAGATCAAGAGCGAACCATTGTCGCTAAGAGCCTTAAAACTTTGGCGGAACATTATCGCGCCAACCCCAAAGAGGCACAAATCCTGATCGCTGTCGGCGAGTCGAAACCCGATCCTACGATGAACCCGGCGGAACTTGCGGCATGGACAATGCTGACCAACCAACTGATGAATTTGGATGAGGTACTGAATAAATGAGCGAACACGAACCCGTACACCCGGTCGTCGAAGAATGGGTACGCATGGAGACCCGGCGGCAATTCTTGCGAGGCGGAGCCAACGCACTCGGCATGGGAGCGTTGAGCCTCCTCGCCGGTGACGCTTTCGCCCAAGCACCCAACACTGCGGCGACAAAAAAACCGAACATACTCAAGCCAAACGCGCTCGGATTGCCGCACTTCGCGCCCAAAGCCAAACACGTCATTTATCTGCACATGGTCGGTGGTCCGCCGCAGATGGATTTGTACGACTATAAGCCCAAAATGCAGGAATTTTATGACAAAGACTTACCTGAATCGATCCGCAACGGGCAGCGTCTGACCACCATGACTTCGGGACAGTCACGCTTCCCGATTGCGCCCTCGAAGTACAAATTCGCGCAGTACGGCAAGTCGGGAATGTGGATTTCCGAACTTCTGCCACATACTGCGAAAATGGCGGATGATATGTGCTTCATTCGCTCGATGCATACCGACGCCATCAATCATGAACCGGCGATTACCTATATGCAGACGGGCAATCAAGTGACGGGACGCCCTTGTATTGGCTCGTGGGTTTCGTATGGTCTCGGTTCGCTCAACAACAATCTGCCGACCTTTGTTGTGCTTGTCGCGACCCCTTCCAACACCGATCAGATTCAGGCAATTTCGGCGCGATTGTGGACTTCGGCGTTCCTGCCCGGCGAACACGCGGGCTGTTCGTTCCGTTCGCAAGGCGATCCAATTCTTTATATCAACAATCCGCCGGGAGTCGATACCAAAGTGCGGCGCACCACGCTCGACGGCTTGAAGGCACTCAACGAAATCAACTACAAAACGGTAGGCGACGAGGAGACTCATACCCGCATTCAGCAGTATGAACTTGCCTTCCGAATGCAAGCCAGTGTGCCGGAACTCACCGACTTGAGCAAAGAACCGGAAAGCACGTTCAAGTTGTATGGCGAGGACGCAAAGAAGCCCGGAACCTTCGCCAATACCGCATTGATGGCGCGGCGCATGGTTGAGCGCGGAGTTCGATTTGTCCAGATTTATCTCAATAACTGGGACACTCACTCCAACGTCGCGGGACGCTTGCCGAGTCAATGCAAGGACATAGACCAAGCCTGTTATGGTTTAATTCAAGACTTGAAGGCACGCGGAATGCTCGACGATACGCTGGTCATTTGGGGCGGCGAGTTTGGCAGAACGATCTACTCGCAGGGCGGCTTGACGAAGGACAATTACGGGCGCGATCATCACCCGCGCTGTTATACGATGTGGATGGCGGGCGGCGGTGCGCGTCCCGGTCAGGCGTATGGCGAAACCGATGATTTCTCGTACAATATCGTCAAAGACCCCGTCAATGTTCACGACTTCCACGCGACGGTTCTGACGATGCTCGGTATCGATCAGGAACGCTTCACCTACAAATATCAGGGATTGGATCAAAAACTGACGGGAGTAGAACCCTCGAAGGTCATCAAAGAGTTGCTGGCATAACAAAATGCAGCACGAGTAGTGCAAGAATAAGCAGCCCCTGCATTCTCGAAAAGAAGCCGCGTCTTTTCTGGCGCGGCTTCTTTGCTGTCAGATTGATCTCGCGGTGTCGGTGTCGCTTGGTCAATGTTTTTGCTGATGCTTTTGCACCAAACCTTCCAGTTTGGCGAGGTTTTTGTCTCCGCCCACAAACGGCAACTGCGGCGCGTTGACATCGTAGTTCGATTCGCCCGGAAAAACGGCATAGATGCCCGTCTCGCTGTTAGGGTCTTTGATCATGCGAACATCACCTACAGCAATGCGTTCTGCTTTGCCGCTGCCACGCAGCACGAGATAGAAGCCGTGCGGGTCGGAGACGGACTTATCACCCTTGTAGTATTTGGTGTTCTGACGCACGTAAATGTCGGTGTACAGTGCGATGTCATTTGGCTTCGGGTGTAGAGTTTTACATTTGATTGCTTGGTAATCAGGAGCGCGTTGACTTGGTTCTTCCGCATATTTCTGGTCAGGCAGCGTCCAGATTGAGAGGGGTTGAGCATTCACTTTGTCTGTATTCCAATCGAATTGAACAAACAGTGCGTGCAGTTTCTGCATCTTCTTGATGGCGTAGTCAATGTCACCGACTTTGGCGGCATCAGGAATATCCAAGCCAGTGATATAGATGGGTTGTGCTTGTTGCCACCGCCACCATGCGGCAGAGCCAAGGAGTAGAACTCCTGTGATGGCAAGTATAGCCAAACGATTTTTCTTCTTCAGCATGGGAAACTCTCCTGTTTAACTGTTAGGGACAGGAACAACAACGATTTTACCACCCGGCAATTGGGTGTAGCGATAACAGGGAGCGTCATTGCGTGGGATACCTGCTGAGCAACGCCACTTGAAGCAGTTGGCTCCAGTATCTTCCCTGCGAACTTGACCCTGATGGATGAAACTTATCCAGACTTCGAACTCTATTCGTTGTGTCCATGCACAATGCCCCACGGGATTGCTGTCCCAGTTGATGCACCTCCATGCATAGTAAGGACTTTGGGGATTTTTCTCGCGAACAAATTCACCGGGGTCGAGATTGCAACCGTCAACATCGCAAGCTCCACACGTACTGGGACTTTGCGTAGGCGGTGTCGAAGAGGTCGCAGCCTCAGCATAACAACCGCAGGAAGCGGGCGGGGTTTTCGAGAGATGCGGGAGGATAAAGGGCAGGGAAATCGCTCCCATCAGCGTTCCTGTCAGCAGGAATTTCGACAGCAAAGACATTGTCTACTCTCCTTCGCGAAATGAGACAATGCAACGTCAAAGGCAATACTCCACCGCCTCATGACGTGGATCGTCTCTTGGGACAACAGACATCGTATAAGCAAACGCTCACGATGCTTGCAGGATTATAGTGGTATTTTCCTTTATTGTCAATGCACAAGCATAAAATTTAACACAATTTTATTATCAATTGCAAAATCTCTGTTGGTTATATGCTTTTTGACTCGCAGGGCGGCTTGACGAAGGACAACTACGGGCGCGATCATCACCCCCGCTGTTATACGATGTGGATGGCGGGCGGCGGTTCGCGTCCCGGTCAGGCGTATGGCGAAACCGATGATTTCTCGTACAATATCGTCAAAGACCCCGTCAATGTTCACGATTTCCACGCAACGGTTCTGACAATGCTCGGTATCGATCAGGAACGCTTCACCTACAAATATCAGGGATTGGATCAAAAACTGACGGGAGTAGAACCCTCGAAGGTCATCAAAGAGTTGCTGGCATAACAAAGTTCAGTCGAAACCGTACGAGAGTGTTCAGCCCCTGCATTCTCGAAAAGAAGCCGCGTCATTTCTGGCGCGGCTTCTTTGCTGTCAGATTGATCTCGCGGTGTCGGTGTCGCTTGGTCAATGTTTTTGCTGATGCTTTTGCACCAAATTTTCCAGTTTGGCGAGGTTTTTGTCTCCGCCCACAAACGGCAACTGCGGCGCGTTGACATCGTAGTTCGATTCGCCCGGAAAGACAACGGACACCGCGTTGGGGTGGTTTGGGACTTTGACCATGCGGAGGTCGGCAACGGGAATGCGTTCGGCTGTGCCATTGCCGCGCACCACGAGATAGAAGCCGTGCGGGTCGGAGACGGACTTATCACCCTTGTAGTATTTGGTATTCTGACGCACGTAAATGTCAGTGTATACGGCGATCTGATTGGGCTTGGGATTTTGATTCCAGTGGATCACACCATATCTGAAATCATGGTGATGTTCATTTTCCGAGTGAATTTGGTCAGGTAATGTCCACATTTCATGCGGTACATTGCCCTTCCAATTATCGGCTTCCAGCATCTTAACCAGTTTCTGCATCTTTTTTGTGGCGTAGTCAATATCACCGACTTTGGCGGCATCGGGAATGTTTAATCCCGTGATGTAAACAGGACGGCTTTGGTTCCACCGCCACCAACCCGCACAGCCAACACACAGCACGCCCGCAAGCGATAGAACAAGCACACGGCGTCTTTTGGGTTGCATGGAACTGCTCCTTTCCACCTTCACACAGACTACAACGGGATTTGCGATCCGCCCGCCGAACCGCCGACTGTGCCGGTAGGAATGTTGTAATAGTGAGGACAGGGGGCATCGTTACGCGGAGTGCCTCCCGAACAAAGCCATTTGAAGCAGTTGGCTCCTGTGGCCTGTGGCGGGTTGTTATTGAAGGTGATCATAACGTCGTACTCTTCGCGCTGTGTCCATGCACAATGCCCCGGAGGAATGCCATCCCAGTCAATGCACTTCCAAGCATAAAAAGGAGATGCGTTAGGGTTGAGACGTGCTGTCTCACCGGGATCGAGTTGACAGCCATTGGGAGTACAAACACCGCAAGTTGTGGGGCTGGTTGCAGGCGGTGTCGAAGAGATCGCAGCCTCGGCATAACAGCCGCAGGAAGCGGGCGGGGTCTTTGAGAGATGCGGGAGGATAAAGGGCAGGGAAATCGCTCCCATCAGCGTTCCTGTCAGCAGGAATTTCGATAGCACAGACATGGTCTACTCTCCTTCGTGGAATGAGACAATGCAACACTAAAGGCAATACTCCATCGCCTCATGACGTGGATCGTCTCTTGGGACAACAAACATCGTATGAACAAAAGTTCACGATGCTTGCAGGATTATAGTGGTATTTTCCTTTATTGTCAATGCACAAGCATAAAATTTAACACAATTTTATTATCAATTGCAAAATCTCTGTTGGTTATATGCTTTTTTACTCGCAGGGCGGCTTGACAAAGGACAATTACGGGCGCGATCATCACCCGCGCTGTTATACGATGTGGATGGCGGGCGGCGGTTCGCGTCCGGGTCAGGCGTATGGCGAAACCGATGATTTTTCCTATAATATCGTCAAAGACCCCGTCAATGTTCACGACTTCCACGCGACGGTTCTGACAATGCTCGGTATCGATCAGGAACGCTTCACCTACAAATATCAGGGCTTGGATCAGAAACTGACGGGAGTAGAACCCTCGAAGGTCATCAAAGACTTGCTGGCATAACAAAGTTCAGTCGAAACCGTACTAAAATAACGGGGGCAGGTCAGATAACCCTTCTTTATAATGTGACAGGTCTTCCGGCAGGTATGATGAGGCTTCTTGTCAATAGGATCAGGTTTCCGGCAGATATTACGGCGTTCCTTCGCAGTAGGAAACCCTCTCTTTGTGGTATGATGCCGTAGATTATGGATGAGGATATTATTATCTCACCTCCGCTGCGAGAGGTGAGTTATAACACACTCTCATCGGGGGCATCTCAGGGTGACAGGAAACCGAACTCAGCGTTTGTACTCGCCGCGATGGGGTTCAGGGTTGGTTTCGAGGGTGTCTTTGCTGACGCGCACACTCACGGCAAGCGTCGTCGCCGTTGCGCCGCGATACAGACCGCGCACCGGAGGAACATCGCCATAATCGCGCCCGTAGTGGACTTTGACGTAGTAATCGTTGGTGAGGATATTGTTTGTCGGGTCGAAACCGTGCCAGCGTTCGTCAGGAAGAAGGCACTCCACCCAAGCGTGCATGGCATCGCCGCCAACCAAAGTGCGCGTATGGTTTTGCATATCGGCGTCCGCTTCCGGTTCCGACTTTTCGCCCGTGTAGAGATAGCCGCTCACATACCGCGCCGGAATGCCCTGCCGCCGACATACCGCCAGCATGAGATGAGCAAAATCCTGACAGACGCCCGCGTTGTTCTCCAGAAATTGGGTCAGCGTGGTATTGACGTGCGTAGCTCCCGGACGATATTGGCAGACGCGATACAACACACGAGTTAAGCCGATAAGAAACGACGCGGTACTGCCGCCCGTCTGTTTGAGAGCGACTCCGGCAATTCGATCCGCTTCGGGAATCAGAGGCACGCGCTCTGTGGGCATGAGGTATTCGGCATAGTCCTGCCGAATGCGGTCTTGGGCATAAAAGCGGCGATCATTTTCGAGGAGCTGTAAGCCATCGAAAGGGTTGTGGCGATAAGTGACGACGAGCGACTCGGCGAGTATCGTTAATTCGTTGTGCGGCGCATGATGATTGAAGTGGTGGACGCGCCCTGTCGGAAGGTCGTAGGCGAAGGTTGGAGCAGACGGCGCAACGGTGAGACGAAAATCGAGACAGGCTTGATCGTCGTCGGAGAGCGGCATCAGGCGCAGTTCGTTGTGACTTTGCCGTACCGGAAACGGGTAGACGTAATGCGTCGTGTGAATGGCTCGCAGGCGCATAATTGTATTGGTGACTCAGGCAGATACCACCTCCCCTAACCCCTCCTTGTAAAGAAGGGGATCCGAAAACACTCCTTCTCTTTACGAAGGGGAGGGTTAAGAAGGGGTCAGTACTGCAAATAGGTTCGGGCAATGGCGTGACCGACATTGGCGCAGCGGCTCTGCACGCTGTCGAGATACTCATGCAGCCCGTTGACGATAATCTCATCGGCACGCGCATAGGTCAAATCGGCAAGCAACCGCCCCGCTTGCCGCTCCGGTTCTGTTGTCGGCTCGCTCTTGGTATTGCCGCTGATTCGGCGCAAGCACCCTTCGACGCGCCGGATACAATGTAGCACGGATGCCGGAAAACTCGGATTGAGAACCAGAAATTCGACCACTTTGGCGGGGCGAATATCGCGATAGGTTTTACGGTACATCTCGAACGCGCTGACCGATTTCAAGACCGCGATCCAGCCGTGGACATCGAGCGGACCGCCGACGCCGAGCGGATGCGGCATCCCTTCGCCGTTGATTCGCCCTTCAGCACGCGGCATCGAGTAAACCGGGAGCAGGTCATGGTACTTCACATCAAGCAGGCGGGCAGTTTGTCCGCCGCGCTCCAGAAACCGCCCGGAGTCGAGCCAGTCTCGCGTTTCGCTCATCATCATGGTACGGTTCAGTATGCCTTGAAATAAGTGCGAGGCGTCTTTGACCACTTGCAAAAACTCATGTGGTCCGTTCTCCATAATGCGATCTACGTCCCACTGCCGAAGGCGCAAGAAGGAGATATTGAGGGTTTCCCACATTTCGGAGGCGATCTGCTCACGGATCGAGCGGGCGTTTTCGCGGGCGTGTGTCCATGCTGAGAACAGCGAATTGCCGTTTTCGGTATCGAACAGGAAAAAGTGCAGCACGTCGCGATCATTTACGGTTCCATAGCGACGCGCATAATCCGCCGCACTGCCCGAAATGGCGAGAATGGAATGCCACTGCATGGGACTGAGTTCTTCGCTGTCTTTATCGTTGGCGAACGGGAACGTGGTTTCCAGTGCCGCGTGATAATGAACGTCTATTGCCCGTGCGGTTGCTTCGGCGCGTTCCACATAGCGACCAATCCAGAAACAGGAGCTGGCATCACGACTAAGCATTGCTTGGTACTCCTTCGTCGGCAGGGTCATTGGGATGTTGAGGCGTTGGGGCATTATCACTGCCGAGGGTTTGGGACATAGTGCCGAGGGTTTGCTTCATGCCGCTGCCCATTGTCTGCCTCATCCCACCGCCGCTTGGTTCCCCTTCTGTCTGCATTGTCCTGTCCCCTGTCCCTTGTTCTCTGTTCCCTCTGTTGTTTCCTAAACTTTGGCGCATTGCGTTCATGCTTTGCGTCATTCCGTTTTCGGGAGCGAGAACCCATGTGTCTTTGCTGCCGCCGCCCTGCGAGGAGTTGACGACATAGGAGCCTTTTTTGAGGGCGACGCGGGTCAATGCGCCGGGAATGAGGGTCATTTCGGTTTTGCCGCAGAGGAGGTAGGGGCGCAGGTCTACGTGCCGCCCTTCGAAATTGCCGTCACAGAAGGCGGGCGCACGCGAGAGTTGGATGAGCGGCTGGGCGATATAGTTGCGCGGGTCGGCTTTGATTTTGTCGGCAAAGTCTGCGCGCTCTTCCGCAGTGGATTGGTGTCCCATGAGCATTCCGTAGCCGCCGGATTCGTTGGCGGCTTTGACAACGAGTTTGTCCAGATTTTCGAGAATATAGGAGAGGGATTTCGGCTCCCATGCGAGATAGGTTTCGACATTGGGAAGTATTGCGTCTTCGTCGAGATAGTACTTGATGATGCGCGGCACATAGGCGTAGATCACTTTGTCGTCGGCGACTCCGGTTCCGATGGAGTTTGCCAATGCGACGTTGCCCGCCCGATACGCATTGACCAAGCCTGCCGCGCCCAATCGTGAATCGCCCCGAAACACGAGCGGATCGAGAAAGTCATCGTCTACGCGGCGATAGATGACGTCGATCCGTTCCGGTCCTTTGGTGGTTTTGGCGTAGACGATGTTGTCATCTACGAAGAGATCGCGCCCTTCGACGAGTTCGATTCCCAGCTGCTGTGCGAGGTAGGCGTGTTCGAAATAGGCACTGTTGTAGACGCCGGGAGTGAGCAGAACGACTTTGGGGTTCTCTTCGCGTCCTTCGGGGGCGAGTTCGCAGAGGTTATGAAGGAGTTGGGTTGTATAGTGATCTACGGGGCGAACGGGCAGGTCACGAAATAATGCGGGCAGAATACGGGTGAGGATAATTCGATTTTCGAGGACATAGGAGACACCGGACGGTGTGCGGAGATTGTCCTCCAGTACGCAGTAGGTTCCGGCATGGTCGCGGATGAGGTCTGTGCCGCAGATGTGGACGTAGACGCCGCCGGGGGGATCGGCTCCGATGAATTCGGGGCGAAAATGCACGGCATTGACGATGAGTTCACGCGGAATGATGCCGTCTTTGCAGATTTTCTGGTCGTGATAGATGTCGTAAAGGAAGAGATTGAGTGCTTTGAGTCGCTGCATCAAGCCGCGCTCGATCTGATCCCACTCGTCGGCGGGAATGATGCGCGGAATGAGGTCGAAGGGCCAAGGCTTTTCGACGCCCCGCGAGTCGCCATAGACCGCAAACGTGATGCCTTGATTGACAAGAGTCACGTCGGCGAGCGTACAGCGTCGGCGGTATTCTTCGACCGGCATCGCGCTAAGGCGTTGATGGAGTTTGCGATAATGCGGACGCGGCTGTCCGTCTGCCGTGTGCATTTCGTCAAAAAACTGTTCGGTTTGGTAGTCGTCAAAGAGAGCCATCGGAGCGGCGTTACCCTCGGCAAGTTGTGTTTGCGGCGCGTCATAGAGCCGCAGAGTG
>Ga0163154_10003547_pt1 | contig 21502 bp, 17 predicted proteins | sample OliLakLV19MP9P1_FD_148649 | JGI IMG/M metagenome (GOLD analysis project Ga0163154, IMG submission 148649) | Freshwater microbial mat bacterial communities from Lake Vanda, McMurdo Dry Valleys, Antarctica - Oligotrophic Lake LV.19.MP9.P1 | ecosystem: Environmental > Aquatic > Freshwater > Lake >...
GAACAGCCCCACCGCTGTTCCCAGGGTGAAGAGAGCCGCTGTCACCTCCAAGGCTTCCAGGTTATAAACCCCCCGCCCCCCGAGGACGAGGGCGTAAACCAAGTGCGGTACTGGCAAGAGCGCATGGTGGCCCCCCAACGGACTCACCCACTGCCCGGTTTCCCAGAGATAAGCACTGACCAACCAGTGCTGATAACTATCCTCCCAAGCGATCCCCAAGTGCATCCGATAGGCAAAACAAGCCCCGGTCAAACCCAGAGCGATCGTTAGTACCCCTACTTGCCAATGAGCCGGACGCAAACTTACGGGTAATTCCTGGGGAGTTTTCAAATTTGCTCAGGGTCTAGGCCGAGTTCCCGGAGTTTAGCAGCTAGACGGTCAGCTTGTTGCTCGGAGTGTCCGGCTCGTTCTCTTGCAAGTTCTTTTTCGTATTCAGCTCGCACTACTTGTTGTTGCGCCAATTCTTTATCCTGCTGTTGCACTTCTTCAGGCGTAGGGATGAGCTTACCGGCTCGGTCATACCAGCGCAGCCACCATTCCGTGGACTTGTTCCAAAACCCATGCCACAGGCCCAGACTCAGCTCTAATTCTGGTATCCAGACCCTGGTCTGACTGCTCGCCTTTTGCTCGTATTGCCCCGCTGTCAATTGAAACAGTTTTAGGGTATGCGCGGTTTCGTCGTAGATCACATAGTTGGGAATCTGTAATATTTGCTCGTACACTTCCCACTTAGTCGGCGGTTTACCCGGTTTCCTTTTAATTTTACCCAGGTCCTCATTTTCAGTACCGGGAGAGAGGATTTCAATGGCAACTACCGGCGTTACCTGCTCCTGCCAAATCACATAGCTCTGTCGCAAATGTTGACCTTGATCAAGACTCGGCACCCCCACCGCCCCGAACCAATCCGGTCGTTTGTACCACAGCGTATGGTTGACATCGTAATAAAGATAGAGGTCGTAGGCACTAAAGACTTGCGTGATAGGCCAAGCGGGAGGCCGGAAAGTTAAAGACAGCAGCGGCCCTTGTAGACAATGAAACTCATCCGGCAACCCCGGCTTCCCCACTTCCTCACGGGGTAAATCATCCATGGTGGGTAGGCTGGCTCGAATCAGCGGTTCTAGCATCGACTCAAGCGGTGATATTGTGTATATTTTACTCGACACAAAACGGCTCAACGGCGTCTCTCGGTGACTTTCATCGCGTCTATCGTGATTTGAGCTGGATGGCAACCGCTAACGGTGCGATGAGTACAAGCTCAGTGAGTCGCTATATTTAATTCAAACGTTGCGCGTGAGAGCTCCATGGGTCTGTTTAAGCTTGGTGTCCTCGGGCTTTTGACCCTGGCAGCCCCGGTCCTAGCAACCCCCTATTTAGTTAACAGTCAAACCGACCAGTTGGTCCGCACCGATGTCAAGACGGGCAAGCCCTCCGGTCGTCCCCTGACCCTACCCATTGATGATGCCCTTCATAATGTGGTCGAGACTCAGACGGGACTGCTCGTGGTCGGGTCCGGTCGTCAGATTACCCTCATTGATCCCATTAGCTGGCAGATCCAGGCAGTTTTGCCCATCCCCCGTGCGGTCCAAGCCCAGGACACCGGACCAACACCCACCCTCGAAGCCGTTGCCAGTGGTCCGGGAGTCCTCTTTGGTCTGGGTTATGCCGCCAATAGCAACTTGGTTTATGCCGGGATCACCCAGGTCCAGGGCGAAAGTTTTATTTATCAGATCGATCCCACTGCCCAGACGATCCGCTTACTTAACACCCTAGCGGTCCTGAAACCCCAAGATTTGGTCGCCAGTGCTGACGGGCTGCGAGTCTACATCTCGGCCCAGCGTTATTTACCCGGACCCAGTGCTGAAGTCTGGTCCATCAACCCGACCAGTGGCGTAGTCTCAGAACCCTTGGGGATTGCCTTTGACCCCCTGCGGCCCCAGTTGAGTCTGAGCGCGGACGGCAATCGGCTCTACCTGATTACAGCGGACGAGAGCATTCTTACGGTCAATACCCGAACTAATCGTGTGGTCAGCCGTTACAGAATTGAACGCGGTCAAATCACCCGTATCCAGAGCGACCCCGACAACCGCCGCCTCTGGATCAGCACCCGTACCCCCGACCAAATCCTCCAGTGGGACCCTCTAAGCGAAAGTCCGCCCCTAGTCCAAGACCCGAAAACCACCATCGCGCGTCCCATCCCCCAAGTAGAACTAAACACCGGGGTACGCCGTGTGCTCGTGGGTCCCCGTCCCGTACATAAGAATGTCAATGGACTCCAGCGCGTCGCCGTGTTGGGTTTTGAGGGTGAGCTAGTCCCCGGCGCACCCCTCCCCGATGTCGCCCAGGTTATTGCTGGGGACTTAATGGCGACGCGGCAGTACGAGATTATTTCGCCCCGTCAAGTCGCCTCGATCCTCCAGGCCCTAGACCTCAGCCCCGCCCAAGTCCGTACTAGTCCTGATGTCGTCCGCCAAGTGGCCCAGGGGCTCAATGCCGACCTACTTTTAGTCGGGGAGCCGTTGAGTCTGGAGATCCCAGACCGGACTACCGATGCACTTTTGAATTTTGGGGCCGCGCTCCTCGGCATACCGCTCCCCTTGGGTCAGATGAACTCCCCACGCATCCACGCCAAAGCTCGCGCCTTTGATGCTCAGGGCATAGTGACTTGGCAAACCCAGGTCGTCAACTTCGATCCCGGCTTCCTCGCGGGCAAAAACGACCTATTTCTAGTCAACAACGGCCTAATTATCACCGCCCACGACATCGCCAACAAATTCTCGAATGGGGCCTACGAGCGACGTCAGGGTCAAGAAGACGTACCGCCTCTCGTCGAACGTGGGGATGTCCTAGCCAAGATCCAAACCATTGCTATTCTTGGACCTGACGATGATTTACCCAGCGCGGACCCCGACCGTCTAGGGACGCTCTTGGCCCAAGAACTCGCGGCTCAGCTACCCTGGCAAGTTTTGCCCCCCGACCAGAGCTTTGCGCGGCTCCAACAGCTAGGGATCGAGCCTGTCCAGGTCCTCTCCACCGATCCTCGGTTACTAGCAAGTCTCCTCGGCGTGGATGCGGTCTGTCTGGGCATGGTCCGGGGCAGTACCTTTTATACTGGGAGCATCGTCAGTTTCGGGACGGGGACCAGTGCTGATGTGGTCATCCAGTACACGATTGTGGACCGGGAAGGGACCCTGGCTTGGCAGGATACTCAGGTCGCTAATACCCCCGGTTTCATGGCGGATGAACGGACCAACGCCGCCCGCAAAGCCGTCACGCTCATCGTCAACAAACTCAAAACCGCGTTACCCAGCTCGACTGCAAATAAGGACCGCCCAGAACGCAGTAATTGAAGCTGAGGATAAAGGACAGATGTTAATATCATGTGAGCCTATGAACGCTTGTGGGGGTGTTTGTGCTTGTTGACAAGGAACAGGACTATAGCCAGGGCAAACATGCCGACCCGGAAACCGTGGCAGCAAAACATATTTCTAGGATTGTGAACGATGGCTACACGCTAATTCGCGGGGCAGTCCCTCAGGATGATATCGACCGGGTTATGGATGATTATTTGTCTTGGACTGAAAAGAACAAGGCGTTGACCGCACAGTTTAAGAAGTCCTCGGGTTTTAACTCGCGGTTGGTCAATTTTCATAGTGTTTCTAACCATGCTTTCAACCTGTTTCAGAATCAAAAGCTGCTAGCTGTGACCGATGGTTTCTTTAATCAAGAGTCGGCTGTTTATACTTCGCTTTTCTTCCAAGAAGGAACGGAGCAGAACATCCACCGTGATGCGCCCTACTTTTGTACTTTTCCTGAGCAGAAGTTCTTGGGTGTCTGGTTTGCGCTGGAAGATGCCACTTCCCTGAATGGTGCTTTGAATGTACTTCCTGGTGGGCAGTTGCTTGCCTTAAATGAGTACGCCAAACGCCATGAGATTTTAAGTAAGCACTACCCTTTAGATGGTCAAAGCAGTCGCAATCTCTTCGTTGGTAGTCTCAATCGCTTGAAGAGTTTTGTCCAGCAATTGCGGAAGGTTGAGCGTTTACCCGAGGGTGCTGGGTGGTCCCGTCAGATTGGTTTTGTCGAACCGACACTCTGGGATGATTACCAAGCTTGGGTTCTAGAAGATTGTCTGAGTAAAGGTCTCAAAGTCCGGCACATTGAGGCGAAAAAAGGTGACATTATTATCTGGCATCCCATGCTCCCCCATGGCGGCTCCAAGATTGTCCAAAAAGGAAATACTAGGTACAGTATGGTCATGCATGTGACCCCCGTAGGTACCCAGGTTCATGGCAGTTACCTATTCTTTGCGCCGCACTCGCCCTTTACTCCCCGGCCCATGGCATACACCCAGTCAACAGAGTTGATGCACAGGAGTATGTTCACCAGTGGGTGCAGTTTTATGAAGGACGAATAGTTTACAAGGTATCATTAACCACAATGGGCCTTGTAATCGGAGAGCCAGACCTCTAATGTCTTCATTTCTTGATTGCTCACGATATTTACGCGCTGGAGTTGCTCGTAAGCTACATAAAGATTGTCCTCAATACTCTGGCTAGCGGAGAGTGAAGGGGTAATTAGCTCAATAATCCTGTCAGCGTATAGATACATCGGAATTTCGGACTCAAAGTCTTTCATGTAGTCATGGGGGTTTCGCTTCTGGGTCACGGTTGCATTCAGGAACCCCAGGTTGAAATTATATAGCCACATAATCGGCTGAGCAACTAATCCACGCAGGATATCCGTGAAGCGAAAGGTGACAAAAGAAGGAAGGTATAGGAGCGCGAATAACTCTTTGCAAAACGCCGTATTCTGTGAATTGAAGGGCGTGATTGTATTTTTGCCCAACACGTAGGAGCCATTGTCTTGAAATATACACATTTTGTCACTGGTCAGCCGATAGATGGCATCCACATCGGGGTCCTCATTAGCCAGACCTTGCCAGATCCCGACCTTCACTTGCTGGTCAATCATTCCTTGCTGGGTAACGGTTCTGTCGGTATTGAGGTATTTTAATGGATAGCCCCTAGGCCAAATCTTCTGGTTAGTATACAACTCGTAGATATTGATAAACCCTAAATCCTCAGGTAACACCTGATAGGTACCCATAAAAGCTGGAAAACACCAATTCTCATTGGGTATGTTATCGTCATCCGTATCAATAATGACATCAGCTTTGTGCGTCAGAGCATAGAGATAGCCCAACATCTTGCGGCAGTAATGGTTATAGGGTAGATGCTGATTTAACTCGAAGCCTAGCTGTGCTTGATGCTCCACGGATAAGTAGGTGACGTTCTCACATACCCAGTTGGGCGGAGTTTTTTTATCCCCGACGACAATGAGTTGATAATCCTGCTCACGAGAGAACTTAATCACTGCCTCCGTCGGTGCAAAGATGCTGGTAATCACAATAAACTTAGACATTTTTTGATTCTCCCTCAATAACTGAAAGTATGCGACCGACCGTCTTTTCCCAGGAAAACTTCGACAGACAATAGGTCTGTGCCCGTTCGCCCATCATTTTTAAGGTTGTTGGATCATCAAACGCTTTAATCAGCAAGTCGGCAACCAACGTTGGATTAGAATCGTCAATTCCAAAACCGTACTTGCCGTGACCAGCTAGTTCGGGAAAGCTATTGCGGTTGAGTCCCATGATGGGCATTTTACAGGCCATCGCCTCTAGATAAACCAAACCCCACGGTTCATTGAGGGCAGGCATTAAAAATAGCGAATGAGTATCGAACAATCTTTGCAAATCTTCTAGGGGCAAAAAGCCGAGTACCTCAATGTTCGGACTATTAAAACTATCCCCCCCGCTCGTACCCACAATGGTCAGCTTTATACTAGGGTCACGTTTCAGCACTTCTCGAAAAGTAGCAATTACCAATTCTCCGCCTTTATCCTTGAATCTATCCTTAGCAGCAAATAAAACTTTGCGAATGGAATAATCCTTCTCGCCAGTAAAGGGTTTAATTACCCCCAATCCCGTACCCACAACAGTTATTTTACTCACGGGGACTTTATAGTGGTTGATTAAATTGTCCTTGACATAGTGCCCCATCGGGAAGATATGGTCAGCTTGAGCATAAGCTTCGCCTTCAATCTTGTCAAAAAATGCAATCATCTTGTCGGAATAGCCGCCCATATTGGTAGCATGGCTAGACCACAGATTCCAAGTTGTATCCGAAATAATGTAATGATACTGGTTCGGCGGTCGTCTCAAAAACGGCAGGGCTAGAGTACCCGTGTGCAACGTATGGTTTGAAAGAGCAGATTGGGTCGTCTTGGCTACTTTCATGGCACAGGCGTGTCGTCTAAAAGGAGATCTGCCTTTGTCCAAGTTTCCATAAAAAGGGACAGTCAACAGCGAAAGAACTAATCTCAGGCTCTCAGAAATATTCGCATCGAAAGTCGTCCCGCACTGGTCTCTTCTGACCAACTCTGAATAAATATTAAAGGTTGTACCTGACCAAGTGCGCGGCAGGGTCGGGTCCCCAAACGTGGAACTTAAGTTTAATCGGACTTTACTCAATGCTGATTTCTCCGTAACCACACGTGAAAATAAAAAAATGATGGCTCTTGCCTGTCCGTATCTAGAATACCATTCCATTACACCTTGCATCAGATTTTAAAGAGACTTGCCTGACGCCATGTACAGCTTTCCCACAAGAAAATCCCGCTCTGTAGACTTCTAATAGAACGGCGGAAGCAGGAGCGGGGCAGTGATTTCATTAGACGAATTTATCATACGGGTCTACTGTGAGGTGCAAACCTATTGGCAAGCCATGTCCTTGCCCCATCGTCGAGGCTTTGCTCCGGCGTTGACCGATGGCGAGGTCCTTACCCTTGAAATTGTGGATGAATTTCTTGGTTATGACACCAACAATATGACACCGACAAAGGGATCTGGCATTACTTTCGTCGCCACTGGCAAAGTTGGTTTCCTGACTTAACTACACGGGAAACGTTTGTGCGTCGGGCTGCCAATCTTTGGCAGATTAAACACCAACTTCACCATCGGTTCGCACAACTCTTAGGTGCATTTGAGGATAAGATTCACATCGTAGATGGTCTCCCGATACCTATTTGTGTAATTACTCGTGCCGCTCGTTGCCGCAGCTTTAGTGCAGAGGCAAGCTATGGCTATGGCGCAGCTAAAAAGCAACGCTACTATGGTTTTCACGGTCATCTACTCAGCAGCAGCTTAGGTATCGCCACAGCCTTCCCATGGACACCTGCTAACGGTAGTGAGCGAGATTGCATAGGGGAGCTAGTGCAAAACATTTCTGGATTATTGATTGGTGACAAAGGATACCTGAGTGCCGATTTACAGGGGGAACTCGTGAAAGAAGGGATTAATCTCCAAACTCCATTGCGCAAAATATGAAAGAAACCCGCACACCTGAATATGTGCAGAAATTGATGTCTACCCGTCGCTTAGTCGAGACCGTAAATGGTCAATTGTGTGCTCGGTTCAATATCGAAAAAGTTTGGGCACGGGACTTGTGGCATTTAACCCACCGCCTAGAGCGCAAAATCTTAGCTCATCCCCTAGCGGTGCTACTGAATTGTCGTTGCGGCGCGGTGCAGCCTTTACAGCTTGATGCACTTATTGCTTCTTAAGTTGCACACGGCGTATTTAATATAGAAAAAAGTAGATTGTGGTGACTTTTCATATATTTTATTTAAAAAATTCACTTGATTTTTTATTTTAGGCATAGTAGTTTGACTGTGGTCCGTGCACACAAACTAAACAGGTTGAAAATGTACATAACCAGAGCAATTCGCAATGAACTTCTCTCGCAGGCTTTTCAGCAAGGGTTAACGCTTTTTGTATTTCTCATTGTTGTTTTCTTGAGCATATCAGCACAAGTAGATGCACAAAGCATGACAAAATCCTTCAACACCACAACTGGTCAGCTAGATGTTAATTATGCTGGCTATCTTTCTAAGCACGACTTAGTGTATCGAAGGTCCATAGCAGATAGAGCAGATGGCATCCCGGTTGGTACAGGTAAAGTTGGTGCCTTAATCTATGATCAAGGTAGTTCAGTAAAGCTTCATATTACTGGTGTAGACGCATCACCACATACCATGTTTGCAAGTGGTCGCGTTGCTATTTCTGCAAACCCTCCCCTGCCTTCTGTTAATATTGAGCGACGGTTGAGCTTACATGATGGGACAGCAATTATCAAAAATAGCTCCAATAACAATACTGTTAAAATGACTGTTTTCGGTGATCCTAACTCGGAGCTACTCGCCATCAAGGTCGAAGACCCTAGAGTTGGTTCTGGACGTAGCTACACCATCGATCTTGATATCTGGGACAACTCAATTGTTAACTGTAATGGTGGGGGTGGCTTCCCTCCCGGTGATCCCTCCTCTTGGAGCACAGCCACCACGGGAAAGGAAACTAATCCTGAAAACCCTGTAGCAATAGCGTTAAGCAGAGGTCAAAGTGATCCTAATAACTACGGTTACACGATGCGCGTCAACCACCAAAATGGTAGTAAAGGGGGAAGTCCCACAGTAAATTCATTTGTATTAAATTCTACAGCTGCAAGGTTAGTTATTTATAATCCCTCGCCAGATTTCACCATCTGGATCGCCGTTGCAAGTCGGGTAAATGCAACAGGTTACAATTCGGAAGGTGCGGCTTTCAACATTATTGGTAATGCAAGGAGAGTGGGAGCGTCGGCAATATTGAATAGTTTCACAGGGTTTTGGCATAGTTTTTGGTCAAAGTCTTTTGTTCAGTACTCTAGTACCTCTGCTGACGCAAGAACGGATTATGATTATTTAGAAAATCTGTGGTATCTTCACCACTATGTTGTTGCGTCTGCGTCTAGAGGGAAGAATCCCTTTCACTTTATGGCTGGTGTTCATCGCTTCAATGAAGATTGCGAGGGCAACCCGTACTTCAACCCATCCTTCTGGACTGCTGGCTATTGGCACTTCAATCAAAGAATTTCACTTTTCCCTCTTCTTGCATCGAATCATGCAGAATTCTTAGATTCATACCACAACTTCTATAAAAGCTCTACCGAAGACATAAAGGCTATCACGTTAAGGAAGTTTAGCGGAACGTGTGAAAATCAAACTTGTGTTGCAAGGCCCAACAAGTCCTGTACTTGTGATGCTGACTGTGCAGTTGAAGGAATGTGGACACCAGAGGTTTTGGCGTTTGATGGACTTTTTCCTGCTGATACTGGAACTGTTAGTAAGGAACTCGAACGACTTAGTATACGTACCCCATTCGTTGATCAAGATTACAATCACAACCGACGATTTCAACCCGGTTCATCAGAGGTTCTCTACAATAACCCAAACGTGGAAAATATTATGAGTTCTGGGGCCGAGGTTGCGGAGTGGATGTGGAAGCGATATCTATTCACAAATGATCAGAACTTTCTTGCTAACACTGCTTACCCATACATGAAGGAGACTGTTAAATTCTATAAAAAGTGGTTACAGCTTGAAGACGGTGTTTATAAAATAAAAGGTGCAAATGCTCAGGAGAATTGGCACTGGGTAACTAATCCCGTACCGGATATTGCCGCCGTACGTTATCTATTCAGTGCCGCCAAGAGAGCTGCCATTATTCTCAATGATACAGATGCAAGCTTTACTAGTGATTTGTCTACATTCATTACAAAAACCGCTCCTTTTGCTGTCGGTCCTTACATGAAGATTACTGGCGAAATTGGTACGAAGTATTTACCATGCTCAACGGTTATTGATGAGTATAAAGTTGGTGAATTTGGTCCTAACGAATCCAATTGTGAAAATCTTTATGACGACGTAGATCTCGGTACTCCATGGGAATCTACAAGGTTTTACGGACCCTATAATTTGCAGACCCCCGAACTCGAAATGCTATTCCCTCATGGCGTGATTGGAGCAGCCACTTCTAGCAATGCATACAAAATAGCTAAAGATACTTATCTTGCGCGAGCTAATTATGATCGGGATAGATCGTTTGGCACGTGGAAAGGTAGTAACTATACGGGTTCTTGGCTATATTTCTATGACAAGCCCACGGATATTTTGATAGATGAAAACCCTTGGAAGTTATGGATTTGGTCTCAGGATGCTATCTACGCTGCGAGGCTTGGTCTACGCGATGATGTGACAAAAATCTTGAAGAGGATGGCACTCAGGAACAATCAGTTTAGGAATGGAATTCCATGGGATGGTAATGCAAGATTTGACAGCATTGGAGTCAATGCTACTGCGATCAATGAATCTCTTCTTCAGAGCCATGACTATCACAATTTAGACAGTGCTAACGGCTCAATTCGCGTGTTTGTCTCTCCTCCTTCTGATCTGAATGCTCCTCTTGACGATCAGAATGTTGTAGGGTCTACCAGTGATGTGAACTTCAACGGAGCCTTTACCCTAGCGGCTGAGGGTGGCTTTCTTGTAAGTTCTGAACGTGAGAGTGGTAAAACGAAATATGTTGGCATTAAGAGTCTTGCTGGTAAGCAAGCGACAGTAAGTAATCCTTTCGACGGCGAGGAATTTCGGGTTCGTGAGGTAAGCGGTCGAGTTGTTGCAGGCCCCTCAAAAACCTGGGTTGCGTTTCCTACGACCCTTAACTGGGTGTACATTGTTGAGAGAACGGCCACTGACAGAAAGTTTAATGATTACATGCACATAACAAAAACTGGTACGCCGAATAATGGGGAGAAGTCCATATCAATCCCGGCAACCAATGGCAAGTTCTTTTCGTTCGAAAAGGAACCCTACAATACCGCTACACCAGAATACCTTCAGTTAACTTCGCTTACTCGATATCTTGGCAGTAATGCTGGGAACTAGCTAGCAATTCATCTACCATTTTCTACGCCTATGTAGCCCGATTAAGAGTCCAAAGAGCACGGGTTACAATAGGCCAGCCTTAATTCGCCTATCCCATGGATGACCACAACGTACAGACCAGCCTTGACCTAGGCATATCCCTTGCCGACACCACCCCGATGATGCGGCAGTTCCTAGAGATTAAGCAGCAATACCGCCATTGCATCCTGCTCTATCGCATGGGGGATTTCTATGAAACCTTTTTTGAGGATGCCGAACTGATTTCGCGGGAACTGGGGGTCGTGCTGACGGGTCGTCAAGCCGGAGAAGCCCTAGGACGAGTCCCGATGGCTGGCGTACCCCACCATGCCCTCGAACGTTACGCCGCCCAATTGATTGAAAAAGGCTACGGGGTTGCCGTCTGTGACCAGATGGAAGAAGCGGGACCGGGCAAAAAACTAGTGCGCCGCGATGTCACCCGCGTCATTACACCAGGAACGGTCCTCGAAGAGGGCCTACTTACCGCGAAAAAGAATAACTACCTCGTCGCCCTTGTCGCCGCCGGGGACCACTGGGGACTGGCCTACAGTGATGTCTCCACGGGTGAGTTTCGGACCACCCAGGTCAACCACCCCGACCAACTCGTGCAAGAACTGTGGCGATTGGACCCCGCCGAAATCCTCCTGCCCAGTGATGCCCCAGACCCCGTGCGGTTATTACGCCCCGGTACCCGTGACCCCCAGATCCCCGATTTTTTGCCCGCCCAATTTGGCTGTACCCTGCGCCCAAGCCGTCAATTTTTGCTGGAAGAGGCCCGCGAGACCCTACTCAGTCAATTTAAAGTCCGCTCCTTGGAGGGCTACGGCTGTGCCCATCTGCCCTTGGCTCTACGGGCTGCCGGGGGCTTGGTGCGTTACCTCAGTGAGACCCAGTGTGCCGGTCCCCTGCCCTTGGCAAGCCTGAGTACCTATTCCACCCAGCACTTCATGGTCCTCGACCCCCAGACTACCCGCAACCTCGAACTGATTCAGACCAGCCGGGATGGGTCGTTTTACGGGTCCCTGTTGTGGGCTTTGGACCGGACCAAGACCGCCATGGGAGGCCGTTGTCTGCGCCGTTGGTTAGTTCAACCGCTCCTGGACCCCGACCTAATCCGCCAACGCCAGGACACGGTTCAGGAATTGGTGGATGACCCCGACCTCTGCCGGGACCTCCAGAGCTTTTTGAGTCAACTCTATGATCTCGAACGCCTCGCCAGCCGCATCCGCGCCAAGACCGCCAATGCCCGTGACTTAGTTGGGCTGGGTCATGCCCTCTCTCGCTTACCGGAACTCGAACGCCTCTTGGTGGGGGTGACTTCATCGCTCCTCCAACTGACCCTTAATCCAGTGCTTGAACCCTTGGGGAAGACAATTGGGCGCACCCTAGTCGAACACCCGCCCCTTTACCTGACGGAGGGCGGCTTGATCCGGGATGGCATTAACACCGAGTTAGACCAACTCAAAAAACAGGGCGTAGATGACCAACAGTGGCTAATTAACCTCGAAACCCAGGAACGCCAGCGCACGGGCATCCCCAACTTGAAAGTCAGCTATAACCGGGCCTTTGGCTATTACATCGAGATTAGCCGGGGGAAGGCCGGTCAAGCCCCAGATGACTATATCCGTAAACAGACCTTGACCAACCAAGAACGCTTCATTACCCCCGAACTCAAGGAACGGGAAGCCCGTATCCAAAATAGTCAAAAAGAAACCTACCAACTCGAATATGAAACCTTTGTCACCCTCCGCCAAGAAGTTAGCAACCACAGCGAAGCGATCCGCCACTTGGCTCAACACTTAGCCCAGATGGACACCCTGGCGAGTCTTGCCGAAGTTGCCACCTACCAGCGTTACACCCGACCCACCCTCGACACCGGGCGGGTTTCCCAGATTGTCCAAGGCCGTCACCCCGTCATTGAGCAGACCCTCAGCCAAAACTTCTTTGTCCCCAACGATACGCAATTGGGCGACCAGACTGACTTGGTAATTCTCACCGGACCCAACATGAGTGGTAAGTCTAGCTATCTCCGCCAAATCGGACTGATTCAATTGTTGGCGCAAGTGGGTAGTTTTGTTCCGGCTCAGACTTGTCATCTGGGCATTTGTGACCGGATTTTTACCCGTGTCGGGGCAGTGGATGATTTGGCAACCGGAGTTTCAACGTTCATGGTCGAGATGACCGAGACAGCGAATATCCTCCACCACGGTACGCCCCGTTCGCTAGTTCTCCTTGATGAGATTGGGCGGGGGACGGCAACTTTTGATGGGCTAGCGATTGCTTGGTCGGTGGCGGAATATCTATTGACTGTCCTCCAGAGCCGGACTATTTTTGCGACTCACTACCACGAACTTAACGAACTCGCCGCCACGCGCCCCAGGGTAGCTAACTTCCAGGTAGCGGTTAAGGAGTTAGCTGAGAGTATTGTTTTCTTACATCAAGTCATTCCTGGCGGGGCTGACCGTTCCTATGGGATTGAGGTGGGTCGGCTTGCGGGTTTACCCCCAACGGTTCTTCAACGTGCCCGTTTCATCCTGGCGCAGGTGGAACGCCATTCTCATATCGCCTTGGGCCTGCGGACGACGGAAGGCTAAGTCGGGGCGATGACGTTGACTTCATAGCCACGGGCGCGAAGTTGGGCGGCGAGTTCTTCCGCATTATCACTGGTTTTGAAGGCACCCACTTGGATGCATTGGTTCTCAGCACAGATTTTGGGGAAGCTGGCGGGGAACTGACGACGCAACTGAGCTACCTGCGCGGGAGAGCTTGCCACTACGACTACTTTTGCCAATGTGGGCTTGGTGGAAGCTGGGGTTACAGATTGGGGCTTGGCTGGGACTATAACCGCTGCGGTTGCAACGGGCTTAACTAGTACTGAGAGATTATTGGGTTTAGGCAGATTCGTGGTGGGTACTCGGGCTGGTTCAACTGGGGTAGTTGGGGTTACTGAAGCGCGTTCAGAGGTATCAGGTCCACGGTCAGCAACAACCGGGGCAATGGGAACGGGTTTGGGTACGGTCTGGATGGGGGGAGCGGCGAGGTTGGCACTGAGGTTGGTTACACCCTGCCAAGCCAGAAATCCGCCCAAACCCACTAATGTCAGGATGCCAGCGACCCAAATGCCCTGGGGACGCGTAGTAATAGGCTGGCCCTGTTGGTGCCATTGGTGATAACGTTCGCGCTCTAACTCCGGGTCGAACTCTAGGCCCTGGAGGGCGGTCCGCAATTGTTCTTCTGGGGACTGAGCTTGCCAACAGAGGGTCTTGAGGTCCGGGGGAAGATTCGCCAGTAACCGTTGGTGGGCCTGTTGTAGATAGAGCGTCAACTGACTGGCGGGGACTGTCCACTGCTGTTCTGTCAGCCAACTGCGGATCTGCGCCAAGGGCCACTGGTAGACATCGTGGAAGATGACCATGAACCGCTCCGGGGGCGATAACTGTTGGAGGGCTTGGTCCACATAGGCCAACGTCACGGGATTAGCAGTTGAAGCACTAGTGAGCAATTTTTGATTGCCGCGCAACACCTGGGTCAAGGTATCAGCACTGAGGACCGTCAACCAACTGAGAAATTTTCGTTCCTGAATATTTAATGTGGTCAGTTTAGAGCGGACTTGGACCCAGACCGTTGCGGCCATGACCGGGGCTTGTTGGCTAGAGGCGACTAGGGATTCGACTAAAGACTGATAGCGACAGTACAGACAGAGCAAATACCGCCCTTCCTCAGGATGGGTCCGGGCTAGCTCCACCAATTCTTCGTCGGTACACTCGCGCAGTTGTAAGATTAACTCCGCTTGACAGGTGTCTAGCTTAATTCCCACCATGGTCACGATCGCTCCATCGGCAACTGCATTTTATCTCCTGACAGCACAAAACCCCCAGGACGGGGGCTTTGTGTGGGTCAAGCGTAGAACCTAGAAGGTAAACACGGCCCGCAGGGTACCCACAGTGATCGTGGGGTTGGTGGAGATGTTACCGGGCTGGGTGATGATCTGGACATCCGGGGTGATGGTGATCCGGTCATTGAGCGGGAACTTGTAGAAGGCCTCAATGTTGAACTCAGTCCCCGAGGGGGATAGACCCGTCAGTCCGGTCGGGAAACCAGCCGAAGCGGTGTTGACGAAGACCTGACCGCCACTGATGCGGATCGGTTGGCCTACCGCCACACCCAAGACGCTATCGGGCACAATCAAGTTGCCAACCGAGAGCCCAGCCTGCCAAGTGGTCGAGCTAATCCCGTCGGTGCTACCACCGGGGAAGTATTGTACCGCCGAGTTCGAGGGCTGCAACACGTAGGAGCGGGCGAAACCGTAGCGTCCAAAGATACCAAGGCTCGGGGTTACTGCCCATTCGGCGTTAACGCCACCAGCGATGGTCGTAGAACTGGTAATGTTCCCAAACATGTTGTTGCCAAGGACAGTCCCACCACCAAGACCAGCCGGAATACCACCGTTGGGGACGGTCTCACTGAAGGTGGAGTACTGCAACTTAAGTTTGGCTGTACCCGCCCGGAACTCGGTCTCCCCAGCCGCAATCGTACCGCTCCCAGTCAAGCCACCCGCGTTACCGCTGAAGGCTCCGCCGCCCTGTTTGGCGATGTAGACCCCACGGAGGCTGAAGGCTGGGCTAAGTTCCCAATCAAACCCACCGCCGGGACCCGCAAAGATGAAGGTCGTCAGGGGGTTGTTGATGTGGAAACCACTGGAGAAGTCCACTTCCTCGTTGTTGGCAAAGGAGTTGGTATCAAAAAATTCAAAGAGGTCAATCCGGGGTCCGGCAAAGATACGGAAGCTCTCCCCAAAAATCGGGGTAGTGTAGCGAATCTTGTCAAAGTTGACTGAGGCAATCCCGTTGGTCGCCGGGGCAGCCGTGGCGGAATCATCGTAGGCCCCACCAAACGGACCCGCCGCGTAGAACAGGGTCCCGAGTCCACTGGAGACACCCCGGAAGACGTTACCCGCATCTTGACCCGATACCCCACGGAGGCGAATCAGCAATTCATCTTGACCGGTGAAGCTGGTGCGGAGGTTGAGGCTGGTGCGGGCCACAAAACTGGTGTTCGCCGCGCTACCCAAAACAGGAGTCTCAACGCCGAAACGGTCACCAAAAGCTGCACCAAAACCCGTGAAGGGCGTTGCACCCACACCGGGACTCGGCGCGAAGTAGGTACTGCCGGAGTTAGCCCCGGAACCTTGGACCGCCATCACCACCGAACCATCCAACTTGGTGGTGGTGGAGAACTGCTGGCTTTCTAGTTCCTTGACCTTGGCTTCCAGGGCATCTACCCGACCGCGCAGGGTAGCGAGTTCCGCTGCGAATTCTTCTTGGAGGCGTTGCAGGGTGGCGAGGTCGTCGCGGGTGACTTTATCCGCAGTAGCGGCGGCAATTAATTCATTAACGCGGTCTAGGCAAGCGTTGAGACCGGCGGCAAATTCGTAGCGGGTTGTAGCTTTGTTCCCCAGGAACACCTTGGAGGGATAGCCCTCAATACAACCGTACCGCTCAACCAGAGATTTCAAAGCTTGGAAGGCCCAGCTATTGGGGTCCACATCGCTCAACTCCGAGATGGAGGTGACTTGGCTGATGTTGCTGCTCCCCAGGCCCTGGGCATACTGGTCAATCATGGCAGAGTCGGCGTTTTGCGCCTGCACAGGGGCAAGGCCCGCCAGTAAAGAAAGGCTCAGGGCACCAGCTAGCCCTTTGAGTACAGAAAGCTTATTCATGTAACAGACTCCTCACGAAACTCACAGACCACAACTGAGAAGGATAAACCCTCTCCATACAAGAGTTTATAACGTATCTCGGGACTAAAGCAACCCTCAAGTCCTAAAGGATTGTCATCTCACCCAAGGTTTTGACTTCTGCTTGTAAATTCAACCCAAACTGCGCCTGGACCCGTTGCTGCATCTGGGCCATCAATGTCCATATATCCTGAGCGCGGGCTTGGTCCACATTGACGATAAAGTTGGCGTGCTCATGGGCGACTTGGGCCCCGCCGACGCGCTGGCCCTTGAGTCCACATTGTTCCAAAAGCCAACCCGCTGCGTAACCGGGAGGATTGCGAAAAACACTGCCGCAGTTGGGGTAGCCCTGGGGTTGGGTCTGGCGGCGATGACGGTTGTACTGCTCCACCTGCTCAACAAGTTGGTTAGCGGCCTGTCCAGGACTCAGTTGCAGGTCTACGGCAACCACTACCCAGGGCTCCTGTTGCACCACCGACGAACGATAGCTAAACCCCAACTGTGCCCGTGTAAGGTACCGCCATTCCCCGGTGGTCGTGTTGAGAACTTCCGCTCCTAGAACGACTTGGGCCGTCTCCCAACCGTGGGCACCCGCGTTCATCGCCACTGCTCCGCCCATAGAGCCAGGAATGCCTACCGCCCATTCCAATCCGTGCCAACCGCGCCTAGCACTCTGCCACGCCAGTCGTGCAATCGGTTCGCCCGCGCCCACCGTGACCCTCCCCTCGGGCTGCCAAGTGCTGCCCTGGAGTTGACGTAAGCTCAGTACCAATCCCGCGATCCCTTGGTCACTCACCAACAAATTCGTCCCGGCCCCGACCACAGTTAAAGGAACGTCACTTCGTCGCACCCAGAGCAGAGCTTCCTCTAACCCAGCCCGGTCCTGAGGCTGGTCGAACCACTGGGCGGCTCCGCCCACATGGTAGGCCGTCAAAAAAGCCAATGTGGTCTGGGTTTGGGGCGTGTAGTGGGTTACGGGCATAGCTGCGGGATGACACTGTTGAGGTCCCCGGCCCCTAAAAAGAGCGCGAGGTCGCCCGGTTGGAGGGCTGTGGGTAAGTAGGCCCTGACCGCCGCAAGATCCGGGCAGTAATGGACCTGGGGATGGTGCTTGGCGACCGCTTGGGCGAGTTGCGCCCCGGTTACCCCCAATTTGCGTTCCCCGGCACTGTAGATCTCTGTCAATACCACCCGGTCAGCCTGGGCAAAACAGGTGCTAAATTCTTCCAAGAGTGCAGTGGTCCGGCTATAGCGGTGGGGCTGGAAAATTGCCACCACAGGCCGCCCAGAGAGTTTAGCGGAAGCGAGGGTAGCGCGGATCTCACTGGGGTGATGGGCATAGTCATCCACATACAAAACCCCGCCGCACTCGCCGTATTTCTGGAAGCGGCGTTGGGCACCCTGGAAACGCCCCAAACTCTGACCAATCTGAGCAAAGGTCAACCCCAATTGACGGCCCACCGCTACCACCGCCAAAGCATTGCTCAGGTTATGGGGAGCCGTCAGGGGGAGGTGCAGACGACCCAGGGATTCACCCCAGTCCAGGACCTCCGCATCGGTCCCATGCCACCCGTAATGGACCTCGCCCACGGTGTAACGCGCCTGGGGATGGTGGTGCAGGCTATAGCCCGTCCACTGCGTTGCGAGTCCCGTCAACTGCCGGGTATTGGGACAGTCTAGACAGAGGACGACTTCCTCGCTCTGCTGAATGAACTGGGTGAATGCTTGCACAATTGCCGTGAGGTCGCGGTAATGGTCGAGATGGTCCGCCTCAATATTAGTGATGACCGCCACCTGGGGATGGAATAACACAAGCGAACCGTCGGATTCATCTACTTCAGCGACCAGATGCTCCCCCTGGCCCCAGCGGGCATTTCCCCCGAGGGCAAGAACCTCACCCCCAACTAGCACCGTCGGGTCCAAGCCACTATCGGTTAACAGACAGGCCAACATACTGCTGGTAGTGGTTTTGCCGTGGGTACCAGAAACGCCGATGGTGCGACGGCTCCGGGCGATGTGCGCGAGGACCTGAGCCCGGTGCAACAGGGGTACTTGCAACTCCTGGGCCCGCCGATATTCCGGGTTGGATGGGTCAATGGCGGTGGAGTAGACCACATAGAGGCTGTGGTCGTCATCTAAACAAAGGTTTTCGGCGCAATGACCGTAATGAATAGCGACCCCGAGTTTGCTCAGCCGCTCGGTTTGGGCATTAGATTTCAAATCGGACCCGGATACTCGCGCCCCCTGCTTCGCCAGCAAATAAGCCAGGGCCGACATGCCAATCCCGCCAATGCCAATAAAGTGCCAGGACTCGCGCAAAGCACGGGTTGTCGCCACACGTTCCAATCGAGCCACCATAGCTATCACCACACCCACGCATCGAATGTACTATACACAACCACCGTATATGGTGTCTCTAGGGGGATGACCCGCTATTGCTACCATGGAAGGGCGTTTGACCTTGTTGCTTTAGCGACTGAGGCCACTCTGAGGATACCCTTGAGCAGCGGGTTTGGGAAAAGGTTCTAAAATAGTTAATACCACTATCGCTAGTCCATGCGCGAACAAGTCCTCACTTGGCTCCAAGCCCAGGTTCCCCGCAAGCGGCTCCAGCACATTCTCGGGGTCGAAAAGACAGCGGCCCAACTCGCCTATCACCACGGGGTAGACCCCCAGTTGGCAGCGCGGGCGGGTCTTTTGCATGACTTAGCCAAATGTTTCTCTCCTCAACAACTCCTGAGTGAGGCTGAGCGTTTTAGGATTCCCCTCGATCCGGTTACGACCCAAAATCCCCATCTGCTTCATGCCCAGGTCAGTGCGGGATTAGCAGGCGAACTTTTTGGAGAACATGACCCCCAGGTCTTGACCGCTATCGCCAACCACACCCTAGGCGAACCGGGGATGGACGACCTCAGTTGTATTATTTATCTTGCTGACTGGATTGAGCCCAGCCGCACCGGGCCAGAACTCGCGCCGTTGCGGGCTTTGGCCTTTGAGGATTTGAAGGGGGCAGTTTTGTTAGGATGTAACCTGAGTCTGACGGAATTGTTAGCCCAGGACCGTCCCATCCATCCCCGTACTGTTTTGACGCGCAATTGGTTGTTGTCCCCTGTAGGAGTCGCCTAGCCCTTGGATGCTGAAAAGCTGGTAGAACGGGTTGCCCAGGCAGCCGACGAAAAGAAAGGTCTCGATATTGTCCGCATTGCGGTGGGTGAAGTCTCGGTATTGGCGGACTATTTTGTACTCATTACGGGTCAGTCGCGCACCCAAGTGCGGGCCATCGCTGCCGGGATTGTAGATGAGATTAAGTTAGAAGACCGCATCCCCCGGCACCTAGAAGGACTGGGCGATGCCAGTTGGGTCCTGCAGGACTTTGGGGATGTGATTGTCCATGTTTTCTTGGCGCAGGAGCGGGAGTTTTATCGGCTCGAAGCCTTTTGGGGGCACGCGCCGCGCCATCGTTATGCCGCTGAACCCACGCCCCACTGGGAAGAATTGGTTCCCTTGACCCCGCCGCGCCGGAGCGATGCCACCGAAGAAGGGGAGCTCGCCCGTTGACCGTCAACTGGGTGCCGACGATTAAAATAGAATGACCGTTTAAGGATGCTCATGAAGTACCAGTTAGGATTGATGGCCTTACTTTTGGGATTGCTAGGAACGGTCCAAGCCGCACCTACTACCGCTCCGGTCCAACTCCAAGCGGCGGTGAATAACCCCGAGCGGGTGGAGAAAAATCGGCAGCGTGATGTGTACCGCCATCCCCTAGAGACCCTGAGTTTCTTTGGGTTGCGCCCGGAGATGACGGTCCTTGAGCTATGGCCTGGAGGGGGTTGGTATACCGAGATCCTGGCTCCGGCCCTAGCGCAAAAAGGGCAACTATTCGTCACCAATTTCAATCCTGAGGGTCCGGCGGAGAGTTACCTGACGCGCAGTGCAAAGAGTTTGAACAACCGTCTCGCCGCGCGGCCCCAGGTTTTTAGCAAGGTGAAGGTTGCTCAGATTACGCCGCCTACCGATTTCAACTTGGGGCCTGCCAACTCCGTAGATCTCGTGTTGACTTTCCGTAACATCCACAACTGGGAAATGGAAGGTTATCAGGATAAAGTCTACGCGGCGGTGTACCAAGTCCTCAAACCGGGCGGCATTTTCGGGGTTGAGGAACACCGTGCTAAACCGGGTCTGACTGCTGCCCCGGCCCAAGTTGCCAAGAGTGGCTATATGCCCGAGGACCACGTGATCAAGAGCATTGAGGCTGCTGGGTTCAAGCTCGTGGGCAAGTCCGAGATCAATAGCAACCCCAAGGACACCAAGAACTATCCCGGCGGGGTCTGGACCCTACCGCCCACTCTTAGTCAGGGCGACCAAGACCGCGAACGTTACTTGGCAATTGGCGAGAGTGACCGGATGACCCTCAAATTTATCAAGGTGAACAAGTAATGGCACAATAGGAGGGCCTGGAGAGGTGGCAGAGTGGTTGATCGCGCCTGTCTCGAAAATAGGTATGCCGAAAGGTATCGGGGGTTCGAATCCCCCCCTCTCCGTACACTTCTAGTGAAACAGAGCTTCTCTTTTGTGTCTCTTGCAACGTTTTTTGACCACTACGGCTCTTTTTACAACGCTATTTGACCTGCGCCGGATTTTGCAATTTGCCACCAGGAGGAGTTTTGAGCCGAAAATAGGTTTATTTGACTTTACAGCGATAAATGACCAAAAATTATAATTAATATTTAGCTCTTTTATAAGCTGACAAGCATTTAAAATGCGTTATACTGGAATTATTCAATGTCCAAAAATGTTACAACCATGCTTAGTAAAAGCTTCCTTTCCTCAGAAGAAAAGCAAATCCTGCAACGAGAGCTTTACGCTAACGATTGCCCTCATGTTCGACAGCGGGCGTTAATTTTGATTCTAAAAAATGACGGTAAAACC
>Ga0163154_10003549_pt1 | contig 21494 bp, 15 predicted proteins | sample OliLakLV19MP9P1_FD_148649 | JGI IMG/M metagenome (GOLD analysis project Ga0163154, IMG submission 148649) | Freshwater microbial mat bacterial communities from Lake Vanda, McMurdo Dry Valleys, Antarctica - Oligotrophic Lake LV.19.MP9.P1 | ecosystem: Environmental > Aquatic > Freshwater > Lake >...
CCACAATGTTCACGAGTTTATTTGGGACGACGATGACTTTTTTGGGTGTTCGTCCGGCCAGCATTTCGGCGACACGCGGGTTGGCGAGAGCTAAACGTTCCATTTCGGCAGACGAAAGGTCCACAGGGACTTTCATTTTGTCACGTAACTTGCCGTTAACTTGGAGCACGATTTCAACTTCGAACTCCACGAGCAATGCCGCATCGTATGAAGGCCAAGGGGCATAAACCAATACCGCAACATGAGTTCCTTCTACCTTATTCAGGATTTCCCACAATTCTTCAGTCAAATGCGGGGCGAATGGATTAAGGAGCTGCACAAAAGTTTTCAACACCTCCACCGACTTCACCTCAGTCGCCGTCATCTCATTGACAAATATCATCATCTGCGAAATCGCAGTGTTAAACGCAAGGTTTTCGATGTCCTCACTTACCTTACGAATAGTTTCGTGCAGGATCTTGAGAATTCTTGGATCGGCAGGAACATTTTGCACCTTGGCCGAGACATCCCATGAGCCATCCTGTTTTTCTTCCATGATCAAGCGCCATGCCCGGCCAAGAAAACGGTACACTCCTTCAACGCCTTTTGTGTTCCACGGTTTCACTTGTTCCAATGGACCCATAAACATTTCGAAAAGACGCAATGCATCAGCCCCGAACTCCTCAACCACACTGTCAGGGTTAATAACGTTCCCGCGACTCTTGGACATCTTAAAACTGCGGCCATCTACAGCGATAGATGGATCCACTTTAAGCACAAAATGTTCGCCTTTCTTTTCCACGTCCTCCGCCGCCAGACGCCGACCTATGACCTTTGCGCCGCTCGCCTTCTCAAAGGCAAACAACCTCAGCCCCTCCGGGGTTGCTTCTTCATCAATATCCCGGAGTTGTGTCAAACTAATGGCCTTACCGTTAGCGCCCTCAAAGACATGCAACTCGGTTTCTCCAAGAATCAAACCTTGATTAACCAGACGATAAAAGGGTTCGGGAGTCGAAACCAACCCGTAATCAAACAACACCTTATGCCAGAACCGTGCGTACAACAAATGGAGCACGGCATGTTCAGTGCCGCCCACATACAAGTCGACGCCCTTCACTTTTGATTGATCTGGAGATGACGAGTTCATCCAGTACCTTTCGACCTCTGACCCTACAAAATTCTTCGAGTTTGAAGCGTCAGTAAACCGCAAGTAATACCAGCACGACCCTGCCCATTGAGGCATTGTGTTCAGTTCGCGCCGGGCTTCGCCCACTTCGCGGGTATACGGGTTAGTGAATTTAATATTGACCCAGTCCCCCGCCTTGCTCAGCGGCGGTTCGGGAGTTCCAGTAGGTTTGTAATCAACCAAATCAGGGGGAATAAGCGGAAGATCGGCGTCGTCTAACCCAAAATGACGTTCGTTCATCCAGATGATCGGAAACGGTTCACCCCAATACCTCTGACGACTAAACAACCAATCGCGAAGTTTAAAATTGATCATACGCCGTCCAACACTTTTGTTTTCCAGCCAATCAATCATCTTAATTTTTGCGTCACCCGTCGGAAGACCATCAATGAAGCCCGAGTTAACAGCTGTTCCGTATCCGATAAAACCGATTGATTCCTGACCGGCTGGCGGTTCCACCACTTGAATGATGGGAAGGTCGAAAGTCTGGGCGAACTGGAGATCCCGCTCGTCATGGGCAGGTACAGCCATTATGGCTCCCGTGCCGTATCCGCTCAGCACGTAATCAGCGATCCAAATAGGGATTTGGGCGTTGTTCACCGGATTAACCGCGTAAGCCCCCGTGAAAACCCCAGACTTAACTTTCCCGAGCTGCCGGTCTTGATCACTTTTTTTCGCTGCTGCCTTTTGATACGCCGCCACTGACAACTGCGGAGTGGACTCCTGCCCTTTCCAATTCAGAGGCACGGTGGCGTCATAGGCAGTTGGGGAAATGTCCCGAAGGATCCCATGTTCAGGGGCCAGCACCATATAGGTCGCTCCAAACAAAGTATCCGGGCGCGTCGTAAAAACCGTAATAATCTTATCTGATCCTACAATTTTAAAATCCACCTCCGCACCCTCCGACCGGCCAATCCAATTCTTCTGGAGCATCTTGATCCCCTCAGGCCAGTTGACATGATCCAGGTCGTGAATCAAACGATCAGCATAGGCAGTGATCCGCAACATCCATTGGCGCATCGGTCGCCGTTCGACAGGATGCCCACCCACTTCGCTTTTACCTTCGATGATTTCCTCGTTTGCGAGAACCGTACCCAAGGCTGGACACCAGTTAACCGGAGCTTCCGAGACATAAGCCAGACGATGATCATCGCGGAACTTTTGAATATCGCTCGCGTCGGTCATTTGATTGGGGATAGGCAACTCCTCAATCGGTCGCGCCTTATTGGAACTGGAATCAAACCACGAATTGTAAAGTTTGAGGAAAATCCATTGAGTCCATTTATAATAAGCCGGATCAGTCGTGTTGATTTCCCGGCTCCAATCATAACTGAACCCCAGTTTCTTCAGTTGCCCTTTAAAAGTGTGAACATTTTTCTCGGTAGTCACTCGAGGATGAAGGTTGTTTTTTACCGCGAATTGTTCAGCCGGTAATCCGAAAGCGTCCCAACCCATAGGGTGCAGAACGTTAAATCCGCGCATGCGTTTATACCGGGAAACGATATCCGTTGCGGTGTATCCCTCCGGATGCCCAACATGCAACCCGGACCCCGATGGGTATGGGAACATGTCTAAAGCGTAAAATTTTGGCGGAAGATTATGGGTGTTTAATAAGTCCTTATGACGCGAAGCAAAAGGATGCGACTCCGGCACAGACTCTCCGGGGTTCCAAGCACGAAAACTGTCTTGTTCATCCCAGAACTTTTGCCATTTAGGTTCAATCTCATGAAATGGATACTGGCGCCGCATAAAATAATTTCCTCGTTAGATCAAAAATGGACTCGCTATCTAACGCAAATTAGAGCCAGTGGCAACGGTTAAGCGAATGGCCTGATTCCGAGCGGAATGCGTGGACACGAAGGCTCCGGGTTTCCCATGTGGATGCATGACGTTGCTGGCATCCCTTCGGGATGCATGACGTTGTGGAGGCTGTGGTCCGGTGGTGTCGCTCGTACCTCGCTCAACCACCGGCTACAAGCTGGGAAACCTCCGGCTTCCATGATTGCGGCCTTGGGTGCCATCATGGACTTTGAGGGTTATTCTCTAGACTTGGACTCGGCGATCTTCAATCGCGACCACCTTTTAAGAAAAAACCCCCAAGTTCAGCGGAACCACGAACCAAACTGGAGGAAAGAGAATCGGCTTAGATCCACTTAAAATTTCTTCTGGTGCAAAAGGACCCTTTTCATCATATTTCCACGCTTTCCGAGATGAAATAAGGGTGGTTCGGAATATAAGCCGAACGAAAGATAACCGCGGAGAATAGAACGAACAAATTTATGATGACGTCAGCCGAAATTCGCCAATCGTTTCTTGATTTTTTTAAATCCAAAAACCACACCTGCGTTCCATCGAGCAGCCTGATGCCCGACGCCCCGAACTTGCTTTTTACTAATGCAGGGATGAACCAATTTGTTCCTATATTTTTAGGTCAACAAAAGTGTCCCTACACACCTGCACGCGCTGTAGATACCCAGAAATGCATTCGCGCGGGCGGCAAACATAACGACCTTGAGGATGTGGGGATGGACACCTATCACCACACTTTTTTCGAGATGCTTGGGAACTGGAGTTTTGGCGATTATTTTAAAAAAGAAGCCATCGAGTGGGCTTGGGAATTAGTCACGGGCGTTTGGGGATTTCCCAAGAATCGTGTGTATGCCACCGTTTACAAGCCAGGCCCGGGGGACCCCGCTGAATATGATCAGGAAGCCTATGATTACTGGGCCATGCTTTTCACTGCTGCCGGCCTTGATCCAGCTGTACATATCGTTAATGGGAACAAGAAAGACAACTTTTGGATGATGGGCGAAACCGGTCCCTGCGGCCCTTGTTCGGAGCTCCACATTGATTTAACCCCAGATGGCACCACTAAAGGCGCACTTGTCAATAAAGGGTCTTCTGATTGCATCGAAATTTGGAACCTCGTCTTTATACAGTTTACAGCCAATGCAGACGGCTCGTTCAGTCCCCTACCCGCCCGACACGTCGACACCGGGGCTGGGTTTGAGCGGATCTGTTCAATCATTCAATGCACTGACAACTTTAAATCATTTACTCGCACGATATCCAATTACGAAACAGATGTGTTCCGTCCGTTATTTGATGACCTATCAAAGCTCAGCGGGAAACGGTATGCCTCCACTCTTCCAAAGCCCGGGGCCACAGGTTTAACAGAACAAGAAAAAACGGATATCGCGTTCCGGGTCATAGCAGATCACATTCGCACACTGACCTTTTCGATTGCTGATGGGATCATTCCAGGAAACAACGACCGCAACTATGTGCTCCGTCGTATTTTGCGACGCGCGGTCAAATATGGGCGGAACCTTGGGTTTACCGAACCGTTCATGTACAAGCTCGTTCCCGTCCTTTGCCAACAAATGGGCCCTGTTTTCACTGAGATTAACTCCAAAATGGAAAAAGTGCAGCAAGTCATCAAAGGCGAAGAAGAGAGTTTTAATAAAACATTGGACCGTGGTCTTGAACTCTTTAACCGAGTCGCCTCACAAATTAAAAAATCCGGCAAAAACATTTTTCCTGGGGTTGAAGCCTTCACGTTATCCGATACCTACGGGTTTCCCGTGGATCTAACCGAGCTCATGGCCCGCGAACTTGAACTCAACGTTGACTTGGCTGGATATGAAGTTGAGATGGATAAACAGAAAAAAAGGTCTCAGGAACACCAGAAAAAAGAGATCATTGAAGTCACCGACATTTGGGAAAAATCAAAAACAGTTTTCAGAGGTTACCAAAACCTTTCTGTAGAAGCCAAAGTCGTCTCCGTGGAAACTTTAAAAGGGAAGTTCGTGGTCATCCTTGACCAAACTCCGTTCTACGCAGAAATGGGCGGGCAAGTTGGGGATCAGGGTGTTCTGGTCGCCGACTCGAAAGAGTACCGAGTCACCAATACCATTAAAGCCGGAGACACTTTTGTACATATTTTGGAATCAAACGACGCTCCTGCAGTGGGTACAAAAGTGACAGCCTCCGTAGATAAAAAACGGCGTGCCGCCATTGAAGGGCATCATTCGGCCACCCATATTTTCCATTGGGCACTGCATGAACTGGTGTCAAAAGATGCCGGGCAAAAGGGATCGTACGTGGGTCCGGACCGGTTGCGTTTCGACTTTAATTGTGGGCCACTTACCAAGGACCAAATTGGAAAAATCGAAACGGCGGTAAATGGAAAAATCAGCGCAAACGAACCAGTCATTTCAACAGAAAAGACTTATTTAGAAATCAAACAGGACACATCCATCCAACAATTCTTTGGGGATAAGTACGGGGACATTGTGCGGGTCGTTGATATCGGTGGATACTCCATGGAACTCTGCGGGGGCACTCACGTGAGCCGAACGGGGGACATAGGTTATTTTAAAGTCACAACCGAAGGCGCTATTGCCGCCGGTGTACGACGAATAGAGGCTGTGACCGGGGCCGCTGCTGTGACCTACCTTAAAAGTGAAATTCAAAAAGGGCAAAAAAAGCTGGGGGAAATGCAGCCGCGCATAATCGAAGCGGGATTAAATTCAGGTCGTTATTCTGGAGAATCAGACGAAGTGAACGAGCTCGATAAAACCTTGCAGAACTTGACGACTGAATTAGCCGACTTGGAAATTAAACTAACAGACGCCGATAAAGCGAAACACAAAAAAGCTGAACAAGCCGCCCAGCAAGAGGCTTTATTGTTATTGCCTGAACTGATGGCCGAAAATCCTGCACCACTCGTCAGAAATCTTGGAACGCGGACCAGTGAATTTTTGAAAATTTTGGCTGATAACCTAAAAGTGAAATATCAAGGCCCCTTTGTCCTCGGGGCAATCACAGGTGAGGGCAAAGTCGGCCTCGTCGCAGGATCCCCGGCTCCTTACGTCCAAAAGGGGTTCCATGCTGGGAATATTATTAAGGAAATTGCACCCATGGTTGGAGGTGGTGGGGGTGGAAAGCCTGAATTTGCACAAGCCGGTGGGAAAGACCCCTCGAAACTTGATGAAGCGCTTGCCAAAGCCAAAGAAGTCCTAGCAAAATTAAATTAATCCTAAACCGTTTCTACGAAAGAACGAATACGTAAGACCGCACAAGGCTGCATTTACTCAGCCTTGTAAATCTCGTCTTTAATCTTCTGGAGCATATCAGAGTTCACATCAACCATCGCACCAGTGGGATTGTTCGGGTTTGGAATCTTCATCGACATTTCGAGGTTCATTTCTGTTGTCGATTCCTTAATCTGACCCCAGCCCGAATGGAAGATAAGGAATCCGACATTGCTTCCTGAACGAATCTTAAACCCTGACCCTACTACTTTTTGATTGTCACTGCTTGAACCCGAAATCGAACCTTTCCGTTTAATCGTGAATAACGAATCTGCCCCCACGAAGTTGATCTCATCGAGCACGTAGAAATCATCAAAGCTCATGACACCAAGAGGGCCGAGGTTCATTGAACTTTTTGCGTTCCATTGTTCATTCCGTTTTACGGGGCGAGTCGGTAGACCATGCAGCATGTAAAACTTGATCACTTGCGCAAAAGCATCCTCGCTAAACATCCCTTGGAACGACTGGGCTTCTTCTTTAGGCAAGATACGTTGGACCCGAGCAAGAATGTCATCAACTCCAGTGATTTTTTTAATTTCTCCATCGGACCCTAGGATAAACTGGATCTTGCTCCCCACGATTTGTTGAATGATCGGAGCTAGAACGTTGTCGGGATCATTTTTATTTTGCGATTTCGAATCAAAGTCTAGCTTGTCTTCACCTGCATTGATTTTGATTTTCTGTGAGAGCAATTCCATTTCTATCGTTGTTTCATTGAGATTTGCCTTTAAAACTTCGATGGAATATTCCTGTTCTTGTTGCAAGTGCTGAACAACGGGAGTCAGCACACCAGCGATATGCACCGTGGACTTCTGATCTAGTGTGTTCCGATGAAAAAACTTCTTACCCACGACCCACTTGACTTTTATATCCACCTGCTCTCCTGTAGGCTTTTGCGAGGAGATTTCCTTGGAGTCAGCAACGATCGGAGTACGAGGATTTTTTGAGCAATTTGCCAGTAAAAGCAAGGGGACTAAAGCGAGAGCGAAAAACTTCATATACCTAGGAAACGCTGCTCTACAAATACTGCAAGGAGACAATTAGGCAGCGTCTTTAGTTTCTTTTTTGCGGATCACAGGGAGTTTTTTCCCTTCGACCACAGCCCGATTAAAGATCACTTCCGCGACATCGTCACGTGAAGGAATCTCGAACATAAGATCCAACATCATACGCTCAATCGCCGCACGCAAGGCTCGGGCACCTGTCCCCTTTTTGATGGCAAGATGCGCGAGCGCTCTGAGGGCGTCTTTGGTGACCGTCAAGGTGACACCTTCCATGGCGAACAGTTTGACATACTGTTTGATCATGGCATTTTTTGTTTCCGTCAAAATCTGAACCAATTCGTCCTCAGTCAATGGAAGGAGGGACGACACGACAGGAAGACGGCCAATAAACTCAGGAATCATTCCGAATGAAAGTAAGTCTTCTGGTTCGACATGGCGCATCATGGTATCGAGAGAGGCTGCAGCGTGTTCGCTTACTTCGGCGCCAAACCCGACGACTTTATTGCCTAAACGGCGATGAATAATTTTTTCAAGACCCACAAATGCGCCGCCGCAGACAAACAGAATATTCTCCGTATTGACCTGAATATATTCTTGATGCGGGTGTTTGCGTCCGCCTTGAGGAGGCACACTACAAATCGTACCTTCGAGAATTTTAAGAAGAGCTTGTTGAACACCCTCACCTGACACATCACGGGTAATAGAAACGTTATCTGTTTTCCGGCCAATTTTATCGATTTCGTCAATATAAACGATTCCGATTTCAGCACGTTTCACGTCGTAATCTGCTTGCTGGAGTAAACGTAAGATGATGTTTTCGACGTCTTCACCGACATACCCCGCCTCGGTTAAAGTGGTTGCGTCAGCAATACAAAAAGGCACATCCAAAATCCGAGCAAGCGTACGCGCAAGAAGAGTTTTTCCAGAGCCGGTGGGTCCAATGAGAAGAATGTTCCCCTTTTCAATCTCCACATCTGCGTGGGCGGCCATATTCACTTGGTGCTCGAGATCTCCCGCTTTGGCAGGTGCAACACCAGAGGCCTGAAGAATACGCTTGTAGTGATTATGCACAGCCACAGAAAGGACTTTCTTCGCGTGTTCCTGACCCACAACGTAACTGTCCAGTCGCGCCTTAATATCAGCGGGCTTGGGAGTTTTGAGCGATGCAGTCTGCTTTTTGGTTTCTTCGCCGAATTCCTTATCGAGAATACTTTTACAAACCGTGATGCAATTATCGCAAATATACACACCAGGACCAGCGATGAGCTTTTTGACTTCAGCGTGGCTCTTACCACAGAAAGAGCACATTGTAAGGTTATTAGGCCGGGCCATAATGTTTTGTTATTAAGGCAACTTTATAAAAAAGTTGCCCTACATAAAAGCTACAATTTAAGTTCTTTATTCGCAGTGCCATCCAAAATATTCGGCAACTCTTTCCGCGACCTCACCACTTCATCAACCAATCCGTAAGCTTTGGCTTCGTCGGCGCTCATAAAATTATCGCGGTCTGTGTCCTTATTAATCTGCTCGACCGTTTGACCCGTATGGTGCGAAAGGATTGAATTAAGACAATGCTTCAACTTGAGCATGTGCTTGACCCTGATTTCCACATCCGTGGCCTGACCCTCAGCGCCGCCTAGGACCTGATGAATCATGATATTTGAGTTCGGCAGAGAATAACGTTTCCCTTTTGTTCCAGCAGCAAGGAGCACCGCACCCATGCTTGCACATTGACCGATGCAATAAGTCGTCACGTCGCACGTCAGGAACTGCATTGTATCGTAAATCGCCAAACCCGCCGTGACAGAGCCGCCGGGAGAGTTGATGTAAAGATGAATGTCCTTTTTAGGGTCATCCATTTGAAGGAAAAGCATTTGTGCAATAACCGCATTGGCAAGCCCGTCACCCACTTGGTCACCCAGAAAAATGATCCGATCTTTTAACAATCGGGAGTAAATATCGTATGCGCGCTCACCGCGACCTGTCATTTCAATAACCGTTGGAATTAGGTAGTTTTGTGCATTCATATTAAACTTTTTGCACATTAGCATTCAAAACCAAGAAATCAAGGGTCTTGCCAAATAAGATTTCTTCGTAAATCCCCTTAATTTGATCATGTTCCCGAAGCTTTTCGACCACCTTCTGTAAAGGCATTCCGAACTTGTCAGACAACATCTGTACGTGTGTCGCGATTTCATCTTGGGTCACTTCAATTTTTTCAATCTCAGCAATCTTGATCAGGATAAATATGGATTTCAAACGATCCTTGGCATCCTTATTTGCGGTCTCAAAAATCTCACCTTTATTTTCCTCAATCATCGTGTCAGGAACGCCTCGTTGCTGGTTGTTGGACACCATTTTCATGATGGCCTGACGCGTTTCACTCTCAACCAACCTTTGAGGCAAATCAAAATCGGTTTTCTTCAAAAGCTCCTGAATAACTTCTTCGCGCAATTTGGAATCAGCCTGCAATTCATTTCGACGCTCCAAATCCTTTTGAATAATGTCCCGTAATTCAGCCGCTGTTTTATCAGGAACAATTTTCCCTGCGAATTGGTCATCGAACGCAGGGACATCTTTGGCTTTAACACCCTTGATTTGCACCTGAAAAACCGCTTCTTTTCCAGCGACTTCTTTCTGCCCAAAGTCATCTTTAAATTTAACTGTGACTTCCTTATTGTCATCAATTTGAGCACCCACGAGAGGTTGACAGAACCCAGGTACAAAAGACTCTTCACCCATCAACAACCAGAAGCCTTTGTTTTCAGAAAGCATTCCCGCGTTGGGGGCAAGTTCAACCACAGGTTTTCCATCAATTGTTCCTGTGTAATCTACTATAATGTAATCACCCATTTGAACGGGGCGTCCCGTGACGTCTTTAAAATCGGCGTGTTGTTCGAGGATGGCATTGATGGACTTGGTGACATCTTCGTCAGTAGGGGTCGTTTTATCGCGATTCAATGAAATCCCTTTATACTCCGGCAAGGTGAAAGAAGGGGCCACATCCACAGCCACTTCAAGGTTTAAAGGTTCATTTCTTTTGACCTGAACTTCTTTAATGTCGGGGTGCCCAACAACATGTAAATTTTGCTCTTTTAAAGCATTCTCGTAACTTTCATTTACAAGTTTCCGGCGCAATTCTTCATCGATTTCTTTTTCGTACTTGCGTTCAATGACGCCTTTGGGCGCTTTCCCCACTCGAAAACCTGGGATGGTTGCAAACTTTTGAAATTCGTCGGTAACTTTGTTCAACGCGGCATTTACGTCTTCAACCGGCACTTGAATTTTAATAGTTTTCCGGCACGTTGCGATTTCTTCTACAGTAACATTCACACTCATCGTTATTCCTGATTTTTATCGTTATTGGCAAAAATGTAAGCGTGTGAAACTAGGTGAACACCCTCACTCCGTCAACTTGGAAATCCCCTTTTGTTCGGTCTCCGTTCACTTTTGCTCCGTCTCTAGTCTTCATTTGTTCCGTCTCCAACCATGAAAAAACTTTCCAGGCTGTGCAGGTCATTGCGAAATCAGAACATTAAACTGAAATCTATCGGAGTTTGAACCTGCGACGTATTTAAACCTCAGGAAACCAGTTTGATTGATTTATTGATGAGAACACACACCACAATCAACAAAAATACTGTTTAAGGCATAACCATTAACCAACTCAGACTTGAGCCAGTAAGATTCACTTCCAGACGAGTCAAATCAGCGGGAATAAGAATGGAGTCACCCTTACTAAACGTCTCTCCGTTTAGAGTCGCGTCCCCATCAAGGGCAATCCAAATCTCAAAGAACCTGGGTTCTTTTTCCACAGTGAATGATTTTGAAGCATACCGTTTGATCGTCGTAAAATAATCGCACTTCACTGTCTCAACGAAGTCGTCCGTAGGGCGTAACCGCGCACTTAATTTAGGTTCGAAATCATTGAAGTTGATGGAATCCAACGATTTTTCAATGTGCAATTCACGCGGACGACCCCAATCGTAGACCCGATAAGTTGTATCGGAATTTTGTTGAATTTCGACAATCACATTTCCAGCATCGATAGCGTGGAGACGACCAGAAGGAAGGAACATCACATCGCCTTCAGTCACAGGGAATCTGTAGCATTGGTTTTCACACGAATTGTCTTTGAGAGAAGCTTCAAAACTCGCGCGGGTCGCGTTCTTTTGCAGGCCGGCAATCAGGTGGGCGTCTGTCGTGGCTTGTGCAACGTACCACATCTCCGTTTTGGGTTCTCCCTTGAGCACCTCGGCCATTTCAGCGGGAGGGTGCACTTGAAGGGAAAGCCGTTCTTGGGCGTCGAGAAGTTTGATCAACAATGGAAACTGGCCATTGATTAAAGGCGTGTCACCCATGATCGCTTTTTGGTCGAGTTGAATCACTTCGTGCAACGTTTTTCCGGCTAAATGACCGTTGACAACGAGGTTATTCGCCTCAGGACGATCACAGATTTCCCATGACTCGCCGATGGGCTTCCCTTCCGTGGGCAACTTGCGACCAAAGACGCTCTCTAGATTTCTACCGCCCCAGACGCGCTCTTGGTAAATCGGATCAAACTTTAAAGGATACAAAGGTAAATTCATTGGTACAAACACCGTGATTACAACGCGCACTATATAAAGCAAGGACGTTATGAATGAGAGACAAGGTTGACAATCAATGGAACAGCGGCAGAATTATGGAATAAACTTGCAACCACAACGTCTTAATATTCATATGAAACAAAAAGCCGTCCGCATCAGCCTTTTTCTATTTGTTACGCTTTGTCTCTTCGCCGCCACGCTTTCACCGAGCCAAGCCAAGGACATGAAAAATCAGATGGCCCCCGCATGGGAGCTCAAAGACATCGATGGGAAAACAGTGAAACTATCGGATTTTAAAGGCAAAGTGATCCTTCTGGACTTCTGGGCTACATGGTGCCCCCCCTGCCGCGAAGAAATTCCAGGGTTTATTAATCTCCAAAAAAAATACGGGGATAAAGGAGTTGTGATCATAGGTGTTTCCGTGGACGAAGGCGGACCGGATGTTGTGAAAAAATTTGCGCAAAAATTAGGCGTCAACTATCCAATGCTCATGGCGTCACCTGAGCTCCCTGATCAATATGGCGGCATCGAAGGCATACCAACCACCTTCATCATCGACAAAACGGGAAAGATTGTCGATATCCACGTTGGAATGACCCCTGAAGCTGAGTTCGAAAAGATCATCAAAGGTTTGCTCTAAAGGGGATCAGCTTTTTTCTTCAACCCTATCCGAGGACTTGCGCTCGCCATAGATAACGCGCGCAACTCCGGCCACGACAACAATGGATGCAATGATCATTTTAAGGGTCATTTTTTCTCGGCGACAAGGAAACAAAGTGTGGCATGCAAAAAAAGAGGCGCATGTCGAAACTGGGGCTGGATTTAATGAATCACCTCGTTTACATGTGTATCTATAAGGATTCCGACTTGCCAGACAAAATACATATGATATTTTTTTGATGGCTGTTTTTTAAGACCACATGGAAAAAGAATATAATAGACTTTTAATTGCCGCTGTAAAACAGGGGGACCAAAAGGCCGTAGCCTCGCTTCTTTCGAAGGGTGCCGACATTAATGTTAAAGAGGGCAAAGAGGAAACCAGCCCTTTGCATCATGCACTCAATTGTTTTCACACTAAGTTAGCAAAATATTTGCTACAATCAGGGGCTCATTGCGATGCACCCAACGCGATTGGGGTCACACCTTTGCTCCTTTCTGCCTATCTTGGACAAAAGGAAATGGTCAATGACCTCATTTCAAGGGGCGCAAACGTCAATACTCAGACATTTTTCAATGCAGGATTAAAAACAGCTCCCGAACTGGACGCACCCACTGTACTGGGTTGGTGTTTAATGCGTGGGTTTACCAAGATTGCGGAAGTCCTACTTAAGGCGGGGGCAACGGGCGTTCCTCCCATCGCCCTTGCGACTGCGCTCCATGACAATGAACGACTCGAAAATCTGATTAAACAGGGAGTCTCGGTAGACGCCATTGGCGCGGGTGGGATCAATCCCCTCACCTTGGCCGTGACGACCCGCAATTACGAAGGCGCGAAACTCCTTTTAAAAGCGAGGGCCAACCCGAACGCGCGGCTCCATGACGGTGGGACGCCACTGGTTCATGCAAGCTGGATGGGATATGAAGCTTTGGTCACCCTGCTGCTCAAAAATCGGGCTGACGTCAATATAATGAACGTGAATGGTTCAACCGCTTTGTTTATGGCCGTTTGGATGAGCCACAACAACATTTCCCGTCAACTTATTAAAGCGGGGGCAAATGTGAACGTTCAAATCTCGGGCGGATATTCTGTTGCTAATCTTGCGGCCCGATATGGTCAGACAGAGACCGTTAAGCTTCTTATAAAAGCGGGGGCCACCTTTGAAGAACCAGAAGAAACAATTGATTCCCCCCTCATTCTTGCCGCTGAAAATGGCAAAACCAAGGTGGTAAAACTTATTTTAGACACAGGCCTCTCTGCGAATGTTAAAGCGCGTGACGGCTGGACCCCGCTCTTGTTGGCCATAAAAAATGGTTATTTGGATACTGTTAAACTCCTTCTCACATACAATGCCGATCTCAATGCACGTAACAACGGGGGCATGAATGCTGTTGTACTCGCAGTTGAAGATCCGAAAATTCTCGAAATTTTATTAAAAAACGGTGCAGATCCAAATGCTCGCCACCTCAAAGGGGGCACGGCCCTCATGTACGCGGCAATGGGAGGGCATGTAGACTCAACACGACTCCTGCTTAAATATGGCGCCGAATCCAATATCAAAACTCAGTCGGGCAACACCGCCCTTATTTGGGCTGCAACCCGCGGTGATGCCAACCAAGTAGATGAACTGCTCAAGTTCGGCGCCGATTTAGACGCTCGGAATTTTGGAGGGGTTACAGCCTTATCAAAAGCTGTTAGCGAAAATCATCATAATGTCGTTCGTCTTTTGATTAAAAATGGAGCAGACCCCACCGCATCGCATGTCCAAGGCTGGGACATACTCATCGCTGCGGCATCGTTAAATCTTGTGGAGACGGTCAAGGTCATACTTGAAAGCGGAGGGAATCCGAACCAATTCACCTCGACGGGGTGGTCTGCACTGAAATGGGCGCTGATGAACAAGAATTTCAGAATCGTTTCATTTCTCTTAAAGCACGGTTGCACTCTTTATACCCCCCTTGCAATCGCCGCCGCCACAGGAGACGTAAGAGTAGTGCGTCACCTTTTAAAAATAAAATCCTCTGTGAACGAAACTTCTGCGGGCGACAGGTCCTCGGCACTCCTCATGGCGACATCCTGCAAGCAGCACAAGATTGTTAAAATCTTATTAGATGCCGGTGCCGATACTAACATTGCTGATATAAATGGATGGACACCTCTGATTGTATCAGCACATTTTGGCGAGCGGGAGATGTCCCAATGGCTCCTCAGCCAAGGTGCCCAAGTGAATCACGCCACCACGAATGGAACTACAGCTCTTATCGATGCCCTCTTTATGGGGTTTGAAGACATAGCGTTGGATCTTTTAAAAGCGGGCGCAGATTTCAATATCCACAATGAGCTGGGCGTTACTCCTCTCGACATTGCTCGGAAAAATGATTTTAGCCGTTTTATCAAAGTCGCCAAATAAGGTGCCTACCCATTTTTAACCGAGGAAATTCCCTCTGTTACAACTTTGAACGGATATCCTGAATCGAAACGATTTCTTCAACCCGTGTCGCGAGAGTCTTAATTTTGACCTGCCCTTTTTGCCATTCGTCTGGCGCCACGATAATGGCATGACTTGCCCCGCGCTCTTGAGCCTGTTCAAACTGTTTGCCTGCCTTAGCCGAGACGAATGAATAATCAACCCGCACGCCCTGATCCCGCAGAGTATGGACGAGACCTAGCGCGCTCGAACGAAGGGTTTCCTCCAAGATCACGACATACACATCGACGGAACTTTGCCGTGCTGGAAAGAGATTGCGCTCTTTAAGCATATTCCCAAGAACCACGTCACCCATTCCAAACCCGATGGAAGCGAGGGATGTCCCACTTATTTTCTGAACAAGATCATCGTAACGTCCGCCACCTGCAATCGCGCGCCCGACAAACTTTTCACCTGTTTGTCCTGCTTTTGGGTTAACTTCAAAAGCTTCAAAAGTGGTTGAAGTATAATAAGCAAGTCCTCTGACAATGGTGCCATCCAGTTGAATGAAAGGATAGATAGAGGGGAATGCTTGCAACTTCTCAAGGTACTGGGCTTTCAAAGTTTCCATCTGATCATTTGCCAAGGTGTCCTTCAAAGGTTCAGTCAACCATCCTGAAGAAGCAAATTGTGTGATGAGTTCAATATGTTTGTCTGTCAGACCGATTGTTCCAAAGTCCTTGCGGGAATCTTCTGGTTTACGCCGTTCCATTTTGTCGATAATACCCAAGGCAATCGCAATGGGATCAGGAGCCCCCTCAACGGGGATGGACAAGCCAATATCAGAACTTGTAAGAAATAGGCGCCAGAATTCGCGACTAAAGAACCTGACTTTAAAATCATTTTCAGTCAAACCGAAGCTGCGTAGGGTATCAACAAGGAGCGCAAGAATTTCGACTTCAGCTCCAAACCCCGACTCGCCCATAATATCGCAGTTCAGTTGGAAGTGTTCGCGCAGACGCCCTTTCTGCGGGCTTTCGTATCGAAAAAGCTGCGGAACGGCAAACCACTTCATGGGCTTTTTAAAATCGCGCGCCCGAGCACCCGCCATACGCGCTAATGATGGCGTCATCTCCGGACGCAAGGCTACGGCACGATCGCCTTTATCTACGAAATTAAAGAGTTGTGAGACGATTTCATCGCCTGATTTGTGCGTGTAAAGTTCAAGCGCTTCGAGTGGGGGGGCGTCGTACTCCACAAAGCCATAACGGGTGACTGTGTCCCGCCACTTAGATAGTACATAATTGCGAATGAATAGGTCGTCGGGATAAAAATCACGGAATCCTGGTAAAGCCTGAAATGACATAAGAGCGGACAAGAAAGCAAAGCCCTGAGAAAGAGGCAATCGAAAGATGCGAAAAGACTAAAACTTTATACGGAACCTGAGTTTTGAGAAGCAGCGTTGTCCGCGGAGGGTTTTGAAGGAGGAATTCCCTTTTGACCGAATTCCAAAACTTGAGCGCGCATTTCTTTACCGGCCTTGAATTTAACTACAGCACGTGACGGTATTTGCACATCCAACTCAGGGTTGTTTGGGTTGCGACCTACACGGGCTTTTCGTACTTTAACTTCAAAGACACCGAAATTACGCAATTCGACATTCCGACCTTGTGCGAGATATTCTGTAATATGATCCAATGTACGCTGAATAACCTGCAGGACGTCTTGTTGAACCATGCCGGTTTCATTGCTAATGCGAACTACTAAATCGCGTTTCGTAATATTTGACATAATGGCCTTTGAATCGTTTCAGTTATAGCCCAAAAATTATCAGGCAAACTTCTATAACTTGCGCTAAGTTAAGAGGTTTACGAATATTTTTTAAAAAGGTCAAGAGAATTTACCTAATAAAAAATAAAAACTAAGGCTTGTTGTTTATGTCACGGAAGAATTGAAAGCTAGCAGATCAATGTTTCGGTTTCGTCCCGATATCGGCACGCCTCAAGAACTAAATAGTCCCAACGCCGTTCAATCGTACGCTCTTCGACGCGTTGATTGGCTTCAAAATAGAATTTACCCACGCGCCAACCTAAAAGAGCTAAGATAAGACCCTCACCTGAGGCGGTGCCCATTCGAGCGTGGACCAATTCGCCATTTTCGAGATATATCTCACCGACATGTTTCTCACGCAATAAAACGAGGCGACCTGTCTGTTTTCCATGACAAACCATCTGAAGCACATCCGAGACAGGCACCGAGTTCAAGTCGCCGTTTAAAATTGAAGTAGGAATTCTGACATTTTGAATCAAAGGAATAATAACAGGTATCGGCCTTGGTTTCACATTGAGTGAAGCGGGAGACGCTGCGGCTGAAATGACCTTCATTTCGTTGGTTAGAGCAGCATTAGGAGGCATCATGGCTCGACGAGTAGGCGACCCCGCTCCAAGGGGTGAAGGCCTGTATTGGCGGTTCTTCGCCATTAAATTTGCGGGGCCTGCTTGCCCGGGCTCCTGCTGCTGAAGGGGAGCGGGAGGGGGTGCAGACGATGCGATATTGGCCTGACCTCGAACAGTCTTCATCGCAGGCCTTGGAGCAGGAGCTCGGACCGTAGGAGAAGGATTGCGTCCAAACAAAGAAAGGGGCGACGGCGACGCTTGAGCCTGATTCTTTTCCTCACGCACTGTGGCTGGCGCCATAATTTTCGTTGCCGGCGGAGCGGGTGTGCCTTGCCATGTTTGCGGGGGTTGCCCCATTAAAATAGGATGAGTCGAAAGAGGGGGGAGTGGAGATGGACGCGTGGGGGTGGACACCTTTAAAAGCAAACGCACTGTCCATTCAAATTTCCATGAACTGGACTTCGTCATGTACGTCACTGGACCATCCTCAACATTTACGGACTTATCTTTTTTGTGAAGCATGACGATCAAAATTCGTAGCTTAGGAAATTGCCCTCGTACCTGCGCAACAAGTTTCAACGCCTTTTCCTGCGCCTTAGAGACTTCAATAATAAGCAGCTTTACCGAGGTCTCTTCTAAATATTTACCGACTTCCGAGATATGTTCAAATGTTCGAACTTGCCCAATATGCCCTTGAAGGAGATGGCTATAGGCCCACCCATTGGCTGAAGGTTCATCATCAAAGATAACAATATTGTCCATTTGAAAGGTGAGATTACTTCTCTAAGGTACTGTGCAGGTCTCGTTTTTTCAACTTAAATTAAGTCGATCCCCTCGAACTTTATGTTTCTTTTTTTTGAATTTAATGTTGAGCGAGCCCGACCCTCATTAGACTGATCCACCGCCATGATCATTTCAGCCCTTGGTGCTCTTAATTCTCACGAGGCTTCCCAAGCGCAGTTCCTTAAGGAGTCGCAGCAAATCATCTTTCACCAAGTTTAAACAGCCACCAGTCGATTTCCGACCAATTTTGGATTCATCCTCCGCACCGTGAATGGCGTATCCATAATATCGGTAAACGCCTTTGTGCGGGTGGAACCCAAAATGATGACCACTCGTATCGTCCACAGGCCATAGGGCAATGTACGCATCCCCGTATTCGCCCGCCTTTCCGTCCCCATTAAAATCGATCCTGTTCATGTTTATAAACAGATGGGTTTGCAAATACTCGCGGCTTCTTTTCGATTTCTGAAGGAGTTTATCCGTCATTTCAAACTTATCCTTAGCTAATAGAGCAACAACCCGAAAGTCTCCGGTCATTGAATAACCATCCTTAAAACGTTTTTTTGAAGTAATGACCCCTTTGGATCCCATCCCAAGAAAGAACTTTTCATTTGTTCTGACGATTTTTCCCTGACTCAGCTCGGGTTTATCGGGATTTAGATCTACCATTAAAGCAGGGGTTTCTCCTCGCACCGATAGGTGGTTTAGGAGGAGAACGACGGACAATATGTAGATTTTTTGCACGAATCCTTAACTTGGCCTAGTTAACGCTATAAAGGAATTGTATTTTTATTTCAAAAATCCGCTCCAGAAATTTGCGCATCGTTCATTGTGTGCTAACTTTTCAAGTCGTTCAAGCATAGGCATGATCGATAATTAAAACGATTGAAGGAGAGTTCACCCCCGGATGCTCTAAAAGCAACCTTCAACCGGTTTAAAGTTGGAACACGAAATCAGGTGACTGGCCGGCGGGTCAGTGTTGTTGTGACTAACATAAGTGTTATCCCAAACGGGATCATTTAAAATAAATTCCTGCAATTCGTGCTGTTATTAAGTCAACGCTTAACTTTTCGTCGCGTCCGGCGCGCCGACAAACCATACACAAATGAACATGCACATAAATAAAACCATCTTTTTTTCACTTAGCCTCTTTGCTATCACAGCAACTATGGCCGACGCCGCTGAAACCCTGACAGCGAACGCTGCTGACAATATCAAGGAAGCCATTGGCAACCTTTTCATGGGTCTTGCTCCCCTCTCCCTCCCATCCATGCCTTCTGTATTCCCGGCCCCACAACTCGATGAAGCCGACAAAGAATCCGCCTCGGAAGAAACAGCCAAAAACGAATCCCCTTATCAATGGAAAGAAAACATCACAACGACAGTTTTCTGGGTTGGGGAGCCTGCTGTTAAAAAGAAAAGCAGCCCCGCCAATATCAAAAGTGCTTGGGACGGCAACTGGCAGAAAAACTACGGCGGCCTCGACGATCCTAAAAACCGCGTCGGTTATTTCCCGTCCAAGTTCCGCCCTAAACAAAATCCTTTTTACGTCGCCCTCCCTTTCAATGACTTACATGACAAGAAAAAGTCCAAGGCCATCATTCCCTGGGCTGAAGACCTAGGCAAAGTCAAAGGGTCTGTCTGTAAAGGTCAGTGGCTCGCCATCAAGCACGGTGACAAAATTGCCTACGCACAATGGGAAGACGTTGGACCTTTTAAAACCAAAGACGCTGATTACGTTTTCGGAGATGACAGTCGCCCCGCCAACCTTAAGAATCGCGCCGCTGGGCTCGATGTATCCCCTGCTGTGCGTGACTTTCTTGGCATCCAAGGCGAAGCAAAAACCTCTTGGAAGTTTGTAGAAGACAGTGAAGTTCCTGCTGGTCCTTGGAAAGAAATTTCCAACCCAACTCCTTCAGAACGTGTTATTGCCATGGCAAACAACGGCTAATCTTTCTCGCTGGCACTCGAGAGAAACCACGGTCCTTTAAAAGGCCGTGGTTTTTTATTCCCAAGGGCATAGGTACTATCCCATCTAAAAATCGGTGTTTATTAGTCCGCCCGTGTCAGTTATCATCATTTTCGTGTTATGGATTTAGAACAACGCATTGAATTGATAAACCAGCAAATTGCCACTGCGGCCTCAAAAGCCGGTCGGAAAGCTGATGATGTGCTGCTTTTGGCGGTGACCAAAAAAGTGCCTATAGACAAAATCCAGAACGCTTTTGACCTTGGCCTTACTCATTTCGGGGAAAGTAAAGTCCAAGAGGCCAAAACAAAAACATCGCAACTGCCATCCTCCGCGCGATGGCACATGATCGGCCACTTGCAAAGCAACAAGGCCCGAGAGGCAGTGAGGTTGTTTGATCTGGTTCATTCAATCGACTCGGTGGCTCTCGCACAAGAGATCAACCAGTGGGCGGACGCATTGGGCAAAACACAAGAAGTCCTGATTGAAGTCAAAACATCGGGCGATAGCGCTAAATTTGGAGTTAAGCCTGATGCATTGGAACAAACATTGATCGCCGTCAATGGGCTCAAACGCATTCAAGTGACAGGACTCATGACAATGGCCCCTTACTCTTTGAATCCCGAACGCGCGCGTCCTTTTTTTGCGAAGCTACGCACCCTAAGAGATGAAATGGAAATAAAACTTGGCTTTGGATTGCCCCGCCTTTCCATGGGGATGAGCGGCGACTTCATTCAAGCCATCGAAGAAGGCAGCACCATCGTCCGAATCGGGACAAGCCTTTTTGGGGAAAGAAAGTAATAAAAGGGATCGAAGGACGACCATTCTTTAATGTCGTTTTTCTGGTTTTCTGCCATGGAGTTGCCTTCTGACTCTTACGTCTTCCTGAGTCCTTGCCATTCGCCTGTTGTTCCGGTAGTTTCGGTGACTTATGCCAAGAGATCCATACGAATCAGATGACCTTTTGCAGGGCGCCGAAGAGCCCATGACCATGTCATCGTCCCAAGAGGAAATTGACCGACTTCGCCAACACAAGCAGCAGCAGTTAATTGAAATTAAACGCATGCAGGAGCAAGTCGAACAGGAGGCTCGCGAGCTTGAAGAGTTTACTCAACGGACACGCGAACTCACCCATGGTGTTGCTGACATCTCACAAAAACTTCAGCGCAGTCTCGTGATCCTCGAACACGCCGAGTATGAGAGCCATCGGACGACTGAAGAAATTCGCCGCACACGCGAAGCTTTCAGAAGTCATTTGACCGAAGTTGAACAAGTTGAAAAAATACACTGGCAATCCGTTGACCAGAAAAAGGATCTGACCCGGGCCTTGACCGTACTTGATAACGCATCGGGTGATTATCATCAGGCTCAGGTAAAACTGGATGTTCTCAGCAGCGGAAAGTATTCAGAGGAAGATGACGCCGAAA
>Ga0163154_10003553_pt1 | contig 21481 bp, 19 predicted proteins | sample OliLakLV19MP9P1_FD_148649 | JGI IMG/M metagenome (GOLD analysis project Ga0163154, IMG submission 148649) | Freshwater microbial mat bacterial communities from Lake Vanda, McMurdo Dry Valleys, Antarctica - Oligotrophic Lake LV.19.MP9.P1 | ecosystem: Environmental > Aquatic > Freshwater > Lake >...
TAACAGCACTTGCAACAGTAAGCAAACATTTAGCAAATGTTGAACTCCCAATAACGTATCGTGGTGTATGCCCGTTTTTTATAAAAGTACCCGTTACCAGCGGGCCCCAGCCACCTCCGCCAAATGAATCGATGAATCCGCCGATCAGGCCCAAACGGGTAATATTGGTTGCCGTTTTCTTTTGGGTTATTGCTCTTTTTTTAAATGCATTTTGTAATATTCTTATTCCCAGGTACATGGTATATACAGCAATAAATGGTTTGGTAATTTTCGCATAGCGCTCACCTACATACGATAACGCCAATGCACCCAAAACGGCACCAATGATTGCAGGAATAGCCAATGCCTTTACCAGTTTTTTATTGATATTCCCTAATTGCCAATGGCTGATTGTACCAGCAGCACTGGTAAAAGATTCAGCAGAATGAATGCTGGCACTAATTACCGGAGGAGGAACATTTAATATCAATAAAATAGTGGTACAAATAACGCCGTAGCCCATTCCCATTGACCCTGCAACAACTTCTGCCGCAAACCCTACCAGTAACATCCAGTAAAATAAATGATTGTCTTTATTTAATGACGCATGTAATCCGCTTAATTGTTCTGCAGATAAAAACAGGTAAATAAACAATACAACGATGGCAACTATTGCCACTGCAATCATATATTTATTGATCACTTTTCGCCTGGAAGATGTTAGTTCCTGCACTGTTGAAACTACCTCATGCGAATGAGTAATTTCCTCTATAATTTCTTCAGGAGTGTGAATGTTCATAGCTATTTATCTTCCGAAAGTTTTTTGGTGATCTCATTTAATTGTTTCACCTTTTCTGTAAAATCACCGGTAATTTTATTGCGGATGTTTTGCATATTATCCAGCAGACTATCCAATTCACCAGGCAGGGTATCATTTAAAAATTCTTTTATTCTTTTGGCGATGGTAGGTGATTTCCCATTCGTGGAAATGGCAATTTTAAGATTGCCTTTTTGTACTACAGAAGACAGGTAAAAGTCGCACAGGTCGGGCTTATCAGCTGCATTTACCAGCTTCCCTTTTTGCTTTGCATCTATAACCACCTGTTCACTTATTGCCCGGTCGTTAACCGCAGCGATAACAATATCTGCCCCATCAATATCACCAGCTTCGTAAGGCCTTTCAATCAATAAAAGTTTGGGATAATTTTTTGCCAGCAATTTAATTTCATCGCTGATGGTAGTTGCTACTAATTTAATATTAGCTTCCGGTGAATTATTCAGTACGGCACTTAGTTTTTCCATACCCACATAGCCCCCACCTACCATTAACAACTGCAATTTTTCCAGTTTTAAAAATACCGGAAATAGTTCGTTGGTTTCCTTTGCTGGATTAATCTCTGCGTTTGTCACTAAACTTTTATTATTGCTATCAGCCATACCTGCTAAAACTTTTTTGCTTTTATAAAAACTGTAAAAAACAAAAATAAGGGTTTTCTCTACTAAAATAGTAGACTAAATGAAATTATTTTTAAATGATTGTTTCAGACAATCCGCAGCGCAGGAAAGACTATATCATTTCAGCTAAACTTTCTTTTGTCTTGCTGATGGTTTCATCCAGATCGGCGTAGGAAAGTGCATTGTTTAAAAACCAGCTTTCAAATGCAGATGGCGGTAAGTACACACCTCTTTTTAGCATGGCATGAAAATATTTTTTAAACATATCATTATTGGCAGAAGCTGCCGTTGAAAAATCCGTAACAGGATGTTCACTAAAGTGAACACTAATCATAGAACCAAACTGATTAATGACAAAGGGCTGTCCCCATGAAGCAAAAACCTGTTGCAAACCATCTTTTAAATAAGTGGTTTTATCATTTAGTTCAGTGTAAATAGCCGGGTTGTTTTTCAATTTGGTTAGCATGGTGTAACCTGCAATCATTGCAATAGGATTACCGCTCAAAGTTCCCGCCTGGTAAACGTTTCCGAGCGGAGCAATGTGTTGCATGATTTCTTTTTTACCTCCAAAAGCACCCACAGGTAAACCACCACCAATTACTTTTCCGTAGGTTACCAGGTCTGCATTGATGCCTAATATTTCCTGTGCTCCACCGGCAGCCAATCTAAATCCGGTCATCACTTCATCAAAAATAAAAACGATTCCTTCTTCGTCACATAACTTACGCAGCCCCTCATGAAACCCCGGCTGCGCCGGTATGCAGCCCATATTGCCTGAAACAGGTTCTACAATAATGGCTGCAATTTCGCCTTTGTATTGCTGTGCCAATTGTTGCACTGCTTCTAAATTATTAAAGGGTGCCGTTAATGTATCGTTGGTAACACCAGCTGTAACACCGGGCACCGTTTGTATATTTAAAGTAGCTAAACCGCTCCCTGCTTTTACTAAAAAAGAATCAGCATGACCGTGGTAATGCCCTACGAACTTGATGATTTTATTTTTGCCGGTATAGCCTCTTGCCAAACGCACCGCACTCATGCAAGCCTCGGTGCCACTACTTACCATGCGGATTAAATCAACATTGGGAGCCATGCTAATAATGAGCTCGGCCATTTTAATCTCAAGTTCTGTTGGCGCACCATACGAGGTGGAATAAATGGTATACTCTTGAATGGCTTTCACCACAGGTTCGTATGCATGACCCAAAATCATTGGCCCCCAGGAGGCGATATAATCAATGTATTTATTACCATCCACATCATGTAAATAAGCGCCCTTGGCGCTCTTCATAAACACAGGTGTGCCGCCTACACTTTTAAATGCCCTTACCGGAGAATTTACTCCGCCGGGAATTGACTGTTGCGCTCTTTCGAATAGTTCTTTGCTATTGTTGTACATGGTTGTAATGGTCAATGGTGAATGGTCAATGGGATACCTTGGATGTAATGAGTCCGCTTAATACTTTAAAGCATCTAACCATTGTTTCGCCAAGCTTTGTTGTATCATAGTTGTTAATATAGTCAAGGTCTTTTGCAATATCCAATGCAGCATCAATCTCTATTATTGAACCTCTTGAAATTTCATAATATCGTTTTCTTTCAACTTCAGATTTCCTGGAAGCACCTTCAGCTATATTCAAATGAACAGATAAGGCAGCTCTTCGTATTTGTGAAATCATTCCAAATTTTTCATCCGCAGGCAACACTTTAGTTAACTTATAACATTCAAGTACAAATGTTCTTGAAAATTGATAAACATCCAGCTTCTGATGATTTAATGTAAGGAACATAATAAATGATTTTTAGTAAATAAATGACTTTTATAAATCTAAATAAAAGCATTGAATTTTTAGTGGGTCTATTCACCATTCACCATTCACCATTCACGACAGCAACCTCACCGCATCTTTCGCAAAATACGTTGCAATCAAATCAGCGCCTGCCCTTTTAAAAGCTGTGAGGGTTTCTAAAATTGCTTTGTCTTCATTTATCCATCCCATTTTGGCGGCTGCTTTTATCATAGCATATTCGCCGCTGATATTGTAAACACTCACCGGAACATCTACTGCATTTTTTACTTCACGTACAATATCGAGGTAAGGTAATCCTGGCTTAACCATTACTATATCTGCACCTTCCTCAATATCCATCAAGGCTTCTTTTACCGCTTCAATGCGGTTAGCAAAATCCATCTGGTAAGTCTTTTTATCTCCAAAGCCCGGGGCACTGTCCAATGCATCTCTAAACGGCCCGTAAAAGCAAGAGGCGTACTTTGCGCTGTACGCCATGATGCCGGTTTTGGTAAAATTATTTTGTTCAAATGCTTCCCGGATAGCGCCAATTCTTCCATCCATCATATCGCTTGGTGCCACCATATCTGCACCTGCAGTGGCATGGCTTAAACTCATTTTCACCAAGGCTTCTACAGTTGCATCATTTACAATTTCTCCATTTTCTACAATGCCATCATGACCATAAATAGAATACGGGTCCAACGCCACATCTGTCATCACATACATTTCAGGTACCGCATTTTTGATGGCCTTAATACTTCGTTGCATCAGTCCATTTGGATTCCAGGCTTCTTTTCCAGTATTGTCTTTTAAAGCATCGGGAGCTTTTACAAAAAGCAATACACTTTTAATTCCCATACTCCACATATCTTTTACTTCTTTTACCATGTTGTTAATTGAGTAACGGTAATAGCCCGGCATAGAAGGAATTTCGAAAGCAACATCTTTACCCTCATCAATAAACAACGGAGCAATAAAATCACTAGGCGTTAATATTGTTTCTGCCACCAGTGACCGAATAGATGGAGACTGTCTTAGTATTCTGTTTCGTCTTTGTAAATGCATAGGTTCTTTTTTATTGTCAACAGGTATTTGCTTTATTGGCCCATTCATTTCTTTGTTCATCAGTTACTTCCTGCAGCCAGTCCTTTGGATGCAGGCAGGCCTCTTGTAATTTATATTCTTCACTACCAAATGCTGGTTGATAATTGTATTCAAATCTAACTGTTGGTGGCAGGCTCATCAATATACTTTCAGTTCGTCCATTAGTTTTTAAGCCAAACAAAGTACCTCTGTCATGCACCAGATTAAACTCCACATAACGCCCTCTTCTTATTTCCTGCCAGTGCTTATTTTGTTCGCTGTAAACTGTATTTTTTCTTTTTTCAACAATGGGGATGTATGCTTTAATAAATGCATCACCACAGGCTTTTCCAAAGTTCATCCAAAAGTTTACATCCTGTGTTTCGCCGGGTCGCTGGTAATCGTAAAAAATACCACCAAGACCTCTCCTTTCTTCATTGCGGTGCCAGTTTACAAAATAGTTATCGCAATCTTTTTTAAACTTTGGATAAAACGACATATCAAACCCATCGCAGGTATTTTTATAGGTCTGGTGAAAATGTTTTACATCTTCCTCCATTAAATAATAAGGCGTTAAATCCGTGCCGCCGCCAAACCAGCGATCAACGGCCTCCCCTCCCTCCAAAGGAGGGCTTAAAGCAGCACCCTTATTATTGTAGAGTTCAAACATTCTGTAATTGCAATGCACTGTTGGTACAAAAGGATTTACCGGATGCAGGACAATACTTATTCCACAGGCAAACCATGTAGAACCGCCCCCATCGCCTAAAGGGGAGCTCGAAAGTTGTTTCCGCATTGCCTCCGTAACCTCTCCAAAAACTATCGACGTATTAACGCCTCCTTTTTCAAAAACATTCCCATTGGCAATAACCCTTGTTATACCACCACCGCCTTCTGCCCTCTCCCACTTGTCTTCAACAAAAACAGCTTTGCCATCAGCAGCTGCTAAAGCCGCACAGATGTCATCCTGTAATTGATGAATGATTTTTATCCAGTTGTCTTTTACTTTCATATTGTCAATGGTGAATGGTGAATGGTCAATGGTCAATGGTCAATGGTAAATTATCAATTATCAATTATCAATTATCAATTATTCAATTATTCAATTATCAATTATTCAATTATCAATTATTCAATTATCAATTATTCAATTATCAATTATTCAATTATCAATTATCAATTATCAATTATTCAATTATCAATTATTCAATTATCAATTATTCAATTATCAATTATCAATTATCAATTATTCAATTATCAATTATTCAATTATTAATTAACCTCGTACTCCTTCACCGCATCCACAAATGCCCTTGCATTATCCACAGGTACATTGGGTGTAATGCCATGCCCCAAATTGGCAATGTAATTTTGTACTCCAAATGCATCGATCATTTCTTTAACTTCTCTTTTAATATCGGGTATGGTTCCCAATAATTTTGAAGGATCAAAGTTACCTTGAATAGTGATTTTGTTGCCTGTTAATTCTCTTGCCATTTGTGGCGTGATGCACCAGTCAATCCCTACACCTGCGGCACTGCTTTCACTGATATCTTTAAGGGCATACCAACTTCCCTTAGGGAATAAAATCACCGGCACCTCATCCTTTAATGCAGCTGCAATTTGAAACAAATAAGGCTGTGCAAATATTTTAAAATCGGCCGGACTTAAAGATCCTGCCCAGCTATCAAATACCTGCACGGTATCTGCACCGGCCTTTGCCTGGTGCTTTAAATATACGATCGTGATGTCGGTTATTTTTTGCAGTAACTGGTGTGCCAATGCAGGTTGTGTGTAGGCAAACTGTTTGGCTTTATCCCATGTTTTGCTGCCTTTACCTTCTACCATGTAGCAAAGAATTGTCCAGGGGGCACCAGCAAAACCAATCAATGGCACACGACCATTCAATTCGCTTTTTGTAAGTGCCAATGCATCGTACACATATTTTAAACTTTCTTCAACACCTGTTGTAATCAATGCATCAATATCTTTTTGTGTTTGAATAATATTTGGTAATGAAGGACCCTTGCCTTCTTCCATCAATACCTGTACACCCATGGCTTGTGGTATCACCAAAATATCACAAAAGATAATGGCTGCATCTACGCCTACCTGATCAACAGGCTGCAAGGTTATGGCTGTTGCAAGCTCCGGAGTTTGCACACGGGTAAAGAAATCATACTTTGCTTTTAGCTTTAAATAATCAGGCAGGTACCTGCCCGCCTGCCGCATCATCCACACCGGTGGACGTTCTACTTTTTCTTGTCGTAAAGCCCTTAAAAGAAGGTCGTTTTTTAACATAATACTGATTTGTGATCTGTTATTTTTAATCTATGATGTTTGATTTGTGATTTGTGATGTTTGATTTGTGATGTTTGATTTGTGTTTAGCATTTACCAATTTGCATTCAATTTCTTTTAATAATTCAATCAATTTATTTTGCTGAATAATGTTCAAATAGTACAAGTGAGTCCCGAGACAGCTCACAGTCCGGACTCGGGATATAGATGACTCCCGAAAAAAATCGGGACAGGCCAACGAAGTTTCATCCGATAGCTATCGGATGAAAAACAAAAGTTTGTAAAAAAAAGTTGAACCAACATCATTGACTCAGCATTCACCATTCACAATTGACAACTGACAATTGACCATTAACCATTCCCCACCCGATAGCTATCGGGTCACGAGAAATATTCCATCATCTTATCTACCAGGTTTTCTTTTCCCGGTGCATCACTGATGATGATTTTATTGGTTGTAAATTTCTTTATTTCATTTGCAGTGGTGTTACCAATTGCAAATAAAATAGTTGTATCATTTAATTTATTTTTCTGAAAAAAACTTTGCACCGCAGTTGGACTAAAAAATAAAATACCATGGTAATGCTGCTCAATTGTATGTGGCAGGTAAATGGTTTGATACACTACAATTTCGTTTACATCTATTCCTTGTTGTCGTAACATTGCGGGCAGTTCATCTCTGCGCTGATCGCCGCAAAAGAAAATGACTTCTTCGGCAAAGCGATCCTCTGCAATCAACATAGCCAACGATGCTGCATCACTGGCTGTACCTGCTATTTTTTCTTCTCCAAAGTATTCCTTTACCAATCTTCCCGTAGCAGTGCCAATGGAATAAATTGTCCAATCGGGTTGATGCCCGTCTAATAAACCAGTTACCGCATCTACAGCATTCATGCTGGTAAAAACTACAATAGCTGTTTGAAAAGACAGCAACTCTATTTCCTGCTGAATCTCTACAGACAAAATACTTTCAGTTTCTATAAACGGGGAAACGTTTATTCCAATGCCTGCTGCTCCTGCCAGTTCTATCAGGGATGCCGGCAGTGGACGGGTGCATAATATTTGAATGTTATTTTGTTGCATGGCGGATACCTTTCACAATTTCACTGCCACCTCTTTTTAATATTTCGTTGGCTGCGTTTATACCTAAGTCACCGGCTTGAAAGCCGGAGCAAGTCAGGCCGGAGCCCGTCATTTCAACTTCCACTTTTTCTTTTCCATCGACAGATAAAATATTGCCTTTAAAAATGATTGTATCATCTTTTATCTGTACCAATGCACTAATGGGTGTGGAGCATCCTCCCAATAATATTCTTAAAAAATCTCTTTCAATTTTTGTACATAAAGCCGTCGGGTTGTGATTGAAATGCTGACATGCATCTAAACAAAAATCATCGGCATCTCTACACACTACCATAATGGCGCCTTGTGCCGGTGCAGGTAGCATCCAATCCAGCTCAATGCTATTTTCAGGTCGCAACCCTATACGCTCTAAACCAGCCGCAGCAAAGATGGCGCCGTGCCAGTTGCTCTCTGCTACTTTACGCAAACGGGTATTTACATTACCTCTTAGATTTTCTATTATGTGATGGGGATATCTGTTTAACCATTGTGCTTTGCGGCGGACGCTGCTGGTGGCTATGGTGAATGGTGAATGGTGAATGGTGAATAGGCGTTCAAAACTTTCCGGGTCTTTATTGACCATTGACCATTCACCATTCACCATTGACGAGCTTTCCTTAAAAACAAAAATATCTTTATAAGACGCTCTTTCTAAAACGGATGACTGCACAATTCCTTTGGGTAATTTTGTGGGTACATCTTTCATGGAATGTACGGCAATATCTATTTTGTTGGTGAGTAAAGCGATGTCGAGGATTCGGGTAAAAATGCCTTGTACCCCCATTTCATAAAGGGGTGTGTGCAAATCAATATCTCCTTCACTTTTAATGTAAACTAATTCTGACTGGAAATTATTTTCTGCAAGTAGTTGTTGCACTTTGGTTGCCTGCCATACTGCCAATTGACTCTCCCGTGTTCCTATCCTGATAACTTTACCCATTTGGCTTTAGTTTGTGCCTATAGCAATGTATTCGTTAATGGCCTCAATGTAATAACAGCCATGCTGGTTTTGGGTACGCAATTTTACCGCAGTACCATTTATTACTTTTTGAATCTGATCATCAGTATTTGGAATCGTTACAGCGCTGGAAAAACAACTGATGAACATTTCGCAGGATTGCATAGCATACAGTTTTGTTTTAATGGCTTTTAGCACAGGCACATTTTTGCGCATTTGATGCCATTCTAAAAATTCATTGATATACTTTTTAATGATGGCGGTTGCTTTTGGAACTTCTGCTTTCCTGTTTTCGAGTGTGGCATCTTTTATTTTTGATAACTCATCTACATTAACCAAATTAATATAAGACAAAGCCTGAACAGAATTTTCAACGTTATAAGGAACTGATAAATCAATAATTATTTTGTCACCAAATCCTTCTACCTGCTGTCTTAAAATAACAGGCGCTGTTGCATTGGTGGCCACCAGGATTATATCAGCTTGCTGCACCTGTTGTGGCAAGTCTTCGGAAGCGGCACATTGTAAACCCAGTTCTGCAGCCAGTTCTGCAGCTTTAGATTCGGTGCGGTTAATGAGCGTTATATTTTTAGTATCCAGGTAATCAACCAGGTTTTTGCAAATGTTACGGCCAATTTTTCCTGTACCAATCAGCAATATTTTTTTTGATGCAATATCCTTTACCTGTTCCTTAATGTATTGTATAGCAGCAAAGGCAACCGATACTGTGCCTCCGCTTAAAGTTGTAGTTGTTTTAATTTCTTTTGATGCATGCAATATTGCGTTGTACAATCTCTCCAGATATGCACCAACAAAACCATGCTCTTTTGAAAATTTTACTGCCAGTTTAATTTGTCCTACAATTTCATAATCACCTAAAATCTGAGAGTCTAATCCGGCTGCTACATTAAATAAATGTTGGATGGCAGATTCTCCCTTTTTAACGTAAGACATCTTACTGAAAGTATCCAATGAGCCTTCTGTTTGTGAACACAACAATTGACAAAGGTTGACCGCTTTTTCAGAGAATCCGTAAATTTCGGTACGATTACAAGTTGATAATACAAAAAATTCATGAACACCAAATTGTGGGGCTAATTCAAGAAGTTTGGCATATTGCATTGTGTTGATTGCAAATTGCCCACGAAGATCGGCATCGGTTTTTCTATAATTGATTCCTGCAATAAAAAAAGTTCCTATATCTGTGTGTCGGTTTGTGGGCATTTAACTCTATAATCTTTAGTGATGCAAAAATACCTTCGCAATCATTTGTAAACTAATTTCTCTGTCATGCTCTTGTCATTTTACATGATGACAAATATCACCAGCCGTAGTGACAAAAATCACATTTGCATATATATAACATACTGATAGTTGATGTTATTGTATAGTTCGGATTTTAAAGACTTTGCTATTTTTGATTGAATATTATTCAGCAAAGATTATCCACACAGTTACATTATTGAGGCAGAAGAAGCATTTGGGAATCACATTAAAACATAGCATTATATCCAATGCTGAGTTGCAAAACAAATTATTTTGTAACACTTACCTTGTTCATTTTAACCAATGAGGTTAAAACATTTATTTAAATCTTTACTGAACTTTTAGGGGGCGCAACGGTTAAATTTGCAAACAATAAATTTATATGGCAACAAAAAGAGGAATTGTATTGATGAACCTGGGTTCTCCGGATTCAACTTCAGTAAAAGATGTAAGGCGCTACCTGGCTGAGTTTTTAATGGATGGTAAAGTGATAGATGTTCCTTACCTGCTTCGCCTGCTGTTGGTAAGAGGAATCATTGTTCCTTTTAGAGCGCCAAAATCGGCAGAGGCCTACAGCACCATCTGGACCAAGGAAGGCTCACCGTTGGTAGTACTTACCAAACAATTACAGGAACAGTTGCAGCAACATATTGATGAACCAGTTGAGATTGCCATGCGTTATGGCAACCCCACTCCTGCCGAAGCATTTGAAAAACTGATGCAACGTCAACCTGGCCTGGAAGAAGTGCTGGCCATTCCGCTATATCCTCACTATGCAATGGCGAGTTATGAAACTGCGGTAGATTCTGCAAAGGAAATTCACCTAAAAAACAAGTATCCTTTCAAACTCAGTTTTATAAAACCATTTTTTGATGAAGCGGATTACATCAGCGCCATGGCCGAAAACATAAGGCCATACCTGAACGACGAATATGACCATGTCCTTTTTAGTTACCACGGAATTCCAGCCAGGCATTTGAGAAAAACAGATCCTACAGGTTGCCACTGTACAAAGGTTGAAAATTGTTGCGAAGTAAAATCCGAAGCACATGCAGTTTGTTACCGGCATCAATGTTTTGAAACTACCAGGCTTGTTACGGAGGCTTTAAATATTCCAAAAGAAAAATTCAGTATCTCCTTTCAATCGAGACTGGGTAAGGGTTGGCTGCAACCATTTACCGATATCCGCTTAGAGCAAATGCCTAAAGAAGGTATCAAAAAATTATTGATTCTTTGTCCGGCCTTTGTAAGTGATTGCCTGGAAACATTGGAAGAAATTGATGAGCGGGGCAAAGAAACATTTATGGAAGCTGGTGGAATTTCTTATAAAATGATCCCTTGTTTAAATACCAATCACCAGTGGGTGGAGGTATTGGCAAAGTGGGTGAAAGAAACAGGAGAAGGAAATGAGGAGATGATTTTAGGCCTCCCCAACCCCTCCAAGGGAAGGGGATTAATGCAGCAGCCTGATAGCAGAAAGAGTGTTCGTAATTTTAGGCTTTAAAAAATTTGTCTTAATATTTTTAATTCTCAACAGGTTATGGTATATTATTACGTTAAAGCATTCCACATTATTTTTATGGTAACCTGGTTTGCTGGTATGTTTTACATTGTACGTTTGTTTATTTACAATACTGAAGCTGCAGAAAAGGAAGGCATTGAAAAGGAGATACTGGTAAAACAATTTTCAATAATGATTAAACGGCTGTGGCTGGGCATTACCTGGCCATCGGCCATACTCACCATTATTTTAGGGGGATGGGTAGCTTATCTAATGGGAAGTATCCCTTCCTGGTTGTGGGTTAAGCTGGGTTTTGTTGCAGGCTTGTATGCTTACCATTTTACACTGCAAAAAATTTACAGTGATGAGATGAAAGGCATCTTTAAATACACTTCCAATCAATTGAGAATATGGAATGAAGTTGCAACCGTTTTTTTAATCGCCATCGTAATGATCGCTACGGTAAAAGACAGCATGAGCTGGATCTGGGGTATTATTGGTCTGATCCTTTTTACCCTTCTTTTAATGAGTGCCATTAAAGTTTATAAACTGATAAGAAACGAAAAAGCGAAATCCTAAATCGTACAAATTTCACGAGCAAGCATCATATTTCAAATTGCCAATTGCAAATTGCTTTTTGCCCATTGCCTATCGCCCATTGCCTATCGCCCATTCACCATTGTCCATTCACAATTCACCATTCACAATTCACCATTGCCCATTCACAATTCACCATTGCCCATTCACAATTCACAATTCACCATTCACCATTCACCATTACACCAACTCCATTCGCATTACAAAATCTCCCAGTTTTTCACCAACCTTTCTTTCGTTTCTAAATGAAGCAAAGAGGTTGTCTAATTCTTGCAGGATAGCTGTTTCATCCAGACTTTCTTTAAATGTTTTATTCAAACGCTGTCCCTGGTTATCGCCGCCCAATTGCAAATTATACCTGCCCGGTGCAGTGCCAATAAAAGCAATTTCTGCTGCATAAGGTCTTGCACAACCATTGGGACAACCCGTCATTCTGATTACAATATCTTCAGCTCCAAGATCGTGTTTGTTCAGCAATGGTTCAATCTTATCCAGCAATTCCGGCATGTAGCGCTGTCCCTCTGCCAATGCCAACGGGCAGGTAGGCAAAGCCACACAAGCCATAGCATTTCTTCTAATAGCAGAAGCCGCTTCCGTATGTTCAATAATTTTAAAATGCTCCAGCATCGCATGAATGGCAGCCTTATCAGCCTCTGCAACATCACTCACAATCATATTTTGGTTGGCGGTAAATTGAAAGTTCGTCTTACCGGTTTTAGCTATTTCCAACAAAGCTGTTTTCATTGCCAGTTTTTCATCATCGAGTACACGTCCGTTTTCTACAAACATGGTGTAATACCACAACCCGTTTTCACCCTGCTGCCAACCATAATAATCTGCTCTTTTATTGAATGTAAAAGGCTTTGCTGCTTCCAATAAAAAACCGGTTCTTTTTTCAACTTCGCTTTTAAAATTGTCCACACCCATTCTATCCACCGTGTATTTAAGCCTTGCCAACTTGCGGTCGCTGCGGTTACCAAAATCTCTTTGAACAGTTAAAATTTCATACACTGTTTTAAGGATTTTTTCTTCTGTATCCACAAATCCAATTACTGTTGCCAGCCTTGCATAGGTTTCCTTATTACCATGTGTGGTACTCATACCACCACCAACTGCTATATTAAAACCCTTGAGTTTGTTATCTTCAATAATGGCAATTAACCCAAGATCATTGGTAAAAACATCCACCTCATTATTGGGCGGAATGGCAATGCCAATTTTAAATTTCCGTGGCAAATAACGGTCCTGGTACAAGGGATCTTCTTCCTCTTTTTTATCAACAATTTTTTCATCGCCGATCCATATTTCGTAGTAGGCTTTTGTCTTGGGCATCAGCAACGTGCTAATCCTGTCAGCAAACGCAAATACTTCCGCATGCAATACCGATTGCGTTGGATGAGCAGCGCAGGTTATATTGCGGTTAATATCGCCGCAGGTTGCAATTGAATCTAAATGAGCTTCGTTGAAAGCCTGTATGGTAGGGCGTATGCTGGATTTAAGCAATCCATGCAACTGAATGGTTTGTCGGGTGGTAATTTTTATAACACCGGTACTATTATTCCCGGCAATATGATGTGCAGCAATCCATTTTTCTGCCGAAATAAAACCACCCGGCAAGCGCAAACGTATCATAAATGTATACAGCCGATCCAGCTTTTTTGCAGCCCGTTCCTCTCGTCTGTCACGGTCATCCTGCTCGTACATGCCGTGAAATTTTATCACCGCTTTATCATCTTCCCTGATGGCACCGGTAATCTCATCTTTTAAACTTTCGTTTATACTTCCCCGTAAACCATCGCTGGCCGTTTTTATTTTTTCTATCGCAGATAATTGCTGTGCTTTTATATTTTTATCAGACATTTTGAATTTTATTTTGCTTCAACTTTATAAACAAGTATTTTATTTTTTGAGCCAGACAGTGGTTCTTTAATCAGCTTCGGTGGCGTCGCACTCTTGTACATTTTATTTCTATTGAGCTTTGTCCACATTATCCAGACCTCATCCTCCTTCCCCTTCTCCAAAGGAGAAGGAGCGGTGCTTTATCGCTTACCCAAACTTCATCGCTTGCACTTTAAATATTTGTTTTTTAATGAACGGTAATCCATTAAGACCTCAACCCTCTTTCCCTTCTCCAAGGGGAGAAGGGACGGTACTTTATCGCTTATCCAAACTCCATCACTTAACCTTTATAATTTGTTCTTTATTCAACGTTAATAGACAGTGTCTTTGCATTGCTTGGGACTTGCCTTAAAGCCCTCCTTCGGAGGGTTGGGAAGGCTGTCATCATCCAGACCTCATCCTCCTTCTCCTTCTCCAAAGGAGAAGGAGCGGTGCTTTATCGCTCATCCAAACTCCATCACTTCCACTTTAAATATTTGTTCTTTATTCAACATTAATCCATTAAGACCTCAACCCTATTTCCCTTCTCCAAGGGGAGAAGGGACGGCACTTTATCTCTTATCCAAACTCAATCACTACCACTTTAAATATTTGTTCTTTATTCAACGTTAATAGACAGAGTCTTTGCATCGCTTAGGACTTGCCCTAAAGCCCTCCTTCGGAGGGTTGGGGAGGCTGCCCTCATCTAGACCTCCTTCTCCTTCTCCTTCTCCTTTGGAGAAGGAGAAGGAGAAGGAGGATGTACTTTATCTCTTATCCAAACTCCATCACTACCATTTTAAATATTTGTTCTTTATTCAACATTAATAGACAGTCTCTTTGCATTGCTTGGGACTTGCATTTAAGCCCTCCTTTGGAGGGTGGGGAGGCTGCCTCCTTCTCCAAAGGAGAAGGAGCGGTGCTTTATCGCTCATCCAAACTCCATCACTTCCACTTTAAATATTTGTTCTTTATTCAACATTAATAGACAGTGTCTTTGCATTGCTTGGGACTTGCCCCAAAGCCCTCCTTTGGAGGGTTGGGAGGCTTCTTGCCTTTACCCCCCTTTAGGGGATGGGGGCCCTAATACACATCCTTCTCAAACCTACCCTCAGCTTCCAGTTGCTCCAGGTAATGCTTTGCTTCAGCAGCAGTTTTATTTCCCTGCTGTACAATAATGCTGATTAATGTATTCTCTACATCCACACTCATCGGATCTTTTTTTCCGCACACAAAAAAGGACGCTCCGCCCTGCAACCAGCTATACAATTCTGCTGCATGTTCTTCCATTTTATTTTGTACATATAATTTCTCTTTTTGGTCTCTGGAAAATGCAAGGTTCACTTTTGTCAACACACCAGTCTCGTACCAATTCTGAATTTCTGTTTGATACAAAAAGTCCGAAACAAAATGTTGCTCACCAAAAAATAACCAGTTACGTCCGGATGCGCCGGTAGCATCCCTTTCTGCCAGGAAAGAACGGAAAGCAGCAATACCAGTACCCGGACCAACCATTATAATATCTTTATTTTCGGCAGGCAGTCTGAACCTTTTATTCGGCTGAATAAAAAACTGCTGCACAGCATTTGTTTTTAATGCACTTAAAAAATTAGAGCAAAGTCCAAATCTTGTTTCACCATTAACCCTGTAGTTATCTTTTACAGCTAAAATATGCACTTCGCCTTCATGCGCTGCCGGTGAAGATGCAATCGTGTACAACCTGGGGGAAATAGCATTTAAACCAACCAAAATTTCTTCAAACTGCGTTCTGCTTTGTACCGGATATTTTTTTACCAGGTCAAGTAAGTCTAATTTGCCAGCTTCAATAACATGCCCCGTAATTTCTGCATATTGTTTAACCAATCGTTCGGTTAAATGAATGATGTTGATTTTTCTTTTCAGCAATTCATACACAGTAAATTTTTCTTTTTTAAACTCTACCGTTTTATTGCCATCCACATTTGTAACAGCAATAATATCTGTCACTACCTGTGAATTATTTTCTGGCACAATTCCTATGGAATCTCCACATGTGTAATTCAACCCTTCCGCAGCAATTTCTATGTGAAAGGTTTCTTTATTAGAACCCCTGTCGTTTAAATTAATATGAGTAAGTACTGTTCCTTTATAAATTTGTTTGCCAACTTTTTTAAGCGGTGCCATTACTGCTACTGATGCAACTTCATGCACTTCCTTTACCGGAACACATAGTTTATCCAATATTCTATTGATCCATCCGTTGGCATCATCCTCATAATCCACATCGCATTTTTGCAAAGGCGCTATGCGGCTGCCTCCCATTTTATAAAATTGCTCATCAACCTCCTCACCGGTTTTACAAAACAACGGGTAAGATGTATCTCCCAATGCCAAGACACTGTATTTTAATTTTTCCAGTTTAAAGCCATTGTTGTGAATATGATCGTAAAACTTTTTTGCAGCCAAAGGCGGCTCACCTTCACCGTGGGTACTAATGATAGCCAGCAAATGTTCTTCCTTTGCCAAATCAGTTAAGCGGTACTGGTCCATCCCAATAACTTTGGCATTGATACTTTTTTGCTTTGCCCTGGCAGCAAAATCAGTAGCCAGTCTTTTTGAATTGCCTGTTTCTGTACCATAAACAATGGTTATTTTATTAACTGCAGCAATACCTGCAGCAATACCTGTCGCAACGGCAACCGGAACAGTTTTGGCATGAACTACCCCGTTCAAATAACCATTCATCCAAATCAACTCATCCTTGGTGGAATTGTTAACCAGCTCCTGTAATATTTTTATTTTGTTCTCCCCCAGCATTTATTATTTTTTAAGATGGAATCATTTTGAATTATATTACTTACTTGTATCTACACTTTCATTGATCAATTGTTCAAATTGCAAATCGGCCAACGGCTTAAAATATTCACCGGTTTCAGTTGAATTTTGCAGCCACGAAAATTTTTCATGCAGTGCTACTACTTTTCCAATAATCACCAACGTAGGCGAAGCAAATATTTTATCTCCAAGGTTTTGCTGGTATGCTTTTAACTGGCTAATGTGCACCTGTTGCATCGGCGTAGTAGCCTGCTCAATTACGGCCAGCAGCTTATCTTCAGCTATGTTGTTTTGCAACAAATTTTCCACCACGCCATGCAGTGTTTCTGATGACATATAGAAGACCAATGTATCTTCTGTATTCGCCAGCTCTTTCCAATATTCATCCGTAACCACATCCGATTTGTAAAAGGTAAGCAACCGCACGGCAGTTGTATAACCTCTTGCAGTAAGGGGGATACCGGAGTAGGCGGCAGCACCCATTGCTGCCGATACACCCGGTACAATTTCGTAGGGAATATGATTAGCTGCCAATACTTCCAGTTCATCTAAAATATTAGAAAACAAAGAAACATCTCCGCCTTTTAAACGTACTACCAGCTTACCTTCCAACGCATATTGCACAATCAGTTCATTGATGCTTTTTTGCGGTGTGCTAAATCCCCTGCGGCATTGTTTGCCTACATAAATTATTTCTGCTGCTTTGTTTACATGCTGTTGTAAAATATCATTGCTTACCAACCGGTCTGTTAATACCACATCAGCCTGTTGCAGGTAGCGCACTGCCTTTAATGTAATCAGTTCCGGATCACCACAACCTGCGCCGGCCAGTATTACTTTTCCCGTATGTTGACTTTTGTTACTCATTTCATCTTGCTTTTATCCAGCCTTTTTTTGATCAAAAAAAATGCTACCATTCAATGCACTATGCAAATAATCCTTCTATAGAAAGATATCTTTCACCTGTATCGTAGTTATAAGTCAATACTCTTGCCCCGTCCGGCAACCCGGCTAACTTTTTTGCAACAGCTGCCAAAGAAGCGCCTGTAGAAATCCCTGAAAGAATGCCCTCTTCTTTTGCCAGTCTTTGTGTATAAGTAAATGCCTCGTCTTTACTAACCTGTATAACACCATCTAAAATATCTTTGTTCAAAATAGAAGGAACAAATCCTGCACCGATACCTTGCAAAGGATGCGGACCAGGTACACCGCCACTCAAAACAGGCGACAGTTCCGGCTCTACTGCAAATACCTTCAGGTTTGGAAAATGTTGTTTTAAAATTTCTGCCACGCCGGTAATGTGGCCACCTGTTCCCACACCCGTTATTAAATAATCAAGTCCATCAGGAAAATCATTAAGTATTTCCAACGCACTTGTTTTTCTATGAATATCTGTATTGGCCGCATTATCAAATTGCTGAGGCATCCAACCATTAGGTGTAGCCGCAACCAATTCAGTAGCTTTTTCAATGGCACCTTTCATTCCTTTTTCTCTTGGTGTCAGCACAAATTCAGCACCATATAAAGCCATCAGCCTTCGGCGTTCAATGCTCATGCTTTCGGGCATTACTAAAATTATTTTGTAGCCCTTAACAGCCGCCACCAGCGACAAACCAATACCGGTATTGCCGGAAGTTGGTTCAATAATTATGCTCTCTTTATTCAGCAATCCTTTTTGTTCAGCATCTTCTATCATTGACAATGCAATTCGATCTTTAATACTACCGCCGGGATTATTTTTTTCCAGTTTAATCCATACTTCATGCTGATCGCCATACAATTTATTAATTTTTACATGCGGTGTATTACCGATGGTTCCTAAAATGCTGTTTGCTTTCATGATGTTGTTGTTTTGTTTTTTAATAAATTAAGCTCCGTTTGCAGGAGTGTGGTTTTTATTTTTTGGATCCTGGCATTAAATCTTTAATCATCTTTAGTGGCAAGAATTCTTTGTTATTATTTCTTTTTAGTAAAAAGAAATAATAATCACTCTTGTGCAGAATATCTTTACTCAACTTTATCCACATCATCTTTTTCACGCAAAGACGCAAAGAAAAAATTTAAGAAGCAACGTTGTAACAAATTATTTCTTTGCTCCTTTGCATCTTGACGTGAAACTCTTCACCATATCACAAAATTCAGTCTCACTCAAAAACGAAAAGAGAAAAAATCAAGAAACAAAACTTTGCTTCTTTGCTCCTTTGCATCTTGGCGTGAAATCCTTTATTATATCACAAAATTCAACACATCAGGAAGTGGATTTTTATCCCTTATGGTGATTTCACTTTTATGATACACAATTGAATCGGGCAACACGCTATTGGTTAACCATACATTACCACCAATAACACTATCATGACCAATTACTGTATCGCCGCCCAGGATAGTTGCCCCGGAATAAATTACCACATTATCTTCAATGGTTGGATGCCGCTTTGATTTTGCCTGATCCTTATTAACACTTAATGCGCCCAATGTAACGCCCTGGTATATTTTAACATTGTCACCAATTACAGTGGTTTCGCCAATTACAATTCCGGTACCATGGTCAATAAAAAATGACTTGCCGATAGTTGCGCCGGGATGAATATCAATACCTGTTTTGCTGTGTGCATATTCAGCAAAAACCCTTGGTAAAATTTTCACGCCCTGATTCCACAAATAATTTGATATCCGGTAAACCGCCGTTGCATAAAACCCAGGATAAGCCACCAGCACTTCTTCTATTGATTCTGCAGCCGGATCAAATTTTATGATGGCTTCTGCATCTTTTAATAAAGCATTATAAATTGATGGTACCGCCTCAATAAAATTATTGGCTATTTCCTCTGTTTTACTTCCATCAGCCAGCACATCATAAATGAGTGTAGACAAATGGCTTTTGTATGATTCAAACTCCTTTGACAATTCAAATACTGAGTATTTCTTTTGCCGGTGCGGAATAAATAAAAAATCAAAAAATCCATTTATAAACTCTTCCGACAATTCCTTATCTGGAAAAGTTTTGGTAGAATTTTTATGTTGCCTGAACAGTGTATTTATAAAATCGGCATTATTCATTCGATAGTTTGTTTATTAAATAGTTTAGTGATGCAGTTTGTTTCGGCTCCATAAGTGAGATAAAAAGTAATTTCAATTTTTTGACCATTTAAATGTACCGATGGAATATGAAATCCAGGCACCTCATAAATTCAAACAGCAAACAGCACAAATCAATAATTTGAGTTTAAACGTACAATAGTCAATTATCAATTATCATTGAATCATACATGCACCCACGGTTACATTACTTGTTTCATCAATTAATATCGCACCACCATTTGCCCTTAATTTTTTATAAGAATCGTAAGGTATGGGTGAAGCAGTTTTGATGGTTGCTTTTATTACATCATTCAGCATCGCCTTTTCCGGCGCTGGTTCCTGCTGCAAAGAATTTACGTTCAGTTTGTATTCAATTTCTCTAACTACAGCTCTTACTACCCGGCTATTGATTTGTAATAAATATTTATTACCTGGCACCAATGGCTTGTTGTCCATCCAGCAGAGCAATACTTCCAGCGTATTTTCTACGTTAGGCTGGTTATCAGTTTGAACAATAATATCTCCACGACTGATGTCAATATTATCTTTCAAATGCAACACCACACTTTGCGGAGCGGTGGCTTTTTCTACCTGTTGCCCACCAATTTCTATGGCACTGATGGTACTGGTTAACCCGGATGGCTGCACCGTAATGGCATCGCCGATTTTATAAACACCGCTGATTATTTTTCCGGCATAGCCACGATAATCATGCAGCTCTTCTGTTTGTGGCCGAATAACATATTGAACAGGAAACCTTGCATCGGTATAATTCACATCATCAGCCACCACTACATTCTCTAAAATATCCAGCAAAGACGCTCCTTCGTACCAGGAAAAATTTGCAGATTTCTCTACAATATTATCACCGTTAATGGCACTGATGGGAATGTATTTAATATCCTTTAACCCCAACGAAACGGCTACGGCTGCATAATCTATTACAATGTTATTGTAAACATCCTGCGAATTATTTACCAGGTCCATTTTATTAATGGCCACCACCACATGCGGAATATTGAGCAGAGATGCAATGATAGAATGCCTTCTTGTTTGCTCCACCACTCCATGGCGGGCATCTACTAAAATGATTGCCAGATCTGCATTTGAAGCACCTGTTACCATGTTACGGGTGTACTGGATATGCCCTGGCGCATCGGCAATAATAAACTTACGCTTAGGTGTGCTGAAATATTTATACGCCACATCAATGGTGATGCCTTGTTCTCTTTCAGCTCTTAAGCCATCGGTTAATAGAGCAAGATCTATTTCGCCATCTTCTTTATTTTTACTTTGCTTTTCAATAGCTTCCAGCTGATCAATCATGATCGATTTGCTATCGTACAGCAACCGTCCTATCAAGGTACTTTTACCATCATCAACGCTGCCTGCTGTTATAAATCTTAGTATGTCCATTTTAGTATTTTGTATTTAGTATTTAGTATTTAGTATTTAGTATTTAGACTGCTGTCCTTACGTTTAAAGTTTACTTGTTGTTTGAAAAGCTAGAGTTCAGTATTTAGTACTTAGTATTTAGTATTTAGTATTTAGTATTTAGTATTTAGACTGCTGTCCTTACGTTTAAAGTTTACTTGTTGTTTGAAAAGCTAGAGTTCAGTATTTAGTACTTAGTATTTAGTATTTAGTATTTAGT